>Ga0071330_1091464_pt1 | contig 32852 bp, 47 predicted proteins | sample GBScel77sediment_FD_63802 | JGI IMG/M metagenome (GOLD analysis project Ga0071330, IMG submission 63802) | Hot spring sediment microbial communities from Great Boiling Spring, Nevada - Cellulolytic enrichment Sediment 77C v2 (version 2) | ecosystem: Environmental > Aquatic > Thermal springs >...
AGGAGGTGTGAGTATGAGTATTGATGAAGCATTAAGCATAATATTTGGTTTTCTAACACCTTTTATTGTCTCTTATCTTAAAGATAGATCTTGGAGTTTTACTCGCAAGGTAGGTTTGGTGTGGGTTATTTCTTTTTTCTTTGGTATTATTTCTGTGTTCGCTAAGCACCAAATTGAGATGGCTAGTATAACTTTAGAAGATGTGCTAAAAAATCTTGCTATAGTTATTGCGACAAGCCAAACCTTTTATTCTATGCTATACGAGAAGATCTTTGAAAGAAAAGAGTGATAAAAGATGGCGCTTTATAGTCAGGTCCAAGTTGACGCGGTTGTCTTCCCAAGCCACTTAGGCCTTGGCAACGGGAATATTATAACTGAAGAAAATCTACGAACGCTTGCTCAATATTCTTTTAGAAATAGGGTAATAGAAGGCTTTGACTATGAAGTATATACAAGCTCTTCTGAGATTAACTTAACTATTAATCCGGGTAAATGCTACTATAATGGCTACTATGTCGATGTAGTTCAATCGGTCTCTTTTGTCTTACCTAAAACTAATAACTATTATTTCTATATTCGCTTGGATAAAAATTCAGAAAATAAAGTCTCTTCTGTATATCTTGAGTGCTACCAGGATGATTTCTTTGATACACCTGAGCATGTCTTAATAGGATACTATGATTTAAATGCGGATCGGTATTATAGGCCTGTTGCATCAAGTACTTTAAAGCTTAAGCAAGTTGCACTTTACGGATATTTTAAAGATGGAGAACAGGTTAATTTACCTGATATAGGTGGTGAAGATATATTTTATTACCCTTATGACGTTGTCTTATTGCCTTTCTTGCCAGATTATCCTTTAGATATACCAGCGGTAGAAGCTCCATCTTCTCTTACTATTACTCCATCAGGTCAAGGCTCATATACTTATTATGTGGCTGTACAATCTAAAAGGGGAGATAAAAAAGGCGCTTGGATAACAGGAAAATCATCAACCGGAGGTATTGAGGCATCTATTTCTTGGAGCACTGTTGAAGGTGCCACATCCTATTTAGTCTATGTTAGTACTTCGGGGTTTGACGCCTTGGAGTATGTCGGGGAAACTGCAAATAACTACTATGACGTGTCTGGTAGCTACAGTGGGAATGAAACCTTGTCATACGACATAATGCCACAGCAGTTAGTATGCCAAGCGGAGACTAAACCTAATTACTTTATACCAGATGCTAAGGTGTACTCGTTTTTCATGGCAAGTAGTGATGTAAATGTAAGTGTACCTAAGGATCAAACTTATTCTATAACTACGCCGTCACAAACAACTACAATAGGCTTTAAGGCCTATCTTCAGTTTACAATCAACTGGCCTGGATTTTCTGGAGAGTGTACTTGGTGGGTTAGGTTTAAAGTAAGGTACAAAAAGAGTAGCGCCCAAGAATATGTAGAGTTGGGAGAATACAAAGTACAAGAGTATTGGGGCTCACAGTACATAGGTGGTAGTAAAAGCTATAGTGTTGAGTTTATAGACTTTGAAGATTTACAAGACGTAGATTACTACACTATTGAGTTTTATGATATACAAACTTATGCAAGTAATAGCAATTTTTATTTTACAAACGTTCGTGTATTAGTTTCGTCTATTTATTATGGTGAAAGAAAACCTATAAAAAACCTTTCAGGGGTTTATATGGTTCTGATTTAGGTTCTTACTTGCGAAGATAAAAAAGGTGGGGGAAAAGCTTCCCCCACCTTGCTTATCGCCTATATTATTTGCTATTTTCTTGTGCCATTTTTCTTTTGCGCTTTTTCTTTTAGAAGTATAAATACTTCATCGAGAGTAAATTCTGGGAGAAGATCTTTTACTGAGTTTACATTTAGAAGCTCTTTCACTTCATTATTTGTAAGACCGAGCGTATTTACCTTGGCCCAGAATTCCTTCCATTCTTTTATTGTTGGCTTTGTCTTTATTTTCTCGCTTTGCTCTTCTTTTTCTTGTGGTATGTTTTTTTCTAACTCTTCTTTAATCTCTTTTATGGCTTTTGCGGTAAGTGCCAAACTTTTAACCATTATGTTGAGGTTCTCAATTATCTTTTCGTAATTCATCTCACCACCTCCTCAATTTTTATCTTTGGGGATAGGAAAGAGAATACTTTATACATCTTAATTATTGCTCTTCTAATTAGTGGCGGCTTGTATACGAATTCATCCCAAGTTTTGTTTTTATACTTTGACACTCTGATGTTGTACCTTTGGAAAATACTCTCAGACGATTGTACTATTTCTACTACATCTCTTCTTACTACAGGAAGAGTTTCTATTACAATATCTTTAACTTTTAGACCTTTTCCTTCTTTCGTTGCGAATATCTCTAATGTGTTAAGATCCATATGCACTTTATAACCCATGAGGTTTAAGTATTCTAAATCTTTTGTAGGTATTTCTTTCTTTGTTATCTTAACTGTATATTTCATCATCTTCATCCTCCTTAGGCTTTCCGTTTAGTGTTGCATACCCACCTTCGAAATTGATATATATTCTATGCGTTGTAAGATAGTTATAATCGTATCCTATTTCTTTAAGAACATCTTCCAATTCTTTTATCTTGTTTTCTATTTCTTTTTCTGTTTCTCTTTTTACTTTTTTAAGCTCTTTTAGATGTTCAAGCTCTTTTAAGAAATTATCTATATCTTCTTCATTTAAATACATTTGGATTTCGCGTCTTGCTTTTACTATTTCTTGCGAGAGAGTATAGTTCTTAGTTTCTAAGTTGTAAATTAGATCAAGGTACTTTTTAATAGTTTCCCTCATCTCATCACCTCCCTTAGAGATTTGAGGATATAGCAATAATCTTTGGGGATATAGAATACATAATCTTTTTGCTGTATATAGTAGACGTTATCTTTTTCTTCTATAAATTCAAACTCTTCTGTAAGATCATACTCTGCATCTTCCATATCGCTTTCTATAAAGTAAGAGGGGAATGCTATAAGTTCGCCTTCTTCATCTTCAAATATGACATATCCATCCCCATCTAAAAGATTAATATAGTTTCCTACAAAACGCATACCTATCCCCCCTATCTTAGTGATTTACATCTGGCGCATAATCAGAAAGATCGATTTCTCTTTCTAACAGATAAGCTATGAGGTTTATAAAGGCGTCAAGGGTAAGTGTAGCGTGCCACTTGTTATTTATCTTCTTGAGTGCTATTTCGTTTTCTTCTAACTCTCCATCAAATGGCATGGCGAACGCTAAAAATATGTTTCCGTCTATTCTGACTATAATGCCATCTCCTTGCTTTCTCGCTTTAAACCCTGCTTCATTAAAAATCTCAAATACTTCATCTATTTGCCATCTCATTATTCCACCTCCTTAGTTTCCTTAAATAAGTTTGCTGGTTTCGTACCAAGGATTTGGCAAAGCTTTGATATCTCATAATCTTTGAAGGGTCTTTCGCCATTTTCTTTTCTCCAGTATGTTGAAGCCTCTAAACCCATTAGCTTTGCCATTTGTCTTGGCGTAAGGTTCTTTCTTTTCCTAAGCCTCTTTATCTTTTCTAAATCAAGCTTATACATCTTAACACCTCCCTTTTAAATTGGTTTTTCTATTTCTTATTTTACACCTATTGACGATATTTGTCAAGAGGCAAGTTATAGAACTTCTAAGAAATAGAACGCGATTTTGCCATCATTATATAGTTTAGTTAGTTCCTCAATTGTAAGGATTTTACCTTCCTCAAGTCTTACAAGAAGCTGACACACAAGAATATTGTCACCAGGCGCGCATGATATCTGTATTCTATTGAATGGCACATCTTTTTGAAGAAGCTGAGACATAAGAATAGAAGTTGCTTGATGACCGACACATGACACAAAATCTTGCGTGTTTACAAGCTCTCTTGCTTCTTCAAGTGAAATCATCCTAAACTTAAATGTACCCTCTTTGTTTTTTAACATGCCTAACGTAAATGTGTTGGCAAGGTATAACATACTACCACCTCCTAACTAATTTTATTTTTAATCTCGGCGCCAAGTTTCCTTGGCGCCGAACGCTTGTACCTAAGTAACTATCTATCCCATGCTCTCTCAAATAGCTCTTCTTCTGTAACTTCTCTCGTTTTGTTCGTGACATATATAGTAAACACTGCTTCCTCTCCAAAAGGTTTTATTTTTCTTACCACTATAACCGTTCCTGTATATCCTGCTAAAAGTTCTTGTATTTTCTTTACTCCACCGATAGATTTTTGCTCTGTAAGCATTGGCGCATATCTTACTTTGTAGATGTATGGTTGCAAGTTGTATAATATTCCGAGCTCTGTCTCTTCCGGAAGATATACGAACATAGCTGCCTCTTCTGTGTCACCCTCTATAAGCGAAACATGCCAGTATGGTATATCGTTCCAGAACCTTTCCATAAATTCTACCTCGTCTAACTCTATAATTTCTAAATCTCTAAGATGCTGGAAATCCTCTCTAATTTGCTCTACACTTACCATTAATAACACCTCCTTTTACCTTTCCCACGCCCAGAGATTTCCCTCTGGAACGAACGCTTGATACTATCTTATTGGTCTTATTATTATTGTTTCGTAATCTTCTAACTTCCATTTCGAGAAAAATGTAAACTTTATACATAGTTTTTCTTCCTCAAGCCACCATTCCCACTCTTCACTCATGCCGCCGTAGGGGTTCTGCATTGCATCACAGTAGAGATTGTCTCCAAATTCGTACTCTCCTATGAAATCAATTATCTCGTTAAGAAGTTTCATAAGTTTTAGTTTATTTGTTATTACTATTTCCTCATCCTCATCTATTTGTTCTTTATTAATTGCGCTCTCGTATACTGCTCCTACAAAGAACCCTTCATTTGTTTTTAAGCCTGAATAGTAAACTTCAAATAACTGATTTTCTTCGTACTTTTCTAAATACTCTGTAATAGCTTTTTGAAATTCTGTTGCATCATTTCTTGTGTCCCAAAAGATTGTTGCTTTCTCAAAACCCCAGCTGCATGTAATTGCTTTGGTTTGAGGATCATAATTAAATTTTTTGTTCGTTATTACGAGCTCGTCTTCATCGAAACTAATACCCCAGCTTGCATCTTCAAATAGCTCTGCGTATTCTTCTATAATTATTTCCGCAACTTCTGCAAAAGTTTTTCCTTGTTTTACAAGTTCCAATGCATATTCTCCAAGCTCTACAAGCTCTTCTGTGGGCGAAGTTCTGCCCACGTTATCCCTCGCATAATATTTGACACTCCACATAATCACCACCTCCTTTGATTTTCTTAGGAACCGGAAAATTCTCTTTATTGAGGCGGTTTTAACCGCCTCATACTTTACTCTGGAATTAGTTTTATCTTTATGTTGTATTTTCTTTGTACATTTTTAATATTCTCGCCACCTTTGCCAATAAGAAGCCCCATATACTTTTGTGGCACTTGCAAGGTAAGTACGTTAGGCACTGGTTCTTTGAGTATAATAAAGCATGCTGTTGTGTTTCCGCAATGTGTTGTATACTCGTGCAATAGTAATACTTTGTATACAGTGTCATCTTTTTGAAAAGTGTCTACCTCGTATCTTAGTACTGCCCATCCAAGCTCTGATTTGTTAAATCTTTCTACATTCAAGTAGAGTTTCCCTATTCCCCACTTTGTTCCGATCTCTTCCATAGCTCTTTTGATCGTGTTTTCTCTGTATGTTTTTCTCTTTTCTGTTTCGATATGATCTCTGAATGCCTCAGGATCTTCTAAAAATAGTACTGGTATATTCTCTATTTCTTTTTTAAGCTGTTTCTCTTTGTAATCGTAATAGTATACTTCTTTTTGTACATATTCCCATCTGTAGAAATCTAAATCGCTTTCGAAAAAGCAATATGTTTTGTCATCTTTCTTAAGTGCAATAGCATTTGCTTTATCTTTGTGCACTATTGTATCGTCAGTAATTCCTGAATACCAGAGTTCGCCATTATCTGCCTCTATCACTGTAGCTATGTAGAAACCTTTCTCTATTTTCATTAAACCACCTCCTTGTTTTTAAACCGGTCTGGCCCGGTTCGATTTTCTCCAGACCGGTTTGTTTACTTTCTTTCGCCAGTGCGCTAATTGGCGCACTGGCGATAATACTCAATATAATTTTCCTGTTATTGTTGTGTAGTCTATTCTGCAATGATTTTTGTAAACTCTGGTGCATATGATAATACCTCTGTAGTTTGTACTGGCTAAAAACGCTTTTAGGCATTTTATGTTTTCTTGTAGTATGACACTTCGCCATTCATTGCTGTATTTGAATGTTACGTAAGGTATTGGTACAAAGAAAGCATCGTCTTGTATATAAAACAAGATTTCTTCGTATAAATCCTGAAACGGTAAGTGGATTGTGTATGGCACATAGTTCTGGAATAGCTCTAAAAACTCTTTTTCTTCCGTTTCTTTTATAAATCCGTTATTTTTTACTTTTTCTTCATAATTTTGATATTGTTTAAAGAATTCGCCTATCATCATACCACCTCCATTTTGTACCGGTCTGACACTGACCGGTTTATTTTATTTCTCCAAGCGCCTGGAAGGATTTCCTTCCAGGCGCAATTGAATTCATCTTGTTCATATCTCTTTTACCCATATATTCAGTTTAGGCCGTCTAATATATTCATCCGCCTTTTCCCACTTCTTTAGACATTCTAAACTGCAAAATCTTGCAATATTTGCATTGTATCCTGCTACATATCCAAGCCACCCTGTACCGTTCCATTCATCTACCTTTACTACTACATACTTAGTGCCCTCTTTGCCACACGCATCGCAATGTCTATGTTTCCTGTTTTGTTTTGCGTAATAAACTTTCCTATACATTTAAACCACCTCCAGTTTTAATTTTTTTATACCGGTCTGGTCTGAATTTGCACAGACCGGTTTGTTTACTCTCTTTCAAAGCGCTTCAGGAAGGTTTCCTGCGCGCGAACGCTTGTAACTAAAAATCTTTCGGAAATACAAATTCTTCGAGAAATATTGCTTCGTATACTTCGAGAATTTCATCTTCTTGTAGAACTCCAGGATAGTTGGTATAAAACGTGGATACTGGCACAAATGTGTATAGATATATATCTTCCGAAACTGCAACAAACTCGCCTGTTCCTATAGTGACAGTATATAGCTCTTCGGTTTGTGGCGAGTAATATACCTCTCGCCTGTAACCTTGCGGAATGCTTTCCACATCCGCAATTTTCCAAATTTCCAAGGGAGAAATATCTTCCTTCTTAATTTTTTTCCTCATTCTACCACCTCCAAACTTTTTGGTTTCAAACCGGCCTGGCCTGGTCTGATTTTGCGCCAGACCGGTAATATACTCTTTTTCCAAAAGCGCCTGGAAGCTTCCAGGCGCGCTTTTTCTAAGAGTGCTCGTGCAAGAGCTCTTGAATGAGCTCTTGCACGTATTGTGGACATCTTTCTACCGGGACAATGTCCCAGTAGGAATAGGTTACTACTACTACCTTTCCGCTATCAGGGTGGTAGTAGTAATGATTGGGTGCAAAACTTCTTGCGCCCATAAAAGTATTGGAATTACAAATATAACGCAAGCCTTTAATCCTGCTCAAAACATTTAAAGCTCTTCCATATCCTCCTTCCCTGTAGAAATCCACACATCCCTTCAAGTTTTCTTCTAAAATTTTCTCGATTTGCCTTACATCCATTTTCCCAACCTCCTTTCTACGCTACAAAATTAAAAGGAATGCGCGTTTGCGCGCATTCCCCTATGACTGCAAGTATGACAGCAAATCCCTTACGCTTGCGAGAGCTTCCGCAAAGCTCTCGCAAGAGAAAGAGAGAAACTCTTCCCTTTTCCCTTGTGCGCACAAATACACGCGCACAAGGTACAAATCGTTTATTCTCACAATCGAGTATTCATACTTTTCTTTTCTCATTTTTCTTTACCTCCTTTGTTTTTGTTTCTGTCAATAGAATACCATACCCCAATTTTTTTTGTCAATACCCTCAAAATTATGTCAATTCGCTCCAACACAGATATTTCCTTGTTCCGCGCTTGATTTTTAAAGTTTCTTTAAAGTTTTGTTAAAACTATTTTCTTGTTTTTTTCGCAAATTCGCATATTCGCATTTTCGAATATACATCGAACGCTTGTATATATATACTTTGTATATATATCTCTCTGTATATATATTTTCTCTTTCTGTATCTGTATTCTTGTATATATATTCTCGTATATGTATATCTCTTTTGTATATATATCTTTTTCTTTCTTCCTGTGCTATGCCTCCAGAAATTTTTTTCTCTCCTGGATGCTATACCAAACTATACCAGAACAAGAAGCATACGCAAGACTCAGAAACGTATATGCGCCACAGAATATATACATTGTACAGAACAGATATACACAGCACAGAAACATACGCACAGCATTCTCTCTCGCAACACACGCGCATGCACGATGTTTTCTTGTTTCGCTTGCAAAAAGTTTTTCCTGTACACATGCTTTCTTCCTACACCCATGCTTTTTGCGTGTTGCCTATGCGCATCTTCCAGTTTCGCGCTTCTTCTTCCTGTTGCGTGTACTCTTCTTCCTGTTGCGCATCTTCCTGTTGCACTATGCCTATATACCCCAAAAATCGCTGCGAGAAGCATTTGCACTTACACACATACCCCCAAACACTCCGGGTAAAAATTTTGGCGTTTTTGCGCAATAGATATTTTCTATGCTATAATAGTATGTAATGTTATCAATTGCGCATATATTGCGATATAAGGTAGGTGATAAGAGATAATGGGACGCACAAATGTAAGATTACTAGGTAAAGAGTTAGAGAAGTTAGAGGAGAAGATAAGAGCTATGAATGGTGGTAAGGAGCCATGGGAGATATTACCTAATGAGACGCCAGAGGATTACAATTTATTTTGTTTGTATAAGAATTTAGGTAGTAGTAGGTCTTTAAGAGCTGTAGCGGAAGCTTCTGGTATGGCGTTGCGTACTATTCAATGGAAGGCGAGTAAGTTTATGTGGAGAGAGAGAGCTATGTTATATGATTTTTATATAGTCAAGGTAAAGAATAAGATGTTTGATCAAGCGTCCCTTGGGGTTTTATCTTTGGCGCAAGAGTTAATAGAGAGGGTCAGCAAGTTAATGTTAGCGAAGATAGAGCAGATGCCGTTGGAGGAGATACCGCTAGAGATTATAGACAAGTTAGTGGCGTCGGCGATAAGGATAGAGAAGATAGTAAGGGAAGAGCAGTTAAGGAATGAGATCAAGTCAAATAGTGATATAGAGTTTGAGATTGAGGAAGTGAAGCCGTTAGAGGAGGATTTGCCAGAGGATGAAGAAGACAAGTGAGGCTAAACATATAGTCAGTTTATCAGGGGGCAAAGATAGTACCGCGTTGCTTCTTATGATGCTTGAAAAAGATATGCCAGTTGACTATATTATTTTTGTAGACACGACAAAAGAGTTTCCGCAGATATATGAGCATTTAGAAAAGCTTGAAAGATATATATCGCCATTAAAGATAACAAGAGTTGAGCTACCTTTCGATTATTATTTTAGTGAGCATGTAAGGAAAAAGGGGAAGAAGAAGGGGACAAAAGGTTATGGCTTTGCAGGCCCAAGAGTTAGATGGTGTACAATTTTAAAAAGAGACTATTTTGAAAAAAAAGTCCGCGAACTTATAGGCAAAGAAGAATATTTGAAATACATTGGCTATACAATTGACGAAAGAAGACGTTATAAAAATATTTCTGATAATTTTCCTAATGTTAGATTTCCTCTTGTAGAATGGAAGATTACAGAGAAACAAGCGTTAGAGTATTGTTATAGTAAGGGATTTGACTTTGGAGGGCTTTACGAAGTTATATCAAGGAGTTCTTGTTATTGTTGCCCTTTAGTTAGCATGAAAAAGTTATATGCTATATATAAGCATTATCCAGATTTGTTTGAGAAGATAAAAGAGATGGAATTAAAATCGCCGAATAAATTTAAGCCTAACCTAAGTATCTTCGAGATAGAAGAGAAATTTAAGAAAATGTATGCTCAGGAGGTTCTTCTTTGATATTAAAGGGATATATACTAGTCTCTAGGGAGAACAGAGATTTAGTGAAGCATATTTTACGAGAAGAGAGTTTAGATTTTGTTGAGTTTGGGGATGTGTTATATCTCCAAGAGCAAGAGAAAGATCCCAAAGTATATAGTAAGGATATGATTTTGAAGTTATTAGATGACTTGAGGAGTGTTGGAGTGAAGGAGTATGAAATAGAAGGCTATTGTAAGGTGCAACTTTTTTATTTTGAAAGTAAGAGGGATTAGTATCAAGCGTTCGGTAGGGGGAAAGCTATTGTATGAAGCTTAGGATGAAGTTATATCCAGCGCAGCTTAAGGCTTGGAATAGTGATAAGAAGATTGTGGCGTTTATAGGTGGTATAGGGTGTGGTAAGACTTATTTAGGGATTAGGTGGCTAGCGCGTGAGGTGCTTAAGGCGCCTAATGAGAGCTTTTTAATAGTTGCGCCTACTTATGGTATGCTCAATAAGGTGGTTCTTCCACAAGCGCTTGATTTTTACAAAAATATCTTTAGGGGTGAATATCAGGTCTTAAAACGGCAGTTTGTTTTTCCTTCAGGCGGTCGAATTATTTTTGGTAGCGCTGATAACCCTCTTCTTATGGAGGGTGTACATTATAAGGCGGTTTGGTTTGATGAAGCAGGGCAGGCTAAAAGAGACGCTTGGGATGTTATTAGGCGCCGTGTCGCCCTCAAAAAAGGTAGAATTCTTATCACGACGACACCTTACGAGTTAAATTGGCTTAAGTTTGAAGTCTATGACGAGTGGGCCAAGGGAAACTCTAACATAGATGTTATTCAGGCAAGAAGTATAGATAACCCCTTTTTCCCACACGAAGAATATGAAAGAGCTAAGGCAGAACTTCCAGATTGGCAGTTTAGAATGTTTTATGAGGGTGATTTCACAAAACCAAGCGGTCTTGTGTATTCTGATTTCGATTATTCAGAGCATGTTAAAGAACTTGATATGAGCATGTATAGACTTAAAATTGTTGGTGTTGACTGGGGTTTTAGGGATCCTTCCGCTGTTATATTTATAGCAATATTGCCAGACAATACTTGGTACGTGTATAACGAAATCTATGAAGAGGGTCTTACTCAAGATGCTTTAGTTGAAAAAATCAAGCGCTATTATGATGAGGTATGGCGTATATATATTGATCCATCCCAGCCTAGTTTAATTAAGTCACTTGCGCCTAAAGCAGTTGCAGGTTTGAATGACCTCGTGGAAGGTATTTCAGCCGTTACTTCTCTTATTAGAACCAAACGCTTGATAATTAATCCTAATTGTAAAAATCTAATCTATGAATTCCTAAATTATATGTGGAATGAGAAAGGTAAACCACAAGATAATTATAACCACGCACTTGATGCTTTACGTTATGCGGTGTATACTTATTCTAAGAGACCTTTACCTAAGTTAGTCTATGTGGATATTAGATAGGTTTAAAAGAAGTAAAGAAAAGCAGAAGCCTTATATAGGCGTCGCTAAGTCATCTGTGGCGATGGCCTCTAATTTGCAGTGGTCTGGCGAAGTACAACTTAATTTCCCCGATATCTTCGATGAACTTTGGCGCCTATATTATACTCATCCGGTCGTCTACTCCGCTGTAAGTAAAATCTCAAAATCCGCCGCACAAGCACCTTTCTTTCTATATCGCATCAATTCAAGAGGCGAGTATGAAGAAGTAAAAGATCATTGGATGTATGATCTCTTCGAAAGTATAAATTCCTATACTACAGTCTATGATTTCTGGGAAGAGTTAACTCTATCTTTGGAAGTTACAGGCAATTTTATAGCCGAAATTGAGTTTAAAAATGAAAGGCCTGTCGCCCTTCATTATCTTTATCCAAGCTATGTAGAAATTGAGGTTGTAGATCCTTATAAACCTAAATTGCAGTATATCTATAACATTGGTAAAGAGATTGTGGTACTACCAGATGATAAGGTACTACATCTTAAGTACTTTAACCCTGTAAACCCTCTTTGGGGTTTACCTCCACTTGTACCTCTTTTTGTAACACTTACCTCAGATCTTTACGCTCGAAACTATAACAAGATTTTCTTTAAAAATGGAGCTATTGTTTCTGGGGTGCTTGAAACAGATGAGTACATAGGCGACGAAGAGTATTTGAAGCTTCTTGCGCAAAAGTTTGAAGAAGCGCACTCTGGCCTAGAGAATGCACACAGAGTTGTTGTGTTAGATGGTGGCCTAAAATATAAGCCAGTTGGTAATACACCTCGAGATATTGAGTTCTTAAATCTTATGAAGTATGCGCGAGAAGAAATTTTAAGCGTGTTAAATGTGCCCCCTCCTGTTCTTGGTATATACGAGTATGCTTCTTATGCCAATGCCGAGGCATCTATGAAAATATTTTGGCGTGACAAAATGGTACCACTTTTAACCAAGATTGAGCAAATGATAACCGAGTTTTTTATTCAAAGATTTGATAAAAATCTATATGGAAAGTTTGACTTATCTAATATAACAGCGTTAAGAGAAGATGAGAAATTACTTGCCGAAATAGATGCAAAACTTGTACAAAATGGTATTATGACTGTAAATGAAAGGAGGGCGATAAGAGGGCTTAAGCCACTTGAGTGGGGGGACACTTTCTTTGTCCCCTCCAACAAAGTGGATGTAGCCACTATGATTAGGAAAAATGAGGATAGAGGAAATAAATAGCCGTTCGGTTAGGGAAATAGATAATAAAGAGCTTCTTAATCTTCACTTTAGATTACACCAGTTAGCTGGCGCTTTTAAGGATAAGTCAGATAAGCGTCAAGGGCTAACTTGGGAGGATTTAGTTAACGCCCACGCCTTTATTGTCTCTGAGATGCAAAGAAGAAATATAGAGCACAACCCACATGATGCTCTAGATGAAGATACAGTTCTTTTATCGAAGTCTAATGTCTTAGACATATTAGAAGAGCTTGAGAAAGAGGTTGTAGTGGTACCTAATATTGTATGCTTAGTAGGATCAAGCGTTCGTTCTAATGATCCAAAAGACTTTGATATATTGATAAGGGCGGATAAAGAAGGCAACTATTACAAGGTACAGGCCGAGAATATTTATTTGCCTCTTCGAAACGCTTTTAGGGAGTTATACAAGAAAGTGCATATAATAGACAATCCACAAGGCGCACATGGTGATCATATACCTATATATGACCTCGTATTGCGTAGAAAAAGCGCATTTAGTATTACAGCTGTGAAATCTAATGAGGTTAAGGTAGATTTAGGATGTGGGGCAACTAAACCGCAAGGATATATTGGCATAGATAAAGTTGAGTACCCCGGTGTAGATATTATAGCAGACCTTGAATATGGTATACCATTACCTTCTAATTATGCTGACGAAATAAGAGCGCATCACTTCTTAGAGCACATAGCAGACAGAGAATTTATTATGCAAGAAATATATCGAGTTTTGAAACCTGGGGGTATCTTTGTATTTGAGGTTCCTTCTACAAACTCAGAAGGCGCTTTTGTCCCTGGGCATAAGTCTTTTTGGAATAAAACAGTCTTCTATTTCTGGACACAAGACGATCTTTTAGAGGGAAGGCCTAAATTCGAGATTGAAGAGCTTGAAGAGTATGAAGAGAATGGCTACAAATATGTTAAGGGAGTTTTAAGAAAGCCGCTTCGTATTGAGGTACAATCGTCTGATGAACTTAAACCAATCCAAATTTTTTCGCCTCCAAAGCCAGCTATGAAATTATTCTTTGCACAGACTGAAGCTTTTTCTATAGACGAGCTTTGGGGATGGCTAGAAAAACATAAAGAAGTTGCATGTGAGCCTAAATATAACGGCTTTAGAGCTATAATTCAGAAGTCAGGCGATAAAATACAAGTATTTTTTGAAGATGCTCAAGAAAATCGTAACCTTCCCACGCTAGATACGCTTCTTAGCAAGATAGACGCCGATTATATTCTTGATTGTGATGTCGGACTTGAGAAGAATAAAAAACGAGAACCAAGAATAAATATAATGAAACTTTTAGCGAATAAGATAACGCTTGACCCTGATGAAAAGATTATAATAACTATCTTCGATCTTCCTTATTGGAACGAAGATATACATAATTGGGAATTTAAGAAGAGAAGAGAAAAACTCGAAGAAGTTTTTGATAAATATTTTAAGAACTTGTCATCGGATAAAGTTGAGTTTAGAATTTCAGATATAATGTATTGTAATTCTGAAGACGATATTAAGAAAGCTTGGGATAAATTTGGCGCTTTATATATGAGCGAAGGTATAGTGCTTAAGGATATCCATTCGCCATATGAGCTTAGCCCATCGACTAACTACTGGGCTAAAGTCAAACATGTACTTGAAATTAAGGCACAAGTCATAGGCATACAAAGGAATAAAAACAACACTTATTCTTATGTCGGTGCTATTCTAGATGAAAATGGCGAACTTATACCACTTGGAAAGTCATTTAGTACTAAACTTAAGGCTAAAGAAGGCGATATAATGACTTTCCAAGTTCAGGAGATTATTCTACAAAAAGGTAGAGTATCTTGGCTTGGCGCAACACCTATCGATATAGACAAGGAAAGAAAAACACCATATACGCTAAAGCAAGTAATAGATCTTGCCCAGAGAGCTAAAGTTCTACAAGTTGCTAATGCGCTAGGCGAAGAAGGTGAACAAAGAGCTGAAAAGGCTCAAAAATTCTGGGAAGAAAATTGGTATAAGATACTCGAAAACGCAAATGGCAGATTTGTATATCAACTTCACATAAGAGGTATTGAAGAAGAAGATAAAGATCTAAGTCTTGAAGAACTCTTAAAGAAAGATAAATCTGTTCATGGTGATCTTAGATTAGAAACGCTTGAAGGTCTATGGGGCTTTACTATATTCGAAGGTGATGCAAAAGATTTACTAGAAAGAAAAAACTTTTCAAAACTTATTGATATTAAAGATGACGAAGCCTTAAGAGGTACTTTTAAGCTAATCCAACCTAAGGCTTGGTTAAGGGTTGGTGTTGAGAAACCTTTCTTATCTACCCCCGGAAGTGTAGGTGCTACATCTAAAAAATATGCTAAATTCTTTGCGTTAGATACTGGTACTTACAAGATTGGCTTTGCTAATAGGCATTTTGTAGAGATCTTTTTAGATGGAAAGCATTTGAAGGGAAGGTATATAATTCAAGCGTTCCCTGTAAATGGGGACAGAGTTTGGGTTATAGAAAAACCTAAAGATCAGAAACCTTTCTTACAAGATAGAGATGTAGAAAATCTCATCAAAGAATATATCGCAAAAGGGCACAAATATCTGATTTTAGGATATCCAATAAGAAGTAAACCAGAAGTTATTGAATTGAAAGAAGTAAATAAGGCATATAGAGAAGAAGAGTTTTATGTAGAGATTGCCAATATAGATGATGAGGAAAGATTTGTTCTTGCGCCTTTTGTTGTACCAAACTCTGTAGACAAACATGGACTTGTTATACGGAACCCTGAAAAAATTGAAAGAGCGCTTCATGATTTTATGTTGTCTGGGCCATATATTATGTTTAACCACAGAAGGCCACTTACTGATGTAAAAGTGGTTGAGGCGTATGTACTACGGAGCGATACAGAAATAAATGGCAAGGTATACCCTAAAGGTACTGGAATGATTGGCTTGAAGATACTCAATGATGAATTATGGAATTTAATAAAAAGTGGTATAATTAAGGGAGTAAGCTATAAGGGAATAGTTGGAATAAGGAGGCGACCAAATGGAAGAATACCAAGAAGTGATTGAGGGCGAACTTGAGTACATTACAGAGATATCCATAACTACAGACCCCGCTGTCCCAGAAGCAAAATTTATTGTCGTAAAAGGGGAAGGGGGCCATATAGAAGAAGAATTTCTTGAAGAGGAGGAGGTAAGCAAAAATATGGATGTAGAAAAGCTATTAAAGAGTATACTTAGAAAACTAAAAACTCTTTCTAAGAAGAACAACAAAGAAGAAATTCTTAAGGGAATTAACAGGCTAATCGAAGTAATACAAGAAACGCTTGAAGCTGGAGGGGAATATGGTTACCCCGCCCCAGTAGAAGTTGCAAAATCTATAGACGCTATCAATCTAGAGGAAGAGGCTAAAAATGAAGAGACTAAAGCACCTCAAGACTTCCTTTCTAAAGAGGAGTTTGAGGCATATAAGAAAGAGCTTAGCAAACAACTTTCTGAAATTAATGAAGTACTTACTATGACTGTTGACTTACTTTCAAAATATGCTAAATAGGAGGTTGAAAGAGAAATGACTGAAAACATAAAAGAGAAATTAAGAGAAATATCTGAAAAGGTAAACCAAAAAGAGAAAGTAGAGGTTCAAAAATCTAACACTGTGGAAGGCCGAATAACTAGTTTGCCAATAATAGATAACAACAAGAGGCAAATGCTAAAAGAAATTCAATCTAAGTTCGATGACATATACATAGTAAGTAAGATGCTAGATGCTGACCCTAAATCTCTTAATATATTTCGCAATATGCAACCATACTTAGAGGTAGCAAAAGCATTAGATACTACTTGGGGAGCTGATTGGCTACCAACCCAGCTTTCTGAAGACTTAGTAGAAGCTGTACAGTATGAGCTAAAAGTAGCATCGCTTCACAAAGTAATTAAGATGCCAACTCCCACTTTCGAAATACCCGGCTTAAAAGGCGGTATACATTTAGCCCACAAGAAAGTAGAGAACGATACACCTGTTACATTTGATTTAAGCGGATACTCTTATAAAGTTACTCTGTCGGCTAAGACTGTAGCATCTTATATTGAACTTTCTTACGAACTTGTAGAAGATGCTGTAGTTGCTATGCTTCCAATTGTAAAAGACTTAATCACCAAATCTATAGCCACATCAATGGAGCTTGCAGTTCTTGATGGAGACACTAGCACAACTCATATGGATGCCGACGTTACAGTTGCCACAGACCCTAGAAAGTTATGGAAAGGATATAGAAGGTACGCACTAGACAACAGTCTAACCGTAAACGCAGGTGGCACATTCTCTATTGATGTATTAAAGGCAATGATGCAAATGCTTGGGCCCTTCTTAGGCCAGAAAGATGACTTGGTATTGATTGTTAGCCCAAGCACATATGTAAAAATGCTTGGCTGGGAAGAATTACTAACCGTAGATAAATATGGGCCAAACGCTACACTATTAAAAGGAGAAGTAGCAAGAATATTCGATATACCAGTAATTATGAGTGGCTACATTAGAGAGGACTTGAACGCAGATGGAGTGTATGGTGGAACTGACGGCGCTAAGACTGTTGCATTCTTGGTCTACAAGTCTGGGTTTGTCTTCGGTGAAAGAGGCGGAATAACTCTTGAGACTGACAAAGACATTAAATCTCAGAAACATGTACTTGTTGCCTCAAGAAGACTAGATTTTGCACCACTATATGCTAATGGTGAACCTATAGTAGTAATGGCCTACAACATAGATGTATAAGGTAGGTGTTTAATGTGAAACTAAAATTTTTAGGGCAAAAGTTTATAGGAGCTGGCATAGTTATAAAAGACGGTCCAAAAGAAATCGAAGTGGAAGATAATAAGGGGGAGCTTTTGCTTAAAAGCTACCCCCGATTATTTGAAGTAGTCCCAAAAGAGAGGGGGGAGACTTCTAGTGGCCAAAAGAAAAAAGGGAGAAAAGAAGAAAAAGAAGAAGAGTTAGGTGATGTTGAGGCAGAAGGTGTAGAGGATGTTGTTCACGATTGACGAGCTTAGCAAAGAGCTAAATACAATAATAACAGACACGGATTATATGCTTATACATAGTCATGCAGTAGAGTTTATAGAAAGGTATTGCGGTATATCTTTAAGCCCTGGGGAGAGTTTTTTAGTCTCCCCAGGGCCTATAAAACATATTGAAGTAGCTTACAAACCGCTTACAGAAATACTTGAGATAAGCTATGAGCCAATTGAAATTGTATACGAAGTGTATTCTTGGGGGCTAAAGTTTGGCGAAAAAGTAGTAAAGGTGTCAATGCGGTACAAATATGGATACCAAGAACCGCCTGTGCTTCTAAAGACAGCAGGCCTAAAAATAGCCAAGATACTATTCGGTAAGATAGATAAACCTTTCCCAAGCGTAGAAAGCTTGAATAGCGGTGGTGTATCTTTTAGATTTAGTCTAGCGGACATATACAAAAAAAGGCCAACAGGGGATGACACAATAGATAGTATACTTAACATGTACAAAATTAAGATACCGAGGGTGGTGTAGCATAAAATGGCGGAAGTAATCTTAGAAGGCTATAACAAAAACCTTTTGATGATAAGGGATGAAATAGTAGATGCCCTAAAGAGTACAACTTTAGCGCACATGACAGCTATGATGGACGCGTTACAGGAAGAAGCTCCAGAATGGGAAGGTGTACTTAAGAGATCTTTTAGAGGCGAGCTAAAGATAACAAAAGAAAACGGAACGCTTGTATATGGTTTTGATATAGTATCCGATGTAATACAATCTGTAGTAATGGAATTTGGAAGAAAACCAGGGCCTACACCTCTTACCGAGAAACTGAGAAGGTGGTCAGAAAGTAAAGGTCTAGATCCTAAGAGAGTTGTAGCTAAAATAACCAAAAGAGGTATAGCACCTAGACGCTATGTAGAGAAAGCATGGGAAAAGGTTTTAAGGATAGGGGGCGCTGAACAAGAGGCAGAAACAAATCGAGAAGATAAAGAAGCCCAGATGTTTCAAAAAGTATTAGGAAAGACAGTAAAAGACATTATGCATTATTTTACATTTAAGGTGACACTAAAATGATAAACATTTCAAGCGTTCGTGACGCAATAATAGATGTGATTTCAAATATATTTACGGATAGAAAGGTTATACGCGGATATCCGATATTTATACAGCAAGAAGAATTGCCTGTAATATTCATAGCGATACCTAGCATAAAGTATCTTTCTCGAACGTTTGGCTCCCATGCGTATCATCTAGAAGTCAAACTAGTTTTTATGTACAGCGCTGTGAACGAGCACTATAAGAACGATCGCGGTTATGAAACGGAGAACAAGATATATGAAGATATACAAAAATTGAGTATGAATTTAGACAGGTTGAGTGATTTTGATGAGGAGAGTTACTATCTTACCTATTCAGGTTTAACCTATAAAATCAATTTAGAAAGAGAAGGCCTAACAAGAACATTAGAGGCCACAATTGAGTATATCTTATCAATCAAAGAGTAAAGGAGGTTGAGAAGAAATGGAATTTAAAGGAAACTACACAAAACTAAAAATAATCCCTGAAGGTGGGACAGAGCAAGAAGTCCTACATGCGACAGATGCCTCTGTCAGCATTTCCGCAGACCCACAAGACATAACAGCATTTGGAGATACTTTTACTCGCAACATGGTAATATTGAAATCGTGGTCTGGAAGCTTCTCGGCAATACTTGCCTTAGATGGAACAAGTATAAACATAGCACCTATATGGAATACATTACTAAGCTCTGAAGCACAGCTTGATGTAAAAATAGAGTTATACGAAACACCTACTGGATCGCCCTCTGTAACTATTTCAGGTACCGCAGTAATAAGTGGTTTAGATTTTGATATATCGCACGACTCACCAATCAAAGTATCAATAGATTTAACAGGAACAGGCCCACTAACTATAACTTAAAAGGTAGTGATTTAAGATGGAACTTGCTGGGCGAGTAAGTGTAGCCATATATCCAATTGAAGACATAAGTACTACACCGAGCAACATTACAGTAAGCAAGTTATATGAATGGGGTAGCTTAGCAGTATATGCGCCAAGCGTTCCGCCACTTCTTTATTGGCAAAACTTATCCATAACAGGTGCTACAGGGTACAAATTCATGGTAGATCCAGCTGGTGGTGTAGTCTACTTATGGGGTGATGCTCCATTCCCAGACAGTCTAACTTTAACAGGGCAAGTAGTTTTAGATCCAGCCATAGCATTTTATAACGCTAAGAGTTTAAGCGTATCTCTAAGTTTAGACCCTGTAGACGTAACTACATTTTATGACGTTATTGTGGAGGAAGGCTGGCAAAGAAATGTATCTATACTTAGAAGCGCCACCATATCTCTAAGCGATGTAATCTACAACGCTATACACGAAGAGCCAATTAATCAGATTAAGCTTCCTGAATACGTTAACCTAGTTGCCGACTTATACGATGAGAACTTAAACTTAATTCTTAGTGTCAGTGGGATGTTTGCGGTAACTTCAGATGAACCAGAGGCCACTGTAGATGATGTTGTAAAAGGGAACGTAGAATTTACACTTGCTAGAGGAGCGCTTGGCCTTAGAACTTACTAGTACTTGGAGGTGAGATATTGCCAATTGATAAACAAAAGCTATTTAGTTTACTAGATAGAAGATCAAAGCTAGTAAACATAGAAGATATTGAACTTAAAATATGCGAGATTACTTTAGACATAACAAACAAGCTAGCACAATACCAACAAACGCTTGATCCTAAACTAGCCAACGAAATATATATCGACATTCTTACAGAATGCGTATTAGACCCAGAGACTAATACACCAGTGTTCAGTAGGGCAGATGTACCAAGGCTTATGAAAGCTAATATGGCAATACTCTCTAAACTATTCTTAGAAGTTTTAAACTTATCTAAACCCGGAAACGAAGAACTAGAAGGTGCAATGGAGGAACTAAAAAAAACAATGAGCTAATGTTTACTTTATTTCTTGCTCATGAACTAAAAAAAACGCTAGGCGAGATAAAAAGAATGCCTAAGTCTGAATTTTACCTCTGGATGGCATATTTTAAGTATAAGTCTGAGCTTGAAGAACAAGAGATACGTAAGATGAAAGCCAGAACTCCTAGAAGGAGGTAAAAGATGCCCGCCTTACCGCAACTTTACATAAAATTCAGAATAAGTACAGTCGAGGCCATAAAAGACTTAGAGAACCTTAAAACCGCAATGGCCAAAACAGGAGACACAGCCAAAAAAGTAGGCAAAGAATTACAGAAGGTAAGGCGCGGTATGGTTGAGAACGAACTCTTCACAAGCGAACTTGAAGAAAGCCAAGGCAAGCTCTCGAAAGCATTAGGCCGTACTTCGAAGGCCGCAAGAGACCAAGGGAATGCCCTTAATTACACCGCAACTAACGCAGTATTTTTAATACCAGTAACACAGACACTATACGAAGCTTATCAGAAGTTGACGCAACAGATGAAAGCAGCAGCAAGTGGTGCAGTATACATGTTAACCTCCTCTAGGAGTTTAGGAGAAAGTCTTAACTTACTCACATCTTATACTGGTAACTTATACGAGAAAGCAACTCCAGAGGTAATTAGTGCCTTAGCAGAATTAAGAAACGCTTTTGAACAGACCCAAGGGCAAGTAAACGAGTTTGAATTCAAAACTCTTTTAGACGCAATATCAGAGCTTTCAAGAACAGGTGTAGTTAAAGCAGAAGTCTTAACTAGTTTTCTTTCGGCCGCAGTCTCAACATGGAACTTATCAATTAAAGAGGCTACTGATCTTGCTTACAGACTTGTGGCATCTTTTGCAACAACTGGGGCTAGTTTAGATGCAATCTCCAGAAAAACCGAACAAACCGCCTTGCTTCTTGCAAGTTTAGGCAACTACTCTTCAAAAACGATTGACCTTCTTGCGCTTTTTGCAGACGTTCTAGATAAAGATGCAAAAGAAGCTTTACAAAAGCTAATGAGTAAGATGCTAGATACCGAAAAAGGCGCTAAATACCTAGCCGAAGCTACAAAAGGAGCTATAACACCAGCCGAAATACTTAGCGCTGTATATGACAACTTAGTATTTAATTTCACCAATTACGTAAGACAGGCCCAAGCCTCTAGTAATGCCTACAGAGACGCAAATACCGCAATGGTTGAGGCAACTAAAAACTTAATAGAATACTTAAAAGAGTTAGGATTTAAGACTGATACGGCATATAAGATTGCTAACTTTATCGCTGTGTCATATACGCGTGGAGGTGCTTCTTTAGAGAATTTCTCAAAATCTGTAGATGAGGCTACAATTAAACTAAAAGGGCAAATAGCACAGACATTGCTTATTTCCGATGCAGTAAGCAAATTAATGAACAGTATTATAGCTCTTGTAGGTAGTATATATGGACCATTCTTAAATGTAATCTCGATTGGCATCAACTTTATTTCGACTATCATAAATTATATCAATCTATGGTGGGCCTCATTAGATAATAACCCATTTACAAAAGTTATAAAGAAATTAATTTCTTTCAATTTAGGCGTAGCAACTTTAATCTTAGTCTTAACTAAGTTAGGGCCAATATTGAGTGCAGTAACTAGCCAAATACCAATCCTAGGCCTTTTACTTGCCAGAATAACACCAGCACTAAACGGATTTAGTGTCATACTAAACAATGTTGCTCTTGGCTTCTTTAAAGTAGCAATATGGGCTACATTGATATTAACACTAATTGGAGCTCTAATTACAATTGTAGAAACTCTAAGAGGCGAGTTTAATAAAGCAAGCAAAGACGCAAAGCAATTAACACAAAACACAGCTCAACTACAGCTTCAGATGAACAAGAACCAAGAAGCTGTACAAAGCATAGTAAGCAATTTACGCAAGATTGATACTAAACAACTTCAAAGAGTATGGGAAGAGTTAGGCAAATCTAACGTAGCTATGTCGCCAGCATTAAACTTAGATGAGACGTTGAAGAAGTTAGAGAAGGGATTTGATACAAAATTAAGCTTAAAGCTAGACGAAAGCTGGGATAACATAAAGAGTGAGATATTAGGATTTTTCTCAGAGCCATTTAGAATGATAGTCTCGGTAGCAGATTTTGGAGATAAGATTTCAGAGGCGTACAAAGCAGTTCAATTAGACTTAGCGAAATTCCAAGTAGGAAGAAAGCTTAGCGTATCAAAAAGTGAAAAGAAGCCAGCTGATTGGGTAGTAAGTGCCTTCTATGAAGCCTCAGCTGATGTTCAAAATAAGCTTAAAAGTAAGAAGAAAGATATTAGTTTTACATACTTGGACAAAAAAATAAAAGAGTTAACTAAAGCAACCAAGCCTGAAGATATAACTAGCAAGCTACTTGAGATGTCTAAAGGTAAGACCAAATTTCAGTTTATAGAAGAGTTAGCCAAGAAAACCATTGAAGGCTACGACAAAATGGATGAAGAAACTAAAAATCTAGTCAAAGATCTAATACGATACTTTTTGTTCTTGAAATACGAACTGGTGACCTTTTCCATAGTACCTGACATGTTGAAAGGGATGATAGCTTGGTTCAATAAAGGCTACAATACTATGACAAGCCTTACAAAAGCATTTACTGATAATATTATTGAGAGCTTTAATGTCTTAGGCGATAAGCTAGTATTTGGGTCTATAGTTCCTGACATAGTACGTAGTATTCTAAAGTGGTTAGGTTTTCTCAAATCACAATCTGTATACACTTCTGAGGGTATAGTTAATAGAACATTAGATGAATTTACAAGGTTATATGATATAGAAGGTATTTACAAAGACATATCAAGCGTTCAGTTAAGTATGTCTAGTGTATTTGGGGAAGCTGGGGCGAAATTAACACTTCCTAGCTTAACAGGTCCTGAAACAACTGTTAAAGTAGGAACGCTTGAAGAAAGTAAAGAGAATATATGGGATAAGTTAACAAGTGCTATATCGACAGGATGGGCCAATATAACTAACCCAGAGACATGGAAGAATGCAGGAAGCACTATCGTTAATACTTTCAACGCCCAACTTAGTGGTTTAGGAGAAATATTTAATAATTGGTTTGGAAAGCTTACAGGAAATCTTTCTGTTCAAGCAAGCAATATGTTCAATACAGTACTTACTTTTATTCAAAACCCAGTTGCTGGGTTTGCCCAGCTTATTGCCGAAATGGTACCAATTGAAGAGATGTTTAAGAACTTATTAGAAGGTTTAACTCCATATGTAAAACCTATAGTTGAAGCTTTAGCAGAGCTTTTTAATACTGTAGCGCAAGGTCTTACTCCTGTCATACAAGAAGCCGCTGAAATTTTCATGGAAGTAATAGGTATATTAGTTCAAGCGTTAGCCCCTGTGTTAACCTCGTTAGTGCCTGTGATTAAAGCTATAACAGGCATCTTTTTACAGCTTTTCAATTTAATCAAAGGACCTCTAATTTTTGCGGTTAAAGTTTTAGCATCGCTAATGATTATCAATATTGCGATAATGTCTTTAGTATGGAACGCTATAATATCAGTGATTAATTTCGTACTCGGTCTTTTTGGGCTTCCCCAACTCTCGTATATAAGTATCGATGTAAAGTCTAGCTTGCAAAAGATATGGGGAGCTGGACAAGAAAATGAAGAAGGTGCAAAAGGAGGTGGCGGCGGAGGAGCACAGCCTGTCTTCATGCAGAAAGGTGGTATAATAACCAAACCAACAAATATAATTGCCGGAGAAGCAGGCCCTGAAGCCATAATACCATTGTCTAAGCTTTCCTCGCTATCAAGCCCAAGATATGTTAACATAGAGATCAACATATCAGGAAACAATATCGCTTCAGATTATGATGTAGAGAGAATAGCAGACAAGATTATATATGAGCTTAAGCTTAGAGGTATAACGGCATGATAAAAGTATACATAAAAGATCCGAGTAACAATTTTGTAAACAAGGTAAGAGCTGGATCTCTTTCTATTGATAGAAGAGAAGAAGATATTTCAAAAGCAAGCTTTGAGCTAATATATGATAAGGCGAGTATAGAGAGTACAGAAATTCCTAAAGTAGGCAATGAAGTTGTAATTTATTATGATAACGACATAATCTTTGGCGGATATATTACATCAGTTGAGACTAGGTTCTTAACTCCCCAAAGCCTTTGGATAATCTCCGTAAGCTGTGTAGATTACAATCATATACTAAACAGGTATTATATAGAAACTAATTTACAGTTTCAAGGCGCAAGCGTTTACGATATAGTAAAAGATGTATTAACGATTGCTAGGCTTGATAGAGAGTTGATAAGTGTTTATGACCCACAAGAGAAAAAGCTAAGATACGATGAGAAAAATAATTTAGTTATAGAGCCGATTGATCTAACAGGTAAGGCAAAGAACCTAAAAATAACATCTATATCATTCTCATACATAACTGTAGCAGAAGCACTAAAGAAGATTAAGGAACTCTTTCCAAGCTTGAAATTCACTATTGACTATTCAAGGAACTTACTAATATACGATGATAAGATAAACATAAGCCCTGTAAGCAATATATACTTAGATGATCCAAGTAAAAACACGATTGACATATACGAAATTAGCTTAACCGAAGAAGTGGGTGACTATGTTAACAGGCAAATAATTAAAGGTAGTACACAAACAGTTAAAGATAAAGAAGAAGTTATTCAAAGGGTGACACTAGATAAACTCCAAAATAGTGGGTTTTATTTCAACCAAGCTTGGCTAAACGATTGGTCCAATAAATACTCTAATTTTGTATCTAATTTCCAAACTAAACTTGGTATGTCTCCTACAGAGCACATAAACAAGTTCTATAGCGTGATCTTATTTGAAGAAATTACGCCCCCTACAATACAAAATGGTGTAGTAATACAAAAAGGAACGATCGGCGATATAAGAGCAGCTTTCGTATTGCAGCTATCCGAAGGCATAGTAGAAGTAGAAACACCAATAGAGGATGAAATCCCACTAATAGTACCTAACTTACCACCGGGGTTTGAAGAGAACCCTTATATAACGCCAGATGAAATACAAGAAACTGGCATAAAAAAGATAAGAGGTATAGTAATTGTGTACCAAACTAAAGTAGATGGCAAGGTACAATATGCATGGGTAGCTGAGAAGGCATACGAAGCAAAGATAGATGCAGACACAGGGCAATATATTTATGATCCAGCGGCTCTTTGGTTCTTTATCAAGAATAGCAATTTCTTATTTAGAAGATTACCTGTTTCGAAAGAAGTTATTTGGGACAATAAGACATGGACATTAGACAGGATAGTTATATCTTATTCAGCTTCAATCACTGTTTTAGGGACAGCAGATGCTATAGGAACAGATCAACTTAATTTAGAGGAAATGCGAAATAGAATGAAACCTTTCAACCCTGTATCTATAAGCAATTATACAGGAGGGTACTGGACTAAAAAAGAAAGTATACCTTCGATTAAAGAACAAAGCCAAGCAATAGCGAAGGCGCAAGAATACTTAGAAACATATGCGCATCTACCCCAAACGCTTGTCTTTCGGACAAATTACCCAAATTTTTACCCTGGGGACACTCTAACATTAAATTCCAAGATGCTATATTCTAGTACTAATGATAAGCACACATTTAGAATTACAAGCGTTAGTATAAAAGATATAGGAGGGAAGGAATTAAATGTAAGTGTAAACTGTTTAGGTTCGGAGAAAGAGTTATGGCATGAATTCTTCAGGAAACTTATAGGTGTGCAAGCTAAAGAAGATGACATATATGTTATAATAGAGCAAAAACAAGATAACGATAAACTTCTTTTAGTAGACAGTATTGATATAAGAGAATATAGATCACTGATAGGATACGCTAAAATAGGGGAGGCTGAAGTAGAATGATATTAGATACTGACGCCATTATAAAGTGTGTTGGTGGTGTCCAAAGAGCGTACCTTGTGTTTAGCAAAGATGAAGGAACGCTGGTTGAGATATACCGAGTACAAGCCAAGATAAGTGCTGGAGACCCAATAGTATTTACAGCAACCGTAAACTCTAGTAATGTAAATGGGGCAACAAGAATTTCAATTTATTCAGGAAGTGATGTGTCAGATGTAAGAGGATCTGGCAAAGAGATAGCGTATATAGATGTAGAGCCTTTAGCGTATCCAACAATGCCTCCAATACAGATAAACTATGTAATAGGAGTTGAAGTGGCGTTATGAAGGAAAACAGAGAGATAGATGTCATAGCATACAAATTGGAGACAACAATGGACAGAGTTAACAGACTAGAAGATGGCAATAGAGACTTAAATATAGCCATAGCCGAGATTAGGCGAGACATAGCGTATATTAAAACTGACATAGAAGAGATAAAAGCGATATTAAACAAAAGAAATGGTAGCAATTCAAATACAAAGATAGAGCTAAAGAGATATGAATTTCTAGTTCTAGTAGGCAGTATTATACTTGCCACATTAACAGTTATTATGCAACTTGCGAAGATGCGTTAGAAGGAATGTTCATCCACGAATACAGTACCGATATCTCGGCCACAAATAGGGCAGTGTATAATTGCCCCATCTTTTATTTTACCACGAATAGTTATAGTGATATCGCAATAAGAACAATTTCTAGTTATTGTTCTCTCTTCAGGTTGGGACTTATATCTAGCTACATCTCTAGCAGACCAAGCGTTCGACAAAGCAATATCAAGAAGTTCAACAGGGTCAATACTTAGTTTTCTAGCCTTAAAGTAAACAGCACGATACAAACTCCAAGGGACATCTGGGTATCTATGTTCCTTAGGGAAGGCGCTTGCTATGCTAGCGTAAATTTTAAGTGTAGCGGAACTCATGCGACTTAATTCAGCAAGCTTGTTAAGTATATCTTTACCGAATGTAGAAACACCCTCCAAGATTATGTCGCCTTTATCCCAATTCAGATTTCTTTCTACCTCAAGAACTTCTACATATTTTTGAAGATATTCTTCAAGTGTCATTTTGCTTTACCTCCTTTTTAGAGATTTTCTTTTTTCGCTTCTATATACCCAAAGGTCATACCCCGGATCTTCAGGCTTAATATCATTATATCCAGCTTCTTCAAGAAGCCTAAGCATTTTGCTTTCTGGTATAACGTAAAGTCTTTCTTTAAGAGAAGCCTGAATTACTAGCATATCTGAAGTTTTGCTTTGCTCTAGAAACTTATATAGTGTTCTAAAGCCGCCGGATCTATACTTAACCTCTACGTAATTAATCGCCTTACCGGGGACAACTCTTTTCAAATCGCAACCTGTTATTATGCCACTATCTGGTTCTCGAATAAATCCATATTTATACAAAATTGTCTCTACTTCAAATTCTTTTCTCTTCCCTTTTTGTTTCGAACGCTTGGAACACATAAAACTAAACCTCCCTATATCTCATCAGAATTCACTATATACTCATGTTCTTTGATAACTCTATAAGCTTGTAGTAGACCTAAGAAGGCTACAAACTCATTGTCAAGAGGCCAACATTCTACCAAATTATATGGTTTTTCCCCATTCTCTTTAAGAGATAAGATATAGCACCTTTCTACAATGCATCCATTTTCGAGTAGCATATTTTTGTAGGCCGAAAGTTGTATCCTGTGTTTATATTTAAAAAAACCTGTTTTGAAATCAACTAAAGCATAGACACCATTTAATTTGCAATATAGGTCAAGCGTTCCACCATAGAGATATTTATTAGAAACCATAGGCTTTTCGATATAGATTGGTTCAATCTTATATTCTTTAGCAAACTCTAAGAAGCGCTTGAAGTACATACTTATTTGTTCATCGGATATCTCGCCTATTTCCTCGCCAGATAAATACTTAGCAATTATAGCGTGTACCTTAGTGCCTATATCGGCTACCTCATCCAAATGTTTACTTACGTCTACGAATGAGAAACCAAGTCTATTAGCCCACTTAAGAAGGCTAACATCACCTAAGATAGAAAGTACTTCAGTTACACTTGGCACTCTAATTTCTGATATTTTATACTCTACAGGCCTTTCAGACATAGAAGTCTTGCCTCTTTCTCAATTCTAATTTTATCGCCTGTGTATATCTTAAATTCGGCGATAATATCAAGCTGTGTTAAAGTTTTAGGCATCTTAGTCGCGTCGTAGACATAAACGATTGGTTCTTTTCTTAGAACCATCTGTCTTATTGGAATTTCATTCACATAAACAGAATAGTGATATGGGAAGCAAACATCTACATACGCGTTATTTTGGAGACTAAAAAGAAACCCTGAAAGAGTGGGCTTTACGCCACTAATAAAAAACCTTACCAAGTTACCTTTATTTATAGCATCTACTATATAGAACTCACTTCTATTTAGAAAACCTATTGGTTTTTTATATTCAATTATCTTAAGAGAAGTTTCATATTTCGCCATAGTACTTAAGAATACCTCTTATTAGACTAGAAAGGCTACTTTTTTTCTTTGTAGCATATTCTTTAAGAATATCATGTGTAGGTCTATCTAGCGCTAAGAAAAGTCTAATTGTTGACTTAGGTACTATTCTTATTCGGCTAGGCAAAATTGTATCTAATATGCCATCTTCTAAAGCTTGCTCAAGGCGATACCTTATGATAGTATTAGTTCGTACTCTATGTTTCCCATAGAATTTTGAGAATTCTTCTAATGTCAACAAAACAGCAGTATTTACTGAATTATCTCTTTTTGCCACCATAAATTATCACTTCCATCGTCTTTTAAGTTTCTAAAATCAGAGATATAGGCGAGTGCATATCTTCTAAAATTTTCATTTGGCATTTTCTCTAAGAGATATTTGATTATGCCAAGTATTATCCCAGCTTGTTTATCCAAGATATCGACATATGTAAATATATCCTTAGCGAGTTTTTGGAGATCTTCTTCGTTTTCAGTGATTGCATCTATAATCTTAGTCATTATACCGCTAAAGACAATTTCATCCATAGTTCTTACCTCCTCTCGCCGTTATTTCCCTTTATAGGATTTTTATACTGAAAGGCAGTAGTAATAATTTCCGCGGATATGTTAGCGTGTATTGATTTATTATTCTTCAAATATTTCAAGAGAGCTAAGGCGGTGTCGTAATCTACTTCCACAAAAATATGAAGAAGCGTATTATCTACTTCGAAACTAATACCCAAGTTATATAATCTACTTCTAACACTAGGAAGATCCTCGATATAACCTCTAAGAAGAACTTTAGTTGGATTTTCTAACTCTTCTACTTTATGATATTCTGTAAGCAACTTGTGAATGACATATTCATCTGAGATAGGGCCAAGAGATTTCTCAAGCTTTTCTTTAATAAGGGTGAACTTTGTGTAATCAATACGGTCTAACTCAAGATTTAGTTTAAAAAACTCACTCATACTAACACCTCCTACTTTAAAGTTTTTATATCTAAAAACTCAAGATTTATAGACAAGCGTTCGATAAGTTGGGGATTTAGCCATATACTCTCAATTCGTGGCACTTTTTGTCGGGCCGACCCTTCCCCTAAAATATTTGTGTATCTTGTCTTCCCCACAGCATAGCATATTGTCTCAAAGTCTTTTCTCTCCCAGCCTCGCCTCTCAAGCTCTTCATATAACTTGTTTATATATCCTGATAACATAACCATTCCTTTTACACCAAGTAAGATTTCTACTAAATCTTTGTGGTCTTCAGTAGTCATTTCGTAATTGTATAGTTTGGTTGCCTTTCTTGTCTCAAGAAGATATGGCGGGTCTAAATAAAAGAAAGTATTCACTGTATCATATTTGGGTATGACTTCTCTGAAATCAAGTTGCTCAACTTGAACTTGCCTAAATCTCTCATGTATGGTAGGAAGTTCTTCTAGAATTGATAGCCATCTTGAAACAGCTCCGGCCATACCACGACGTGATTTTGTTATGTTGAAGCTCCAGCCCCTTCTTATAGCGCCGCTAAAACTCATCCTTATCGCCACAAACCATCTGTAGGTTCTTTCTATATCATCCTCGCACTCCGGCCAACTCTCCACGCAATACTTATACTCCGACCTTGCGTATGGTGTTAAGACGACCTTGGCATAAAATCTACTAAACTTCTCAGGATCTTTTAACACTCTAAAGAAATTCACTAAGTCCTCATCTATGTCATTATATACTTCTACAGGAGAGGGAATTTTCGCAAAAAGAAGAGATGCCCCTCCTCCAAAAGCTTCAACATAGACACGGTGTGGGGGCACATACTTAAGAAGTTTTGCAACTAAGTTTCCTTTGCCCCCTATATATCCAGTCGGACTTCTAAATTTCATATACCCTCCAAGACACAAGTAATAACTTCTAATCGCTTAATTAGAGATGGGTTAAGCCATATACTTTCTACGCGAGGTACCTTTGCGCGAGCCGAGCCTTTTCCCAAAATATTCGTTTGACGAGTTCTACCAGCCGTATGACAAGCAGTTTTAAAATCTTTTCTAACCCAACCGTCTTTCTCAAGTTCCGCATATAGGTCATTTTGATACCCAGATAACATAACCATTCCCTTAGTCTTGAGAATAATATTTACTAATTCTTCATGATCTTGACATGACATCTCATGATCATACATTTTAGAGGTTTTTCTTGTAGTCGGAAGATAAGGCGGGTCAAGATAAAAGAAAGTATCAGGCCCATCGTATAACGGTATTATCTCTCGAAAATCCAAGTTCTCAATACGCACATTTCTAAGACGTTCATGTATATCAGGCAACAATTCTAAAGTTGATAGCCACTTTGAGACAGCTCCAGTCATATTTCTATAAGAAGCTGTTACATTAAAGGCCCAACTATTAGCAAAATGACCGCCAAAACTCATTCTTGCTACGACAAACCATCTATACACTTTTTCAATATCATCTTGGCACTTTTCCCAAGTATCTCTAAAGTAGTAGTATTCAGCCCTTGAGTAAGGCGTCAGACTAGCTTTAAAATACATTTTGTAAAACTTCTCAGGATCTTGCAATGTCCTAAAAAAATTCACCAAATTCACATCGATATCGTTATATACTTCAACAGGGGAGGGCTTTTTGGCAAATAGAAGAGATGCGCCTCCACCAAAGACTTCTACATATACATAATGCGGTGGAATATATTTTAAGAGCTTCGCAACCATATTACCCTTACCACCCACCCAATTTATAGGGCTTCTCATAAGTTTTGGTTTCCCCTCCTAAATCTTTTTCTTCTAATTCCTTTGAATTCTCCTCTAGCTTGCTTATAGCTTGAGGATTTAGCCAAATACTTTCTATCTGTGGTACTTTACGTACTACCTCAAAATCTTTTCTTAACCAACCATTCTTTTCAAGTTCTTGGTAAATGTTATTCTGGTAACCAGAAATCATGGCCATACCCTTAATATTAAGCAAGATTTTTACTAAATCCATATGATCTTCTATAGCCATCTCGTAATTATATAACGGAAGGTCTAAGTAAAAGAAAGTTGCCTCTGTGTCATACTTAGGTATAACTTTTCTAAAATCAAGACATTCGATCTGTACTCGCATAAATCTTTCATATATAGCAGGGAGTTCTTCTAAAACTGAAAGCAACTTTGGCACAGCCTCAGCCATACCTTTATGTAATTTTGTAACATTAGAACACTCTTTCCTGAGGCTCTCGTTAAGGCTCATTCTTACCGCTACAAACCATCTGTAAGCTCTTTCTATATCGTCCTCACATCCTTGCCATGTCCCATCACGATACTCAGTCTTTGAATATGGAGATAAAACAACCCTTGCATAAAATTTACCAAATTTCTCGGGATCTCTGAGAACTCTAAAGAAGTTTACTAAACCCTCATCTATATCGTTATACACCTCAACAGGGGCTGGATCTTTCGCAAAAAGTAACGATGCACCCCCACCAAATACTTCTACGTATATGCGATGTAGCGGAACATATTTTAAGAGTTTTTCAACCATCATGCTTTCCCACCTACCCAAACTATTGGGCTTCTAAGCTTCATTTCTCCCCCAAAATATAGACTACTAATTTTCTTTTTCCAAATTTAATAGCATCTTCTTTCTTTTCCATCCAGATATCTATTCTGTTCCCTTTAATTGCGCCGCCTCTATCTTCTACTACG
>Ga0071330_1062999_pt1 | contig 32752 bp, 27 predicted proteins | sample GBScel77sediment_FD_63802 | JGI IMG/M metagenome (GOLD analysis project Ga0071330, IMG submission 63802) | Hot spring sediment microbial communities from Great Boiling Spring, Nevada - Cellulolytic enrichment Sediment 77C v2 (version 2) | ecosystem: Environmental > Aquatic > Thermal springs >...
AAGCAAGGGGGGGAAGATAAAACGGCGTTTTCTTTCTCCGGAAAACCCTAATTTTTGGCGGGTTTTGGAAGTCAACTTAAAGCGCAAGGCATTAGCATTAGGGTGGAGCAGAGCAATGGGGAATGTGCAATTTATTTACGAGTTAGCTCTTGCCCAATTAGAACTACGAGCACTCGGGGTAGATTTTCAGTTAACTAATGGGCTGAGGGAATTTAAACTGTTAAAAGCTGGGAATCTGGAAGAAGTGTTAAAAAGAGTTGCTTACTTCAAGGTTGTAAATGGAAAATATACCGATTATTTTCGAATAATTCAAAGAAATGTAACACGTTCTGTCAATCAATACTTAACTCATTGGATCTATCCCTATAAAGGAAAATTTCACCCGCAGATGATAAGAGCGTTATTAAATATCATCGGTGTAAGAGAAAATGATATTGTGCTTGATCCCTTCATTGGAAGTGGGACAACCGCTATTGAGGCTCAGCTTCTTGGGATTAATTGTATAGGTATAGATGTCTCTCCGCTATGCGTGCTTCAATCCAGGGTTAAAACAGAAAGTGTAGATGTCATAGATGAAATTTTAGCCGTTAAAAATAATATTATGGCTAAAATTAAACCCAACCTTTTTAATCAGGAAAGTGATCCCTTTTTAACGGTTATTGATTTCATTAACGATGAGAGAGTAAAAAATTTTTATAAGATGGCTTATTTAGTAGCTGTAAGTGATAATGCTCGCAGAAAGAGAGAACTTTACCAATCTTTCTATAAGAACTTGGAATTGATGATTACTTCTGTTGAAATGGTCCGGGATATAGCTAAAGAGCTGAATCTTAAATTAGGTAGGGTAGAAATTAAGATGGGTGACGCTCGAAAGCTGCCTTTAGAGGATGAAAGTGTTGACGGAATAATAACCTCTCCTCCTTATTCTATTGCTTTAGATTATGTTGCTAATGATGCACATGCATTGAAAGTGTTAGGATATGAGTTGCCTAAAATTAGGGAAGAATTTATCGGAGTCAGGGGAAAAGGCCCGGAAAGGATAGATTTATACAATCAGGATATGATGGAAAGTTACCGGGAAATGTATAGAGTACTTAAGCCTAAAAAATTCGCGGCAATTGTTATAGGTAACGCTACTTATGGAGGTGAAGAGGTTAAAACAGTTGAATTTACTATTAGTCATTGTGAAAAATTAGGCTTTAAGTTAGTGAAGAATATTGACAAAATTATTTTTGGACTCTATAATATTATGCAAAAGGAAAACGTTTTAATATTTCAAAAAACTTGATGACATGAATAGCGAGAGAGAAGAATATATAAGAAATTTAGAAAAGATAATCGCTCAATTCCTTAAGCCACTCAAAGATATACCTTTTGAAGTTGTTATGAAAGCAGTATCTGGTCATGAGGTTATTCCTTTTGATAAGAAAAATCCTGATGATGCACGGTTGTTGGAAGATTTAATTGAAGCAGCAAGGATTGCGACTAAAACTGCCTATCAAAAAGGTATATTTACAAGAAGAGAAAACGAAGTAGGGAATCGCATTGAGCCGTTTATGATTGAAGCATTAAAAAAGATTGGGCTTAAAGCAGATAGACCAAAAACCAAAGAAGACAAAAAGAAGGCAACGGGTTACCCTGATATTCTTGTTTACGATAGGAAAGGAAGGCCAACTTATCTTGAGTGTAAGACATATAATGAACGTAATTATCAATCTACCCAAAGAACATTTTATTTTTCTCCCGCCGAGAGGCCAGAAGATTTCAAAGTAATTTATGATGCGAGGCATTTGATAATAAGTTTCAAAATAGAGAGTGTGGAAAGGAATGGCAAGAGGGTTTTTGTACCTGTTTATTGGAAGATTTTCAGTACTAATAATCTAGTCGGGCAAATTAAACACGAGTTTAATTCAACTAATAAGCAGATGTATAGAGAGGAAGCGTTATTAGCAGAGGGCGGAATTGAGGAAAATTAATTAAAATTATGGAAAATTTATTTTCAGATAGATATAAATATAAAAGAAAAATCTACCTCAACCCTGAAGAAGTGACTGATAGTCTGAAGAAACGAATTTATAATTTGGTTGAGAAATGTTTAGAAAATCCAGAGCTTTTTGAACTACATTACGAGAATGAATTCGGGAGTAAAATTAAAATAAGAGGAAAAAATAGAGACAAACTCATAGAAATACTTTGGGATGAATTCTTTAAAGAGGACATCCAAGTTTTGAGAGAACGTTATAAGCTTCAACGTTGGGCCGTAATCGTTGAGAGCGAATTCCTCGATAAATACAGCATAAAAGCAATACGAGATAAATATTATGAATTAAAAGAATGGTATCTAATCTATGACTTTATTGAATTTATAATTAACAGATTTAACCCCAATGAGAGGTTTATTTCGCTTCTCAATAATGTATTTAAAGCAGAGGGGGCACCTTACAGGGTAATTGGAAAATATGTTGCTCCTTCAATATCTGAAGTTGAAGTAAATGAATTAGAGCAAGCTTTAAATATTCCAGATAAATATGAATCTGTTAGAACTCACATTTCACAAGCCTTACGGCATTTTTCCCAGAAACCCAACCCTGATTATAAAAATTCTATTAAAGAATCAATACTTGGCTTAGAGTCGCTCCTGAAAATCATCTTAAATACGCCTAAAGGGACTTTAGGAGAATTAGTAAATAAACTTTCTGTTCATCCAGCTCTAAAAGAAGCACTTAAGAAATTATATGGGTGGACTTCGGATGAAGACGGGATTAGACATGCCAAACCTGGGGAGAAAACAACTTCCTCTGAGGAAGAAGCAAGATTTTTATTGGTTATCTCTTCAGCCTTTGTCAATTATATAATTTCCAAATACGAGAAGCAATTAACGAAGGAAAATTGAAAATACTAACCTTTAAAAATATTTTACGCGTTTTCTGTTTAAGGTTGATTTTCATTAAATTGCTTTTGGTGTTTTCCTTTTATTAGCCTGTCTACTGTTGAAGGCGTGGGAGTTTTTAAATTTACAATTTTGTGCCAAGCAGTCCTTTAGCAAATATTATCAGGTTTTGTTTATAGGGGCTTGAGGCGTAGTTTTTCTTACATAATATCTTTCTATTCTAAAGTCAAGATATTTTTGATTTTTTGTTCAGCCATATGAAAAAAAATTTTCTAATTCGAGTAGATTAATTTTTAGGAATGCTGGTGTTTCACTTTAGGCTGGAATTGACGCAGATGTTTCTATAAAATAATTCTGGAGTTTAATTTGAAGCCCATTAAATATTATTATCGTTTTCTTTATTTTGGCATCATTTTCCCTGCATTAGTAGTTTCTGCCGCATTATCCTCTTATTATTCGTGGAAAAATATTTCGAGCATTACTTCTCGTGTTTCCAGCGAGATTAAACCGCGGATTGGGGCAGTTGTTAACTCTATTGTTTCCTCAATTTCTGCTGAAATAGCTACGGAAAAGAAAACCATAGAAAAGATTCTACTGGAGAGCGAAAGGGAGTTTGAAAGAGCCATTTTGCTGGGCAAGAGTTACGATGTTCTGGACAAAGAATTAATAAAATCAAAAATAAGCTCTCTTTTGAGACATACTTTGTTTACTGACCTTAGTTTCTTTGTGTTTAACCAAAAAAGTGAGATCAAATGGTCGAGTGAGTCTAATTTTCAAATTGGTAAAATTTTTGAAAATCCTGATTTTTTGTCTGCTTTGACAGATGAGTTGGACATTAAAGGAGTCTGTTTTTACCCCTTTACTTTTATTGAAGGTTCTGGAAGAACTTTAATTTTTAAAAGGCTCATTAACGGCGATATCTTTGCTATAAGTCTAATAATTAATCCCGAGCTTTATCTTCAGGATTTTAGGAGAATCAAAGATCTTTCCGTGTTTATTGAAGGTGTGAAAATTTTCAATGTTTATGGTACACAAATTTTAACTGAAGGTGGTCTTACGTTTGTACCTCTGAAGTGGTGGGAGTTTTACAAAAGAGATCTTGAAAACACCTTTTATATCCCAGCTTTTAACGGGTGGTCTGAACCAATAAAGGTCTTACTTCGACTAAATTTTCTCCAGATGCATACTATTTTCATCTTTGGTGTTTTGACCTTTTTTATGTTAATAATTCTCACATTCTTCGTGGCTTTAAATGAATATTCAGTGATTAGAAAAGACATTAGAAGAGTTCAAAGTCATTTGCAAAAACTCGATTCTTACGAGCTCCCAAAGGTCGAAGTCGAGAGGTTCAAAATCAAGGAGTTTTCTGAAGTGGCAATGACTTTAGACTCTCTTGTTAATAAATTGAAGGAAGAGGAAAGGAAGTCAGTGACTTTAATTATAAGAACCAAGGAAGCCTTTTTTGATTTTGCTGAAAAGTTAGCATTAGTGGCCGAGAGTTATGAGCATATGACCGGTGAGCATCTTAAAAGGGTCAAATATTTGACGGGGCTTATTGTGAATAGGCTTAAAATTGACAGGGACTATGCAGATGAGATAATAAACTATTCGGTTCTTCATGATATCGGCAAAATTTTTATACCAATTGAGATATTGCAGGTTAAGAGAGAATTAACTTCCGAAGAATGGGAGTTGGCTAGAAAACATACAATATATGGTGCAAATCTCTTTACTGATTCCGAATTCCGTATTGCAAAGGAAATTTGCCTTTATCATCATGAGAACTACGATGGCAGCGGCTATCCTTTTGGCCTCAAAGGTGAGGAAATCCCCTTGCCCGGGCGAATAATAAGAATTGTTGATGTTTATGATGCATTAAGAAGCGAAAGACCGTACAAAAAACCTTATTCCCACGCGCTGTCGATTAAAATTATGACAGAGGGAGATAATATAACTAAGCCGAGCGATTTTGACCCCGTATTAATGTCAATATTTATTGAAGAGATTGAGAAGATTGATTATGATAACCTTTACGGAGAGAGATGAAATCTATTAGGAAGAGAGTTGCAATAGTTCTTGGGGGTATCTTGATTCCAATTATTACAACCTTTGGCGCCTTCTATTTGTTCTATACAGAAGAGAGAATAAACAATCTGGCGAAAAGTATAGAGCAAAAAATCCCCGGTAGGGTTGAGCTAATTTTGAAACAAACCGTAAACGAGCTTTACGCAGGTGCAATGGTAAGAAAGGTTTATTTAGACAGCCTTCTTATAAATAATGTTGAGGTATTTGAAGATGTTTTAAAAACCAACCTTGAAAGTCCAGAAAACATATTGAGTTTTTTGAAGGGCTATTTTCAAGGGTCTATGCCAGACTCTTTTTACAGCAACGTTGAAATTTCAGTAATTGAAAGTAACGGAATCGTAGTTTTCTCAACCAGAAGGGAGTTTTTAAACTTAGACTTGAAAAGATTCGGAACCTTATGGGATAGCGTGGGCAAGTTGAATAGAAAGGAAACATATTTTGTACCTGTAAGTTTTTCTTCAAGGGATGCAAAAATTCGCTCCTATTTATACACGAGGGTAGATACGAATTATTTTGTGACCCTCTCCTTAGACGTGGATCCTGTTGTTTATTCTGGCAATCTTGAAAAACTAAAAAGGCTGTCAGTTTTTATCAAAGAAGTTGGGATTTACAATGTAGCCAAAAGGCCGCTTATGGAGTACTTTCAACCTTTTCCTGAAAAAATTTTCAAAAGGCACCCGTTCTATAGAGATATTGAGGAAAACATTGAATTTCATGTTGGAACAACTAAATTAAAGGCTTTGCTGTTTGTTAGGTTAGACTTCTATTCCCTTTTCTCGGTTTTTTTGTTTAATTTACTGGTTTATGTAATTTTAATTGCTGTCCTTTCTGTGGTTGCCTTATATTTCGAGAAATTGGTTACAGAAGAAACCCAAACGCTAACCAAAATTATTGAAATGGTAAGACACTTAGAAGATCCAAAGAAAGTGGGGGTAAAAATCCACACACAGGAGACTCTGGATCTTTTGGAAGTTTTGCGTCTTTATGTTTTAAGAGCAAATCAAAAGATTGCAGAAAACGAAATTCTCCTAAAAAAATTTAAAGAAGCTTTTTATAACTTTTCTGAAAAGTTAGCAGTTCTTGCCGAAAGGTTCGATCCTGAAGATGCCGGGCATCTTAGGAGGGTAAAGTATCTGACTAAATTAATCCTTGAAAATATTGAAGTCGATGAGGATTATAAGAATTCGATCGTTGAGTTTTCGATTTTACACGACATAGGAAAAATTTTTGTTCCTCACTCGTTACTAATTAGAAACGGGCCCCTTTCTGAGGAGGAAAAGGCCGTTGTAAGAAGGCACACAATTGATGCTGAAAAGCTGCTCTCTCACCCGGAGTTAAGAATAGCGAGGGAAATTGCGGTTTACCACCACGAGAATTATGACGGTACGGGTTATCCTTTTGGGCTTAAAGGTGAGGAAATTCCTTTCCCTGCAAGAGTAGTAAAAGTAGTTAATACCTACGATGTATTAAGGAGTGAAAGACCTTATAAAAAAGCCCTGTCCCATGAGGAGGCTTTAAGGATTATGCTTATAGGTGACGAAAAAACAAAACCAACCCATTTTGACCCCAAGATTTTAAGTGTATTTATCAAAATTTGTTCCCAGGGTGATCCTTACGAAAGAATGGAGAAAATCTAAAAAAGTGCCGGGGGCGGGATTTGAACCCGCACGGGATTAGCTCCCGCATGGCCCTCAACCATGTGCGTCTGCCAATTCCGCCACCCCGGCTTTTTTCAAAGAGTGGTAAAATTATAGCATATTTCACACAATTAATCAAATAGTTTTTCTTGATTTAATCTATCTTATATTTTATCATTTTCTTATGCAGTCAAAGTTTTACTTCAATGGAAAGCTTGGCGAGGCTCAGAGGTGTGTGTTTATAGTACCCGAAAATCCACTTTTGTTCTCTTATTCACTTTATTCTATCTGGAATTTTGTTCATTATTTTAAGAAGACCAGCCATATATTTTATCCTGTAGATGGAAAAGTGGATCTTCTTAAATCAATTTTTCCCGACCATATTTACTGGTTTAAGTTCAAAAAAGAAAAGGAATTTTTGAAGGCAATTTACAGGGAAAAGGGCATAACTCTTGTTATAAACCTTGATTACGGAGAGTCCAAAAGGTACGATCTTTTATATCCTACGTATTCTTTTGCTATTTCTAACGAGAACTTAAAGAATTTCACCGTCGTCTTTAAGCCACTTGGTCAAGAAGTGGATGTAATTTACAGAAATTTTGCTTCAACTTTTGGGATTCCTAAAAAAGACTTTCATATTTCTTTGTCAAGCGAAGAAAAATCGAAAGCCAGAGATTACATAAAATTTAGAGGTCATACTGAAAAGAATATCCTGGTCGTAAGTGACCTGAACCCAAAGCGGGAGGCTCTTGTAAAGCAGTATCTCTCTTATTTAACAAAAGATAGATTGACTTTTATTGATAAAGAATCGCTCTGGGTTATGGATTCTAAGCTAATTCTTGCAATTTTATCTCTGGCAGATCTCTTTTTATCAGAGTTATCAATATTCACGTACCCTGCCCAGGTCCTCGGAGTAAAAACCTATCTTTTTCCTGAAAAAGTAAAATTTCTCCCAAGAGAAACAGGAAGGCTTATCATAGATAGGGGTGATTTCAAGAAAGCACTTTCTTCTTTAATTGGCCTTCAGAAATGAAAGAATATTTTCGAATGCTCCGCTTTGTTAAGAAAAACCTGGTTTCCTTTGTTGTAGCTTTCCTTTTATTATCAATCTCTTCTATGCTCAATGGGTTTTCCCTTGGTATCATCTCGCCTGTTTTAAGGATGCTCTTTTATAAAGAAAATGCTCCGCTTTACTCAGAAAAAAAATTACCTGTTGTTGGAAAGATTTTTAACCGTTTTATCCTTCAGGTGCCACCTCTTGAGGCTGTAAGAAACCTTGCCCTGTTGATTGTTGTTTTTTATCTTATGAAGGCAATCGTTACTTATTTTCAGAAGCTGTCAGGAGTTTATGTTGAAGAAAAGGTTGTAAAGGACCTTAGGGAAGCACTGTTTAAAAAAATACTCTCCTTACCCCTCTCTTTTTTCCACAAAAAGAGCTCGGGAGAGGTCATTTCACATTTTATTAACGATATTAATTTGCTTAAAACTTCAATTACTCATGGTGTTTATGTACTTATCAGTGAGACTGCAACACTGACTGCATACCTAATACTGGCATTTCTGGCAAGCTGGCATTTGACTCTCTTCGCACTTCTTGTAATTCCTGCAACTCTTCTCGTTATAACAGCTGTAAGTAGAAGACTGCGTAAGAGATCAAAGGTATCACAGGAGAAAATGGGTAATATTGCAACAGTTCTTTATGAAACTCTTACCGGGATAAAGGTTATTAAAAGTTTTGGAACTGAAAAAAAGGAAGAGGAAAGGTTTAACAAGAGTTCAAAAGACTATTTCAAATCTGTGCTCCGGTTTCACTACTTGGGTGCATTAGCTTCTCCTTTAACGGAGTTCCTCACGATGACCGTTGCGGCAATGCTTTTGGTATATGGCGGTATTCTCATTTTCAAGTTGCAAATTTTGACCCCTGACAGGTTTTTCGTTTTCCTTGCAGCAGCCCTTACGATGATTTCGCCTCTCAAGCATTTATCTCAAATAAACGTTTATTTGCAGGAAGGCGCTGCTGCTTCAAAAAGGCTCTTAGAAATTTTTGATTTGCCTGAATATAAATGGGAAGGGAAGATTCCTTTTGAAGGGATCAAAGAAAAAATTGAATTGAGGAATGTTACATTCTCTTACCCTAAAGCGGGTTTTACTTTGAAAGGCATAAATCTTGAGATTAAAAAGGGTGAGAAGGTGGCTATTGTTGGCCCAACAGGTGCTGGTAAAACCACTTTGGTGGACATCATTCTTGGATTTTATAAAGTAGAAGTAGGTGAGATACTTATAGACGGCGTAAGTTTATACGAATATGACTATGATTCCTTCAGAGCGAAGGTAGCAGTAGTGCCTCAGGAAGTAATACTATTTGGTGGAACAATTAGAGATAATTTGGTGTATGCAGCTGGGGATGTCACCGAAGAGGATTTGAGGGACATCTGTAGGAAAACAAAAGTTGAAGAAATTTATGAAAGGTTTCCTGATGGGTTAAATGCGAAGGTAGGTGAAAGGGGCATTACCCTTTCTGGAGGCGAAAGACAGAGGATTGCCCTTGCAAGAGCCCTTTTAAGGAAGCCTTCTATACTTGTTCTTGACGAGGCTACTTCTGCATTGGACTCTGAAACGGAAGAGGCCATTAAAGAGGCCCTTGCAGAAATTACTAAGGATACAACGGTGATAACCATAGCCCATCGTTTGGCAACGGTTTTGTCTTCAGACAAGATAGTCGTGCTGGATGAGGGAGAAGTCCTTGCTGTTGGAAAACATAATGAACTTTACCGAAGTTGCGAGCTTTACAAGAGGCTTTTTGACGCTCAATTCCAATATACATTATGAGAGGTGTAGGCTATAGAGTATTTATTTTTGCAGGCATTCTATTCCTCTTGTCCCTTGCATTAGTTTTACCTGTTTCAAGAAAAGTTGAAAAGGGGATTGATGCTGAATCAAAGGCTATCACATTACTTATTTCTTCAATAATTGCCCATTCCGAGAATGTTGAGTTAGCCTTTGCCGAAATAAAGGAAATCCTCCGTGAGGTTAACTTTCCCATTGTGATGACCAACGAACTCGGTTTGCCGGTAGCGTGGGCATCTATAGACGTTCCAGCAGAGAAATATACCCTTAATATGCTTTATCGTCCAGACCTACTAAAGGATGACCCCGATTACCTTAGACTTATATCTTGGATGGGAAAGTTAGGGGAAAAACATGATCCTTACGAGGTTAAGAAGGGCGAAGAGGTTATAGGGTATATTTATTATGGATATCCAAAATATACCACTTGGATCAGACTGCTACCTTTTGTGGTTTTGGTTATAAGTTTGGCAGCTTCTATTTTCCTGGTGGAAGCTGGGAGAGTAATCCATACTTACGAAGTTGAGACAATCTGGGCAAACTTTGCCAGAGGTCTTGCGCATCAGATGGGAACCCCCGTTTCCGCTTTAATGGGGTGGCTCGAGTTTTTGAAGACGGGAGATTGTAGTGATAAGGTGATAAATGCGATAGAAAAGGATGTTTTAAGACTCAGGTCTATTTTGCAGAGGTTTTCTCGGGTGGGTGGAAAGGTGAAGAAGGAAATGGTACGTGTTGATGAAATGCTTAAAGAATTAATTAGCGAATTAAAGGAAAGATTCTTGAAGAATGTCGAAGTTATACTCGAGTGTGAAACAGGTCTTACCGTTGAGGCGGATAGGGAGCTCCTTGCCTGGGCCTTTGAAAATTTAATTAAGAACTCTTATGAAGCACTGGGACCAAGCGGAAAAATTGTAGTTAAGGCTTTACGAGAAGGTGGGGAAGTAGTTATCAGATTTGTTGATAATGGGAAAGGTTTTGATTCTAAACAAGCCAGAAAGGTCTTTAAGGAGTCTTTTTCAACGAAGGAGCATGGTTGGGGTATAGGATTACTTCTTTCAAGAAGAATTGTGGAAGTAATTCACGGTGGAAAAATAAAACTTGTAAAGTCAGAACCTTTCGTAGAGACCGTTTTTGAGGTGAGATTAAATGAAAAGGGTAGTGATTGAACCGCCTGCATTTTTGAGTATGATAGTCTCAACGGTGGAGACATATAAACTTGAAAACTATGGACTGCTTTTAGGATACAAACTCAACTACGGGTATGTGATCGAACATGCTATCCCAATTATAAGTGCCAGGAGAAGCCCATTTTCCGTGGAGCTGAACAGGAAAAGGGAAAGGAGGGTGATAGAGATTATTAAGAATCTCCAGATGGGACTTGAAATGATTGGTGATTTTCACTCCCATACTGGATTGAAGAACCTTCCGGCCGAAGCCGTCCCGTCACCTGACGATCTTGATACCATGGAAAAGGGGAAGGTCTATATAATTATTTCAGTCAATGAATCTCAGTTTAAGTCCCAGGCTTTTTCAAAATGGAGTTACATTAATGAAAGTACGGGTATAAAAGGAACAGTGTGGGGTTTAAACATTGAAGTTAAGGCCTTCGAATTAGTGAGCGAAACGAGATTTCATGAACTCAAATTAATTTGTCCTGTTGCGGCGGGAATTTAACTTATTTAAATTAATTTTTCCGCAAGGAGGTTTTCAGTAGACAGAATGTCCTCGTACATAAATCTATCATGGTCAAGAAAGGGAACATATTCCCGCAACTTTTTAATTAGCTTTTTAGAGGTACTGGAAGCCATTTCTATTCCGAGAATCTCAATAGCCTGTGCGCCCATTATGTATTCTATTGCTAATACTTTCCTGGTATTTGAGTAAATTTCCTTTAGTTTTAAAGCTGAGTTCATAGCCATTGAGACAAAATCCTCCTGATTTCCTGATGTGGGGATGGAGTCCAAGGTGGCAGGGTGTCCAAGTATTTTGTTCATTGATACGAGACTTGCTTGAGTTACCTGGTGCATCATAAAACCGGAGAACAATCCACTTTCTTTAACAAGGAAGGCAGGTAATCCGCTTAACTCCGGAGTTATAAGACGGAAACTTCTTCTCTCGGAAATATTTCCAAGTATTGAAAGACCGATGCTTAGAAAGTCTGCAACTATCCCCGGATGTTGTCCATGAAAGTTGCCGTTGGAAATTATGTCCCCGTTTTCAAAAATAACAGGGTTGTCTGTGACAGAGTTGATCTCAATGTTCATTACTTTCTTTGAAAAATCAAGAATATCCCATACTGCTCCGTGAACTTGCGGAGTACACCTTAAAGAATAGGCATCCTGAACCCTTTTCTTCTCCCTTTGAATTAGCTTTGAATCTTTAACAAAAGTTTGCAGGTTATTCAGAGTTATTTTTATTCCCGGATGGGGTCTTATGTCTCCAATTCTCAAATCCAGCTCCTCCGCAACACCTTTTAAGGCTTCGAAGGTCATTCCAGCGATAAGGTCTGCATTGTAAGTGAGTATGAGGGAGTAATGAAGAATTAAGGATATAATGGCTGATGTTGCTTGAGTGCCATTTATGAGGGCAAGTCCTTCCTTGGATTTAAGAGTTAATGGCTTTAAACCCTTTTCGTTAAGAATTTTTGAAGTTTCTACTTTTTCCCCTTTTTCTAAGCAGTAGCCCTCCCCTATTAAGGCGAGGGCGATGTGAGAGAGTGGTGCAAGGTCACCTGAAGCCCCCACTGACCCTCTTGATGGCACAAAGGGAATTACGTCGTTGTTTAAAAATTCTAAAAGCTTTTCAACCACTTCAACCCTTACACCGGAGTGGCCTGTAGCAAGGGTATTTGCTCTCAGAAGCATGCATGCCCTTACAAATTCCTCGGAAAGGGGCTCTCCGACTCCTACTGCATGAGATCGAATTATATTTCTCTGGAGTTCGTCAATATCTTTACTCTCAATTCTGACCTCTGACAGCTTACCAACTCCGGTGTTTATTCCGTAGTAGGGTTTTCCGCTCTTCAACATTTCATCCACTATCTTTCTACCAGCTTTTATTTTCTCGATAGCAGAGTCTGAGAGTTTAACCTTTTCTTTTTTTACTGCAACTTGATAAACCTTTTCAAGATCAAGATGGTGTCCATCAATTTCTATCATGCTTTTACTCCTTTAAAAGGTTTTTTAGAGTTGAAATTGCCTCCTCTGGGGTTGAGACGGTAATTAAATTTACACCAGGTATATTGGGTATCCCGTACCCCAGTATTATCTTTCCGATTTTTGCTGCTGTTGCAATTTCTATAAGGGTCCCCGCTGATAAGGACACTGCAACTATAGCATCGGAAGAATTAACTAATATAATGTTTCTTGCCTCACCCATTCCAGTTGGTATTGCAATATCTACATATTTGTTGGCAAATTTTTTATGGGGTTCTGGAAGAATACCGACCGTAATTCCACCTGCTTCTTTTGCACCTTTAGAAGCGGATTCCATAATACCACCCTTACCTCCGGTAAGGACAATCCATTTCTCCTTTGCAATAAGTTTACCCAACTCTTCTGCGAATATTTTGGCATCTTCCGAGGGGTCCGAAGGTCCAATTATCCCAATTAGCTTGCGCATTTTGAAATTTTATAATAATAGTTTTGTAGAGGCAAAAATACCTTTGCCTTTACGCCATTTGTAAATTATCATTTAACAGATGAAAGAACGCAATTTTTACGTTGCTTTGCTGATTTCAGCTCTTGTGCTTGTTCTCTCTTTTTTATTGAATCTGAGGTTTCTAAAAAGTAGTGTGGATCATGTGGTTTTTGAAGATGTAAAGACCTTAAAAAGTGTTCTTGTCAGTTCTCTTCACACCGCAATCAAAACCCAGAAAGAACAAGAATTTTATGTGGTGAAAAATCTTCTAAAGGCTGAGGAGTGGCTTTCCGAGCATCCAGTGTTTAATTATCAGAATTTAAGGTGGCTGAAAGAGGTAACTGAAATTTCTGGTATATTGTTATTCGATTTGGATCTAAAACCCGTAGGGATGTTCCCTCCTGATGCTAAGATTGATTCCATTCTTGCTGGTTTTGAACACGATGCCCTTAATCAACAGGGTATATATCCATACGAGAACGATTATTCCATCAATCTTGCTTCGAGGATTGGGAACAAAATTGCAGTCCTTTACGTTGTTAGAAGTGATATAATGAATCGTCGATTGACTGCCGGTACAGGGGAACTTCTAAATTCTCTCGAGAGAGATAGGAAAATTGCTTATCTTGCACTTCAGGACACACAGGGTATCTGGTTTGGCGTTAAAGTTCCTGAGGATTTAAGCGATCTTGATGAGGATCCCCCTTTAAAAAAGGTTTTTGAAGGGAAAAAATCCTATTCAAGGGTGGTAGAGGTTTCAGGGGAAGAGGTTCTTGAAATTTCCATGCCTTTTGAATTACTGGGGGTTTATAGAGGTATAATGAGGCTTGGAATATCCAGAACTTACTACACTTCGGCTTATAGGGGTTTTGTGAGAAATCTTTTACTACTTCACCTCTTGCTCTTTGTTCTCGTTGCCATTGCTCTTTCTCTTATATATTCAAGGAAACGCTTACAGCTTAAGCTTTCAAGTTTTGACACGCTCCTAAGCAATGTTCCCCTTGGCATAGCAATTTTCGATAGAGATGACACTCTTATTTTTGCCAATGAGGAGTTTTACAAAATTCTGAGGATATCCAAGGGTAAAGCAAAGGAGATAAAGTTAAATGAAATTTTGCCAGATTTACCCGTGCTGGAAGTCTATGTCAAAAGGGATACCCTTAAAAAGCTTCGATACACAGCAGTTCCTGTTTTCTCCGCTAAGGACAGGAGAAGCGCTACATTACTGATTGTAGAGAGCACGGTAATGGAGGATAAGATCGAAAGGGCGGAAAGGATTGAATTGCTTGGAGAAATGTCTGCACAGGTTGCACATGAGATAAAAAATCCTCTCAATTCAATAAGCATGATTATTCAAAGGCTTAATTCTGAGTTTCTAATTCATCCCGAAATGGAGTCAAAGGAGCTTCTCTCTATTTTGATGAGGGAGACGGAGAAAATTAAAGAAATTGTGAATCGTTTCGTGTCTATCATGGCACCTCTTAAAATAAATTGGGAGTGCGTTGACCTCTGTGAAATGGTTGATGAACTTCTCGCTGAGTTTCTTGCTGAATTCAGGGCTCGGGAAATTGATTTCAGGACAGTTTATAAGGCTTGTCCAAGAATTCTTATTGATAGATTTCGTTTTAAGGAGGTTTTGAGGAATCTAATTAGAAATTCTATAGAGGCAATATCTCAGCGAGGCGAGATTAAGGTTGCCATTGTTTCAAAAGCAGAGTTTGTTGATGTAATCATTGGAGATAACGGAGTGGGTATGGGCAGGGAAGAGTTGATGAAGGCAGGAAATCCTTTCTATACAACCAAGGCTAAGGGTTTGGGGTTTGGTTTATTTTTTGTAAGGAAGGTAGTGGAAGCCCACGGTGGAGAATTGATAATTAAAAGTGTTAAAAACCGTGGAACGGTTGTGGTTCTGAGAATTCCATATGGTAAAGATCGCCGTTGTTGAAGACGATAAGAGTGAGAGGTGGATTTTATCAGATTTCTTAAGGAAAAAGGGGTATACTGTTTTTGATTTTGAGTGGGGAGAAGAAGCTTTTAAGTTTTTCGAAAAAAATCCGGTAGAAGTGGTGATTTCCGATTTAAGGCTTCCTGGCTTAAGTGGTGTTGAGTTATTGGAAAAGGTTAAGGCTTTAAGACCTCAAACGGAGTTTATTATTGTTACCGCTTATGGTGATGTGAATAGCGCAGTTGAAGCGATGAAAAAGGGTGCTTATGACTACCTTTTAAAACCCTTAAATCTGGAGGAGTTATTATTGAAATTGAAGCGCATAGAGGAGAAGTTTTTACTGGTTCGGAAATTGGAGGAAATTGAAAGCGAGATCAGATATTCTAAGGGGACTATAATTGCAGAATCCAGACAAATGAAAGAAATTGTTAAAATGGCAAAAGAGGTTGCACCTACCAATACCTCTGTATTAATTACTGGCGAAAGTGGAACGGGTAAAGAGGTCCTTGCAAGATTTATCCATGAGCATTCTGGAAGAGTGGGCGCCTTTTTACCCCTCTCCTGCGCTGCGATACCAGAAACATTGTTGGAAACTGAATTGTTTGGATACGAGAAGGGGGCTTTTACTGGTGCTACAATTGATAAACCGGGGAAGATAGAGCTTGCTGATGGTGGTACCCTCTTTTTAGACGAGATTGGTGAATTGTCTCCACCTTTACAGGCGAAGTTACTCCGGGTTTTAGAGGATAAAGAGGTTACAAGGCTGGGTTCTACAAAAACCAAGAGGGTTAATGTTAGATATTTGTTTGCAACAAATAGAGACCTCGAAAAAATGGTAAAAGAGGGAACTTTCAGGGAGGATCTGTTTTACAGGATTAACGTATTTCACATCAAAATTCCGCCTTTAAGGGAAAGAATTGAGGATATAATCCCTCTTGCCCATTATTTTCTTAAAAAGTTCAGCAAAGAATTGAATAAATCTATCAGAGGATTTACGGAAGATGCACAATCGGCACTTTTACTTTATAAGTGGCCTGGAAATGTGAGAGAGCTACAGAATGTCATTGAGAGGGCCTGTGTCTTATGTAAGGGAGAGTTAATAACAAAAGACCTTCTCTTTTTACAGGAATTGGGTGGTGCAGTTTCTATGAAACTAAAGGATGTGGAAAAAGAACATATTCGAAAGGTCCTTCAGCTTGTAGATTGGAATATCTCTAAAGCTTCTGAAATTTTGGGTATCCACAGGAACACATTGAGGTTGAAAATCAAAGAGTACGGTCTTGAAGAACAGAACTAAGTTCTTTCACGTTTAAAAGCTCTGCGCTTAATACTATTTCTTCACCAAATATTGTACTGTTTATTTCGCGAAATTTTTCAAGTTCCTTTTCATTTCTGAAAAATGGAGGGTAGGAATGGCATCCGAAAAAAGAAAACTGGAAAAGGAAAGGAGGTTTAATGAGAAAGGTGGCAAGAAATGGGTACTTTAAAAGTCTTACTTCTGCTTCCTTTAAAAGAATAAAATCTACTCTTTTAATCTTATAAGTTCCAATTTTTTGAGGCTCCACTGTTGCTTCCAAGTTTCCGACCCTAAAAATCACCTTGCCGTTAACAAATTTTAAACTGTTTTCTGAAAGTAGGTATGTCAAGTTTAAGAGCGAATATTGGGCAAAAACCAAGCTGATGACACAACCTACGACTAAAATTAACATATCCTGCGTTTTAATTGCGTAAATAATTTGAGCAATAGCAAATGTAAGAATGCTCAAGGAAAGGATGAGCCTGAATAAGAATTTTACTTTATTTCTCAATTTCTACCTTGGCACCTTTTTTAATTTTGCCACCCTTTAAAACCCTCGCAAAAATACCCTCTATAGGCATTATGCATTTTCCGGTCTTGTAGAAAATTGCACATTTTGTATGACATTTTTTACCTTTATGAGTTACCTCCAAAATTACTTCGTCAATTATGATTTTATCTCCGATTTGGATCTTGCTCAAGTTTATGCCCTCAACGAGAATGTTTTCACCAAAAGCTCCTGGTGGCACTTCCAAACCTGATTTTTCAACACTTTCCTTAGCGAGAAGGCTTACCTGCCTTTCACCACCTGCATGAGCGTCGCCTTCTACTCCAAAATTCTCGACTAAGTTTATTTCAGGAACTTCTTTTTTAGGTATTCCCTTTTTATCGGCAATACAACAGGCAAAAACCCTGCCTTCCATAGTTCCTCCTTTTATAGTGTTAAGATACCTATGAATGCGCCAAGAGAAAGAAAGGGGCCGAAGGGTATTTCGTCCCTTATTTTGGTAGGGAAAATAATGTGTCCAAGGAGTCCAAAAATAGAACCGAGAAGCATGGAAAAATATGCACCTTTGAATCCTGTGAAGGAGCTTATTAACATAATGAGGAGTATGTCTCCTTCTCCCATGGCTTCCCTTTTGAGTATTTTGGAAAAGGTGACTCTTAAAATCCAGAATAAAAAACCTGAAATAACCGTTGTCAAAAAAACATTTAAAAAAGGGATATCCTTTAGGAGTAGGGTAGATACAAGTCCGACGCCAATCCATGGGATTGTGAGGCTATCAAAGATGACTTTTTCCTTTAAATCAATGAAGGAATTGGCAGCGAGGAGCGCAGTAAGAATCATAAACTTGATGGCTGTAAAAATATTGTAATTGAATTTGAGGTAGATAAGCAAGAAGGCAATGCCTGTAAGGCCTTCTACCAAAGGATAAATGGGTGAAATTTTTGCACCACAGTACCTGCATTTCCCTCTCAACATAATGAAAGAAATTAACGGGATGTTATCGTAGAATTTTATCTTGCCCCTACAGGAGGGGCAGTGAGAAGGTGGCTTAATAATTGAGATTCCCTTAGGTAATCTATAAATAATTACGTTGAGAAAACTGCCAATAGCAAGTCCTACAAGGAAGAAAAAAACTCCAAACAAAATCATGTAAAAATTTTACACGCTTGCCCTTGTTTATCAAAAAAAGCTTGTTCTTGACAGTAACCACTTTTTGAATTAAATTTATATAGTTTATGAAGTCAGTCTTTGGGAGGTGAGGAAAATGGATGTTGGAAAAGTTGTTTCCGTGCTGTTAAAGTACAGGCTCGTTGACGAAGCAACCGCAATGAAGATCAGGGAAGAGGTAAAAAGAACCAATAAGTCCCCTTATAAAGTGATTCAGGAAATGGGACTTATGACAGAGGAGCAACTTTTGAAGATTTTGGCCAGAGAATTTAAGGTACAGATTGCTGAGCTTGGAAATGAACCTATTGATCCCACACTAACACAATTGGTTCCGAGGGATTTTTGCGAAAAGAATGAAGTATTTCCTTTAAGAAGAAAGGGTAGAGTTTTGTTTGTTGCAATGGCCGATCCCACAAAATGGGAGGTTCTTGATAATTTGAGATTTTTGACCAATTTCAGCATCGAACCTCTGCTTATGAGCCCTGAAAAGATTCAGAATCTGATAGTTAAAGCCTATGGAGAGAAATCCGAGGTATCGGAAATTGTTAAAGAACTGCATGAAGAATCTCAAGTTGATGAGCTTGAATTAGTTGAAGAAAAGGAGGAAGAGGAACTTGCCGATGCTACTGCAGCTGCAAAGGATTCAACGGTCCAGCTCTATGTGAAGACTCTATTAAGAGAAGCTATAGAGAGAAAAGCCAGTGATATTCACATTGAACCTTTTGAGAAAAAATTGAGAATAAGATTAAGAATTGATGGAACTTTGAGAGAGATTGATCCACCACCATTTAAGTATGCCCGGGGCATTGTTTCAGTTATAAAGATTATGTCCAATCTAAAAATTGAGGAGAGAAGATTACCACAGGACGGCCATCTTAAAATTAAAGATAAGCAGGGTAGGATTATTGATTTCCGTGTTTCTACGCTTCCGGTTAAGCATGGTGAGAAGGTCGTATTGAGAATTCTGGATAAAAGTAGTCTTACTCTGGACCTTAAGAAACTTGGGTTTGAGCCCGATTCATTGAGAAAATTTGAGTATGCTATCACAAGACCTTATGGGATGATTCTCGTAACGGGACCAACAGGAAGTGGTAAGACCACAACACTATATTCAGCACTATCTATATTGAATAGGCCAGAGGTGAACATTATGACCGCGGAGGATCCTGTGGAGTTCGAGTTTGAAGGAATAAACCAGGTCCAGGTGAGGGAAGAAATAGGTTTGACTTTTGCTGCTGCCCTAAGGTCCTTCCTCCGTCAGGACCCTGATATCATAATGGTCGGTGAGATCCGTGACAGTGAAACTGCTTCCATTGCGGTTAAGGCAGCATTGACAGGTCACTTGGTGCTTTCAACGTTGCACACCAACGACGCGCCCAGTACCATCGCTCGTCTTATAGATATGGGAATTCCTCCCTATCTTATTGCTGATTCACTGATTCTTGTTATGGCTCAGCGTCTTGTTCGAAAACTGTGCCCTCAGTGTAAAAGACCTGTTCAACCAACGCCCGAGAAACTTAAATTAGTCGGCCTTGATCCGAGTTTTCTTGCAGGAAAAGTTGTGTATGGTGAGGGTGAAGGCAACTGTGACGTTTGCAGGGGCTCAAGATATAAAGGAAGAGAAGGTATTTATGAGGTAATGTTAATTACACCAGCAATCAGAGAAATGATTCTTGAAGAACGTCCAATTCATGAAATCAGAGAAAAAGCGAGGGAGGAGGGCATGTTGACACTGAGAGAAGCTGCTCTCCTCAAATTCCAGAGAGGAATAACTTCTCTTGAAGAAGTTATTAGAGTAACCATGGAGGGATAATTTATGCCCGATATTACAATAAAAGAACTTTTGGAAGAAATGGTAAGAAGAAACGCAACGGATTTACATCTCTCGGCGGGAGCAGAGCCTTATTTCCGAATTGATAAAACCCTTGTTCCGTCTGGATACAAAGTCCTTACACCCTTAGAGGTTAAAAATCTCGTATACAGTCTTCTTTCTGAAACCCAAAGAGCTAAGTTGGAAAACGAGCTGGAACTGGATTTTGCTATTTCTATCGAAGGCTTATCAAGATTTAGATGCAATGCATTCTTCCAAAGGGGAACGGTTGCCTGTGCGATAAGGAGGATTCCTTTCAAAATACCTCCTATTGAGTCCCTTGGTTTGCCACCGGTAGTACACTCTCTTGTGGAGAAAGATAAAGGATTGATCTTGGTTACTGGGCCAACGGGTAGTGGAAAGTCCACAACTCTGGCTGCTATGATAGATAGGATAAATCAGACGAGAGCATGCCATATTATTACTCTTGAGGACCCTATCGAATACCTCCACAGGAATAAAAAAGCTGTAATTGCTCAGAGAGAAGTTGGGCAAGATACCAAATCCTTTGCCACTGCCTTAAAGTATGTCTTGAGGCAGGACCCTGACGTGATAATGGTAGGTGAGATGAGGGACCTTGAAACCATTCAGTCCGCATTAATAGCTGCGGAAACGGGTCATTTGGTCCTTGCAACTTTGCACACTGGTACTGCAATCGAATCCGTTAACCGTATCATTGACGTATTTCCCCCTTATCAGCAGGATCAGGTAAGGGTACAACTTGCCAGCGTTTTGGAAGGAGTAATTTCTCAAAAGCTTTTGCCAAGAGCTGGTGGTAAAGGAATGGTTTTAGCTGCTGAAGTTCTGTTAGCTACTCCTGCTGTTCAAACCCTCATTCGCGAATCAAGGACCCATGAGATGTACAGTATTATGCAATCGAGTCAGGCTTTTGGAATGCAGACAATGAACATGTCTCTTGCAAGCCTCTTTACGCAGGGACTTATTACCCTGCAAACAGCGCTTCTCGCCTCACCTCGACCTGAGGAGTTGAAAAAAATGGTCAGTATGGCGCCCAGGTCTGGAAGATAAAAGGAGGTTTTTATGGCACGCTTTATTTATACTGCAAAGGATAAAGAAGGAAGAATAAGAACAGGAGTGGTGAATGCTAAATCCAGTGATGAGGTAGTGGCAAGGCTTCGGAATATTGGCCTAATAGTTGTCAAGGTGGAAGAAGAGCGTAAAGGGTTCAGTCTACCCTTTGGAGGTAAGCCAGGATTTAAAGACCTTGCAATCTTCTGCAGGCAGTTTGCGGTTATGATTGAATCTGGGGTTTCTTTAACTCGTGCCCTTGAAATTCTTAGTGAGCAGACAGAGAAAAGAAAATTGAGGGATGCAATTCTTAAAATAAAACGGGATGTTGAGGGCGGTAAGAGTCTTGGTGAGGCGATGAAAGAACACCCGAAGATCTTCCCGGACTTGATAGTTCAAATGGTTACTGTTGGTGAACAATCCGGACAGCTCGTAAATACCCTTAAACAGGCGGCAACCTTCTATGAGAAGATGGATTCTATTAGGAGAAAGGTTGTCTCTGCCATGGCTTATCCCGCTGTGGTCTTCTTAGTTTTGATTGTTGTTTCAACCGCTATGCTCCTTTTTGTTATCCCTTCCTTTGCGAAAATGTATGAAGAAGTAGGCGCAAAGCTGCCAGGCCCCACTCTCTTTGTAATTGGATTAAGTAAATTCCTTCAGAGATATTTTTTGATTATATTGGGTGCACTTTTCGTTGCAATAGTGGCTTTTAGACGTTTTATCAAAACGGAACATGGTAAGTTTCTATGGGATAACTTCACTATGCGAGTTATGATTTTCGGCACGCTAATTAAAAAGGTTGCGATAGCGCGTTTCGCAAGGACGTTATCAATTTTGATATCCAGTGGCGTTGAAATTTTGCAGAGCTTGAAAATCACCGGTAAAGCATCGGGCAACAAGGTTATTGAAAAGGCAATGGATAGGGTAGCTGAAAAAATTTCTGCAGGTGAAACCATCACAAAACCCATTCAGGAAACAGGTATTTTCCCACCCCTTGTGGTACACCTTATTTCCGTTGGGGAAGAAAGTGGAAGACTTGGAGATATGCTCTCTAAAATTGCCGACTTTTACGACGACGAAGTAGATACAGCAGTGGCAACCCTTGCGTCTACAATTGAGCCAATAATGATCGTGATTATAGGTGTTTTCGTTGGCGGGATGCTAATTGCAATGTACCTGCCCATCTTTGGCCTTGCAGGCACGATAAAATAACTTGCTTAGTAGGCAAGAACTCAGGTATTTTTTGGGTTTAAATTCTTTTGTAGTACTTTTCATTTCATTAGTTGCTTATCTTTACTTAAAGGGTGTAGGTGCTGATCCCTTAATTAAACTGTTTTTAGCTATTTCCCTTTTTACAATCCTCATAAATTTAGCTTTGTACTTAGTATTTCCCAAAAACTCCGTACTACCATTCTGGATTTCACTGATACTGTTTGATATAGTGGTTACAATTATGTCCATAGCCACAGGTGGAATCGAGTCAAGAATTACTTTTCTCTTTGTTTTGCCCATAGTTTTCGTGGTTTACTTTCAGGGTTTGAAAGGCGGAGTCATCCAATCAGCAATTTCTCTTCTTATGCTTTATATACTTACTCGATTTAAGTACCACATTCCCGGGGAGCATTTCTATTTAGTGTCCTCTCCCTTTACAAAGAATTTTACCTACTTTCTCGTTTATACTCTAATTTTTACCTCCTTAACTGGGGTTACTCTTTACTTAAGCAATCTCCTGAAACGTCAGGAAAGGGACTTCATAAAATTTCGTGTTTCAAGTGAGGAGATATTAAATACTGTACCGAGCGGGATTTTAACGGTTTCACCACAGGGGGAAATTCTTTTCGCCAATAAGAGCACCAAGGAGATTCTCAACGATTCCGAACTTTCTCAATTTTTACATTATGTGTTGCAAGAGCATACTGCCGTAAGAAGTGAGGTTGAGCTGGGGGGCAAGATTCTTGGGTATTCGGTAAAAATCCTTGAAGACGGGACGAGAACTATAGTGTTTCAAGATTTGACAGAGGTAAAAAAGCTTGAGGAGGAGAGAAAAGAACTTGAAAGACTTGCCTTCCTTGGTGAACTTTCGGCAAATCTTGCGCATGAAATTCGGAATCCGGTACAAGCAATAAATATGGCAATGGAACTCATTTTGTCAAAAAAAGTTAATCCTGACGAGCAACTATTAAAAAGTGTGATGTACGATGCAGAAAGGCTTTCGGAGGTGGTAAACCGTTTTTTGCAATATGCAAAAATTCCAGAGCTGAGGATTTCCGAAGTGAGGGTTGCCGATGTGATACAAAGGGCTTTTGATAATATTTCAACGCTTTATAACGGGAATTACATCCTCAGGAATCACGTTCCCCCTGAATTTATAATACCTGCTGATGAGACCAAGTTGGAGGAGCTTTTTTCTAATCTCTTTCGCAACAGCATTGAGGCAGAAACAAAGGAATATATTGACACTTTATTTCTTAAACCCCGTGAACAGGTAGAACTTGTTGATAACACAGTGTACATCGCGAGAAATCCAGCGGTTATTGTAAGGGATTACGGCAGAGGCATGGACAGTGAAACCCTTAAAAGGGCAAAGGAGCTCTTTTTTTCCACGAAGAAAGGTGGAACAGGTTTTGGGCTTGCTATTTGTGAGAGAATCATGAAGGCCCACGGTGGTAATCTATTAATTCACTCGGCACCTGGTAAAGGGACAGATGTAATTCTTGAATTCAAATTATCATGAAAAAGGTATTGGTTGTTGATGACGACAAAGGTATCCTTGTAAGCTTAGAAAAGTACCTTTCAGCATCGGGGTATGAAGTCTTTGCCTTTGAGAATCCAGTATCCGCTCTTAGTGAAGCGAAAAGAATTAACCCCGATCTTGCCATTCTGGATCTTAAAATGCCTGAAATAAGCGGAATGGACCTTCTAAGTGAACTTAAAGGGTTAAACCCCGATATCTACGTGATTTTGATAACTGCTTATGGCACTCTTGATTCTGCAATTGAAGCAATTAGAAGGAGAGCAGACGACTTTCTTTTGAAGCCTTTTAAGTTGCAAGACCTCGAAGCTGCTCTTGCCCGAGCTGAAAAGTACTTAGCTGTTAAAGAGGAAAACCTGCGTCTTAAAAAAGAGCTCCAGTTTTTAAAAGAATATGAAATAGTAGGTAAATCAAAGCCGTTACTGGAGGTTCTCGATAAAATAAAACAGATTGCGCCATACGATACCACCTGCCTTATATATGGAGAGACGGGTACGGGAAAGGAACTGGTAGCAAGAGCTATTCACTACAACTCTCCGAGAAAGGATAGGCCTTTTATTGCCTTGAACATGGCAGCAATGCCCGAGGAACTGGTGGAGAGTGAACTCTTCGGGTACAAGAAGGGTGCTTTCACAGGAGCTTTTTCAGATAAAGTCGGTCTTTTTAAGGTGGCAGAGGGCGGCACTTTATTTCTTGATGAAATTTCCGAGGCATCGCCCAAGTTACAGGCTAAACTTCTGAGGGTTCTTGATTTTAAAGTGATTACCCCCTTGGGTGGCACAAAGGAAGAGAGGATTGATGTTAGAATAATTGCTGCAACCAATCGTAACCTGCCCCTCCTTGTTAAGGAGGGTAAGTTTAGAGAAGACCTTTACTACAGGCTTAATGTTGCGAGCATCTACATTCCTCCTCTTAGGGAAAGGAAGGAGGATATAGGGCTTTTGTTCAATTACTTTTTGAACAGGTGTTCGAAAAAGTATGGAAAAAAAGTTGGAATTGAAAATGGTGTAATTGAGGTGCTTGAATCTTATGATTGGCCCGGTAATGTAAGAGAATTGGAGCACTTCGTTGAACAGCTTGTTATAACTTCTTCCGAAGGCGGACTCGTAAGGACGGAGGATGTCCGAAACTTGCTTATTAAAACGACTCTTGAAGGAGGAAGGGTTAAGAGTTTGAAAGAGGTTGAGAGAGAGCACATTTTGAATGTCCTCAAGTCAACAGGGTATAATAAGAGGGAGACTGCAAAGGCTCTCGGAATTGACCTTTCTACTCTTTACAGAAAGTTGAAGGAGATGGGTTATGAAAAAAAATAGTTGTATTTTGCAAAAAGATTTGCAAAATGCAAAAATCAAGGTAATAAAAGGCTTGAAAATAAGAGGTTTTGCTTCGGCACAGAGTTTGCAGTTTATCAAATACAAAACCTTAAACAGGAGGTGTTAAAATGAGGCGTAAAGGCTTCACACTGATAGAGCTGCTCATAGTGATCGCTATCATAGCGATCCTTGCCGCCATAGCCATACCCCAGTTCGCAAGGTATAGAATAAGGGCGTATAATGGAGCTGCTGAGAGTGACTTAAGAAACGCGAGGACCACATATGAAGCATTCTTCGCAGATTGGCAACATTATCCGGATGAAGTAGGTCCGGATTCTGGACAAATTGCCGTTACCTGGTCGGATGGGCCAGCGGCCGCAGTGGATACTTTTAATTTATCAACTTCGGTTTTCTTCCAGGCTGCTACCGATGGCACGAATGCTTCTTATACAATGGCCACTCATCATACCCAAGGTGATACGGGCTATGGTGCAGATTCTGACGTACAAGGTATTTTCTACTGGAGAAATAGGGATTTCATAGGGGTGGATTTCCCTGATGATATTGCCCCGCCTACATCTACCCCACAAGCGGATGATTTCACTGGTCAGGGAGACTGGACACTGCAGTAAAAGGCGCTTATTGGGTGCGTTTGGGGGTCCCTTAGGGACCCCCAAAAATTTTATTCATGACAAAGAATGATTTTAAAAAAAGCCTTTACATTAATCGAGCTTGTTGTTGTAATTGCAGTGCTGTCGATCCTCGCAGCTATTGCCATTCCATATTTTTGGAATTCCCGTATCAAAGCCTTTAATTCAACCGCAGAAGCTGATATTGCCAATTTCAGAACTTTTTTAGAACTTGTTTATGCAGATCACCAGCATTATCCTTTAATTCAGAGAAATATGACAACAGGTGAAGTAGTTTTTACTTTACCGGAAGCTACTTATGACAGTGTAAGATTTTTAACGAGTTCTAAAGTATATATTGGCTATAAAACCGATGCAGATCGCATAACATATGTTGCCATCGCTAAGCACATTGATGGCGATTCTTATTACGGTGTTGATTCGGATAGCCCCCTTTTGTACTATAAGAAAAATCGAAGTTACGTGGGGCATATTGACAACGTTACTCTCCCCGAGCCCCATGTTGAGGCTCTGGATTTTGACAATAGCTAGAATGCAAGATAAAGTTCTTGAACTTATAGAAGTTTGTAAAACCTATAAAGGTGAACTCTTTGAAAAGCCCTTTAGGGCGCTTGATGGTATTACCTTTGAGCTGGTAAGAAACAAATCCTTCGGTCTTATAGGTTTAAATGGTGCGGGCAAAAGCACCACGATTAAAATTATTCTTGGTCTTATTTTTCCCGATAGTGGAGAGGTAAGAGTCTTCGGAAAATCACCCTTTGAAGAAGAAGTGAAAAGAAAGCTCTCTTACTTGCCAGAGAACCCTAATTTTTACGAGAATTTAAAGGGGTATGAACTTCTTGAGTGGGTTGGAAGGCTCAGGGGGTTAATGGGGAAATGGTTGAAGGAGGAGACCGAAAAGTGGCTCTGTAAAGTTGGCCTTGAAAAGGACGGAGGAAAACTCATTAAAAAATATTCCCGTGGAATGGTCCAAAGACTTGGCCTTGCCCAGGCATTCATTGGTAATCCTGAACTTATAATTCTTGACGAACCTTTAAACGGCCTTGATCCTCTTGGAAGAAAGATGGCAAGGGATTTAATTGCCGAGGCGTTAGATAACGGCGCAACCATATTTTTCACTTCTCACATCCTTGAAGACATTGAGAAGATCTGCGACAGGGTTTGCATTATCCATAAAGGAAAGATTTTGAAGTTTGTCGAGACAAAAGAAGTGGAAAATCTGGAAAAGGAGTTTATAAAAACCTTAGAGGAATATGAGAAGAACGCTTGAAATTGCCAAAATAACTTTTAAGCAGGCTCTTAGAGAGAGGAGTTTTTACATAATCCTTGTACTTCTTCTGCTCGCGATGATCGGGATGCCCGTTCTTTACAGTTTTACGATGTTTGAAATTCCGAGGATACTAACAGGATTTGCCCTTTCCTTTGCCAACTTTGTAGTTTTGGTTCTTATGCTTTTTTTGATTTTAGGGCTCATCCAGACTGATCTTGAGAGAAAAACCCTTCAATATGTGATTTCACTGCCCATAAAGAGGAAGGATTACGTTATAGGAAGGTATCTCGGCTTTTTAGCCTTTTCAGCATTTTTGGTTTATCTGGTTTTGTTTTTGCTATTTCCCTTTATCTATTACTTCTCAAGATTAAGGCCCGACGCCCCGTTCTATGCGGGGTATTATTTCCTCTACGGTATTTTTTTACTTGTTGAAATTCAGATCCTTGTGGCCTTTGCCCTTTTATTTATCTCTTTAACCTCCAGAGCAATAGTGTCAATGTTCGGTGTAGTTGGAGTTTACGTAGCGGGCCATACAATTGATGAGGTTGCCGAATTTCTAAGAACAAGAATGGGAATGCAGATGCCAGCCTTTTCAAAGATAGTTATAAATGTTGCGCGCTATCTTTTCCCCAATCTTGCCCTTTTCGATGTTAAGACAAATTTCATATACAATGTTGGGATAAATCCAGCGTTTCTTATTTTCTCAGTTATTTACGGCATCCTTTATGGGATTATAGTCCTCGGGATTGCTGTAGTCCTATTTGAACGGAAAGAGATATTGTAACCTGAGATGAAAAGGAAAACCTGGATTTTCTGCTTTTTGCTCGGCGTAGCTGCGCTGATTTTTATCAACTTTGTTTTTGACACGAAAGTTAAAGGTCATTTCAGAAGAGAAGAATCCGAGAGCTTCAGGCTCTTTGCAAGGCCGGGTTTCGAAAAGTGGTCTGCTTTTGAGTTTAGCTTCCTTAAGGCCTTTTACTATACCCTCTCTTTAAGGGTTTATCTTGGAAAACTCTCAGAAAAATATATGACTCCACCGCTTTTTGCGAAAGAGGCCATCGTGAGGACGGCGGAGGTGGTGACAAGAGTGTGCCCTTATTACTATGATATATACTACATTGCTAACGGTTATCTTAGCTGGGATTTTGGAGATGTTGAAACTGCCAATAGGTTTCTGAAAAAGGGCATTGATTATTATCCCAAAAGGTGGATTTTTTACTTATACCTTGGCTTCAATTACTTCTATTTTCTAAAAGATTACGAAATGGGTGCACAGTATCTTGTGAAAGCCAGTGAAATTTCTGGCAGACCCTTTTATGCTCATCTTGCCGCAAAGTTGCTCTATGCATCAGGTAGGACGGAGATCGCTATTGGCATTGTGAGAAATATGCTGGAAAACACGAAAGATGAAGGCTGGAGGAAGAATCTTAAGATAAGGTTAGAGGCTTTAGAGGCGATTTATACTATAGAAAAGGCTGTGGAGGCTTTTAGGGAGAAGACGGGGAGGAACCCCCAAAATATTGAGGAACTTGTTAAAACCGGTTTTTTGAAATCCGTTCCGGTAGATCCCTACGGTGGCGAGTTTTACCTTGATGAAGCCGGGAACGTCAAAACAACAAGTAATCTGACCTTTACAAAACATTAAATTTTGCACGAGTAATTTTTTAAGTTTAAAAGTAGTCTTTTTCCTTGAAATCTTTCATTTTGCTGTAGAAGACAAGTCCCCCGGTGATCAGCACCAGCCCGCTGATTAAAAAGGCTTTTTTAACTCCGAAACTCTGCGATAGCCAGCCTGCGAGGAGACTTCCAAAGGGTGTCATACCTGTAAAGGCAAGGGTATAAAAGCTCATCACCCTTCCCCGCTTTTACTCTTCCGTTGTAATCTGCAAAACTGTGTTGCTGGTTATTGTTTCAGATACCATTCCAAAGCCCGCTATAGCAATTAAAATGGAAGAAATATAAAAATTGTTGACAAAGGAAATGAGAATAAGGGAACTTCCAAAGGCTAAGCATGCAAAGGGTATTATCTTACCAATACCCCTTGTGCTTTTTCTTGAAGCCATCGATAAGGCTCCTATTAGGGCACCGACGCCTATACTACCCATAAGGAAACCGTAAGTGTGTGCGCCGCCCTTTAAAACCTCTTTCGCATAGACGGGTAATAATACCGTATAGGGCATTCCAATTAAGCTAACAACGGCAAGAAGGGTTATAACGTAAAAAAGGACATTATGACTTTTAATATAGACTATTCCTTCTTTTAAGTCCTTTATTATGTGGTGTGAGGCTTTCGTAGGTTGCGGGAGGTTAAGTTTCATTAATAATAGGCAACCTATTACAAAGAGATAACTTATAGCATTAAGTAAAAAACATGTGGCTTCACCCCTTGTTGAAATGATGATTCCTGCTACAGAAGGTCCGACGAGCCTTGCTAAATTTACCATAGACGAATTTAAAGCGATGGCGTTATTTAGGTCTTCCTTTCCTTCCACAAGATAAATGAGTAGAGATTGCCTGGCGGGCATGTCAAAGGCATTGACCGTACCAAGAATTGTGTTAAGAAATATGATAAGTGGGACGCTTATGTGGCCTGTTACATAAAAAATGTATAGTGCAATGGCCTGAGCCATAGCTACGCTCTGGGTAACAAAGAGCAATTTATATCTGTTTACTCTATCAACTACCGTCCCTGCAAAGGGTGCTATGAGAAAGGTGGGAAGCTGGCTTGCAAAACCAGAAATCCCCAAAAGTAGAGAAGACCCAGTTAATCGGTAAACAAACCAAGGCACCGTCAACCTTTGCATCCATGTGCCGATTAGGGAAATAGATTGGCCAATGAAGTAGAGGCGGAAATTGTAGTATTTGAGGGACCTGAAGGTAGCTGAAATTCGTGAGAGTAGCTTTCTTCGCATTGTGTAATATAATAAATCCATTTGTTCGGATTTCGAACTTGCTTTCGGTTAAGCTGATGATTCTCTAAAACTTGACTTATATCGGGCTTAATTTTATACTTATTACGCTTTTCAGAAAGGAGGTTTTTTATGGTGTTGATTCTACTGGCGATGCTCTTTACACAGAGTATCCAGGTAGTATCTCCAAATGGGGGGGAAAGCTGGGTTGTGGGGAACAAGTACCCCATACACTGGAATTCAACTGGCAATATCACATACGTAAGGATTGATTTTTCTCCAGACGGTGGACAGAACTGGATTACGGTTACAGCCCAAGCCCAAAATGATGGCACCCATTTGTGGACTATACCGAATAATGTCTCCTCAAACTGTCTTATACGAATCCAAAGTACCTCGAATCCAAATATCTATGATATCAGTGACGCACCTTTCTCCATTGTAAGACCTACTATTGAAATTAAAAAACCTTCTGGAGGTGAAATACTCAGAGTAGGTGAATATTATCCTATACAGTGGATTTGGACCGGGCAATTCAGCAACGTCAAGATTGAATATTCTTCCGATGGAGGTAGTATTTGGAATTCTATTGCAACTACAACTCCTAACGATGGGGCTCATTATTGGCAGGTTCCAAACAATCCTTCTGACAGGTGTCTTATTAGGATAGTTAATACCAGTGATCCTGAATGTTTTGACGTTACGGATAATTATTTTACAATTACTCCAAACACAATTTCGGTTAAATATCCTAACGGAGGAGAAAGCTTCGTCACTGGTAAGACCTATCCCATAAATTGGGATTGGACAGGGACATTTTCTAATGTAAAAATCGAATACTCACTGGATGGCGGGAATACCTGGAATTCTATTGTTAATTCAACTCCTAACGATGGAAGCCATTATTGGACTGTCCCCAATTCTCCTTCAACAAACTGTAAAATTAAGATTACCAATACTAATGACCCTAATTGTTATGATATAAGTGATAATGTTTTCACTATTCAACCAACCTCTATACAACTTTTAACTCCTAATGGCGGCGAAATATACACTGTGGGCGATGTTTGTGCAATCCACTGGAATTGGGAAGGAACAATAAGTAACGTAAAGATAGAATATTCCATTGACGGAGGTAATACTTGGAACACAATAATAGCTTCTACAACGAATCAGGGAAGTTATTCGTGGACAATTCCGAATTTACCGACAGACTCGTGTAAAATTAGGGTTTCTAATGTAAGTGACCCTAATTGTTTTGATATAAGTGACGCAAACTTCAAGATTGAACGACCTTCTTTTACAATTTTTGACCCCGATAGTGGACGAGAACTGGTTGCAGGTGAAGTGTATCCAATACACTGGAACTGGAAAGGGAAGGTAAACAGTGTTAAGCTTGAACTCTGGTACAAAACTGAAACAGGAGTTCAGTGGTGGACAATAGCCTCTAATACGCCTAATGATGGAAGCCATTATTTTACAGTGCCTTACTACATTTCTGACTCTTGTGGTATCAAGATTACCAGTAATGATGATCCAAATGCCTACTCTTTGAGTAAGGTATTTAAGATTGTGAGGCCTACTATAACTGTTGTGTATCCTAATGGCGGTGAAAGAATTATGGAAGGAGAAGATATGGAAATTATATGGACTTCTAATGGTAATTTTTCTAATGTGATGATTCAGTATTCTACTGACGGGGGCTCTAATTGGCAAACGATTACCACCAGCACACTGAATGATGGGAGTTACCATTGGAATGCGCCTTCTGCTCTCTATGGAACTTGCTTAATAAAAGTTTCTAATGCCAGTGATATAAATTGTTTTGATGTAAGTGATGCACCTTTCTATATTTATCCTGACACAGTTATTGTTAAAAGGCCAGCACAAGGTGATACTATATATAAGAACCACTATCACCCTATTTACTGGAAGAGTTTTGGTGGATTTCAAAACGCAAATATCGAATATGGTCCTCTTGAAAATGGTGACTACACTATAATGTTCAATAATGTTCCAAATAATGGTTACTATCTCTGGTATTCGAGCCAGCTTTATCTTAATGTAGGTAGTTCTAATAACCGCATAATTTTACGTAGCCTCTTGAATCCGTTAACCCATGACACCAGCGGTGCATTTACAATTTTAAATTATCCACAGGATGGCGATTCCCTTAAGATTCTTGCACCTCTTGATGGTGACACTTTTACAGTTGGAGACAAGATTTATATTACGTGGCACTGGGCGCTACCGTCACCAACATATCAATACGTTTATATTTACTTTTCTACAGATGATGGTCAAACATGGAATTATATTACTAATGTAACTGGCAACTCTGCAAAGTACCTGTGGACAATTCCCAATGCGGTGTCTTCCACTTGCAGGATAAAAGTAGAGGCTTCATCTTCGAAATACTCTATTTCTGGGCGATTTGCCATAATACCCCAGAGGATAAAGATTTTGTCTCCCGATTCCCTAAAAAGGTGGACAGTAGGTAGTAAGTACTTCATACTATGGAATTGGACAGGAAATTTCAGTAACGCAGTGATAGACTACTCATATGATAATCAAAGAACTTGGGTTACTATAGCGGCTCCAACACAGAATGATGGCGAATATGAATGGACTATTCCCAATACCCCTTCTGAGAGTTGTTTTGTAAGGATAAGGAATCAGGAAAACCTTAATATAGAAGCTATTAGTGACCGCTTTGTTATAGAACCACAGAGAATTGTAGTAACTTCTCCTGTAAAAAGTGACAGTCTTTATGCCGGGAACAAGTATTACATTACCTGGGACTACACCGGTGCATTCCAGTATGTGAATCTGGAGTACTCTATTGACGGGGGTGAAACATGGATTCCAATAGCAACAAATCAAAACAACCAACAATATTATGAATGGACAATTCCAAGCACGCCTTCAAATAACGCAATAGTTA
>Ga0071330_1067097_pt1 | contig 32744 bp, 36 predicted proteins | sample GBScel77sediment_FD_63802 | JGI IMG/M metagenome (GOLD analysis project Ga0071330, IMG submission 63802) | Hot spring sediment microbial communities from Great Boiling Spring, Nevada - Cellulolytic enrichment Sediment 77C v2 (version 2) | ecosystem: Environmental > Aquatic > Thermal springs >...
CGGAGATCTCGTCTTGCGGTGGGCCTATTCCTCCCTCCATGCTCAAGCCACGGGAATCTTCCCAGGGTATTCCTCGAGGAACTCCGAAAGGTACGCCCTTTCCGGTGCGGGCCAGGAGGTACTGGAGGAAGTGAATTCTATGGGGAATTTGAGGGTCCTCGCAGGAATACGGTATCAAGCTCTTCGTCCTTCCTCCAGGGTCTCCCACATCCCTGGATAGTGGGACGGTGCAACCGAACCTTCCGGGAGGGTTCTCTGGTCCTCCGAGGATGAGGTGGACCTTGGAACACGAGGTTCCACCGCGAAAAGCGGACGGAAGAGGTGGAGAATAGGAAAAGACGAGACTCGAGCTTGGGGAGAGGAGCCCTGGGAGGAGCTGAGAGATACTGGACTTTCCGAGTGTCCCACATGATGTGGACCTATACAAGGCCTTGACTGCCAGAAGGTGCTTCGCTACAATATTTTCGGAGCCGGTGTAGCTCAATGGCAGAGCAGCGGAATCGTAATCCGCAGGTTGTCCGTTCAAGTCGGATCGCCGGCTCCAGAATCTTTTGAACTCCGCTTTCTACAGCGTTTTTTTCTCGTGTTCCTCCCTTTTTCCTGCTGGTCTTGACGGGGTTTTCCCCTGGACAGGTTCCGTAGTTCTGAGGCTCTATTTTATTTACCCCGCAGCGGATCTCTGGGTATGCAGGCCTCCCCACGGCGAAAGGCGGGCAGCGTCGTGAACCGGTTCGTGAAAACGTGAGCGGTATGAGGATTCAGGACCTGGCGATGGCAGAGGAACACCCCACCTACTCCGTTATGCTTCCCGGGAATACCCCCGAACAACAAACCCGGCATCCAGGAAAACTCCCGGAGCGTCCTGTCCGTCCTGGATAATGGAAATGAGCATTTTGGCAGCCTGGAAACCCTGTTCATAGGAGGGGTTGACGATAGCAGAAAGGAAGGGAAAGAGCTTCTGCGTGAGGGGGAGGTTATCCCCTGCAACGACCTCCACGTCTTTCCCCACCCGGAGCCCAAGGGACTCCAGGGCCCGAATAGCTCCGTAAGTCATCGGGTCACTGGCACAGATGAGTGCGGTCATCTCAGGGTGTGTCCGCTTCAAAAGAAGGCACTCCCTGTATCCCCCCTCGAAGGTGAAGTCCCCCTCCCGCACAAGTTCAGGACGAAACTCCACTCCCGCCTCTTTGAGGGCCTTCCGGTACCCTTGAACGTAGAGGTCCTCTTTCGGATAATTGAAAAAGCTCTTGGGCCTTGTGATGAGGCCAATCACCTGATGTCCCTGGGCAAGGAGAAACTGTGTGGCAAGATAGGCCCCGGGGAAGACGTTGATCTCCACAAAGTTCGTCTCCTGACGCTCCGAGTACATCCCCAGGGTCACATAGCGCAGGGACTTGGCGTCAAACTCCGCAATGATGGGGTCAATGCCCGCTGAAGGGTAGAGAATCACTCCATCGACGCTACGCTTTTTCAGGAGTCTCACGGCTTCCTGATGGGAATCTTTCTTGCTGAGCGGAACGGAAACAAGGAGATTGTACCCTTCCTGAGTCACCGCATCGTGTACTCCTCGAAGCTGTTCCATCATGTTGAGGTCGTGGAAGACAAAGTCGGACCCGTAAGGAACGACGAACCCGATGTTATTGGAACGTTTCTTCTTCAACGAGGAAGCCATGACGTTGGGATGGTAATCGAGCTTCCGGATGGCTTCCCAGACACGTTTCCGTGTCTCCTCTGCTACCAGATGGCTCTCGTTGAGGACTCGAGAAACGGTTTTTGGAGACACTCCTGCAAGTTTCGCCACGTCGTATAGCGTTGCCATGTTCCTCTCCCCTCTTTTTTCAGAGATTCCAAAGGCTTACTGTGTCTCTACTCCCAGAATGTTTCTCTGGCCGCAGGAAATAACAAAAGATCGCACTTCCCAGTCAAGGTCATTGCGCCTGAGGTAATGTGGCGCACCAAATTCACTGCCAAGCTCAATGCTTGTGAAGTACAGGTCCGGCCAGCTGGACCTGCAAGAGTACCTCATAGCCTCCTGTATAAATGGTCCCCACCAGATTGTGGCTGTTCCATAAGGAGCAGGATCTTTGGGTACGAAGGCGAAATATTCCCAGCCCCCGTTCCCGCAGCGTTCTTCATACCACACATCGTACACCCTTCCACCAACCGTCGTTTGGCCAACCAGAGTCCCTGCCCCCCGCATATTCTGGTAATCAAGCCATATCATGATTTCGACTTCGTCACTCCGTACCGCCCGACCCCGCTCCGTGTCCCGAGTGAGCCAGGTCTCCAAACACAGATTATACGGGAGATGAGGGTCAAGCCTGCGGACCTCGTACTCCACCGTTACGGAAATATCACGGAGATCTCGAAGTTTCTGAGGGAGGGGCACAGGACCATCAAGTGCTGGCCCAAGCGTGTTCCAGACTTTTGCCCCGTACCAGATTTCCGGATACCCATTCACCCAACCGGAGGGCTGTTCCTGAACGATATCGGCAAGACGAATCGACACAGCAAGCGTCTTGTCATCCCAGACCATGGTCACCTGACCATCAGCAGAGTATACGTTCCAGAGGTTTCCTTCAAGGATCCATTCAATTTGACCATCGCCGTCCAGATCAAGGGGAGCCCAGGGATAACGGTGCTCCCCTGTAGCCGTGACCACCACCGAAGCCTCAGCGAAGATACAGAAGAAAAAGCACACGATGACAGCAATGCCGAACTTTCCCATTTTCCCAACTCTCAAGATAGAGGGGAGCGGATACCCGCTCCCCTACCCTGCCGATCACCGTTCCCTGGCAAGGGCTTCATTCACCTTTTCAGCGGCTTTGTCGAGGTAGAGTTTCACCGTCTCCTCGGAGTAATGACCACTGGCTACAGCAGTGAGGATATTCCGGAACTCTCGAACCACAGCATTCTCAATGTCTCCCCACACTGCAAGGGGCGGATAGGCCGTGGCGTACCCCAGGGTCTTTTTGAAAACCTGCCACACACCAGTGTCGTAGTAGGGATCCTCAAAGGCCTCGATCTTTGCCGGGAGCATATGGGAGAGGTTCTTGGTGTAGTCCACAAGGTTCTCCTTGCTGAGGAGGAACTTGATCCATTCCTTGGCCGCGTCTTTATTGGGGCTTCCCTTGAGGATGACGAGGTTGCTCCCTCCTGAGAAGGAAGCTCGCTTCACCGGACCGGCGGGAGGTTCCACCACGTCATAGGGGAGATCGGGGTTCTCCTGCTCGATGCCGGCAATATTCCAGGGACCCATAAAGCACATGGCCACGTTGCCGTTGATGAACGCGGCATCGGCCTGGGGCTGGTTGTACTCTGCACAGGCTTTGGCGGCAAGACCGTCGAGGATGAGGCTGGCATACCACTTCATGGCCGTAACTCCTGCTTCACCATTGAAAGCTGCCTGTTTGTTGTCGGGGGTAAGGAGATCCCCACCGTAAGCCCAGAGCACAATGGCCCAGTTGTGCAGGAGGTCCCAAGCGTTCGTTCCGGCAATGGCAATGGCCGAACCCTCGCCGAAGGTCTCCACGATCTTCTTCCCCACCACCTTAAGCTCGTCGTACGTCGCTGGAGGTTGCACCCCCGCCTTGGCGAACATGTCCCTGTTGTAGAAAAGACAGCGGGTTTCGGCAAACCAGGGTACACCGTAACTTTCACCTTTGTAGGTGGTAGAGATATAGTTGGCCTTCATGAAGGCATCGGCACCACCAAACTCAGCAAGGTCGAGTTTCTCAAGCCCTCCGGTGGCCGCAAACTGGGGGTTCCAGGTAGTGCCAACCTGGAAGACATCGGGTCCGGTCTGTGACGCCAGAGCAACGGAAATCTTCTGCCACGCCTCTCCCCAGCCGATGACCTCAAAGTTGACCTTATACCCGGTCTGGGCTTCGAACTCTTTAGCCTTTTCTTCCAGCCAGGGAATGTGTGTTTCATCTGGAGCATTAGGCATGAGCCAGAAGGTGATCGTACCCTTTCCCAGTGCTGTCACCGATGTCAATACCACCCAAAGAAAAACCACAACAAGCACCCACGACTTGCGCATTGCTCCCTCCTCCTTTCGTTTTTGTCGAGTCGTGGAGAGCATCCGAAGGTTTCCATCTCCTCAAGCCAACCCCGTTCTCACCCCCTTTATCCTTTGGTCGCTCCCGCCACAAGCCCTTCAATGATGTACCGCTGCATGAGGCTGAAGAGAACAAGCACAGGAATGGAAACGAGAATACAGGCGGCCATCATACCCGCCCAGCGGGCCTGCTGCGCCGTGATGTACTCAAGAAGCCCCAGTGCAACGGTTTTCGTCTCTCGGCCGGTTAAAACGGTGGCAAAAAGCACCTCGTTCCAGGCCATGATGAAAGAGTAAATACCCACGGCGGCAATACCGGGTTTTGCAAGGGGCAGGATAACCCGGAAAAGCGCCCCCGAAGGGGTACATCCATCAATCTGAGCCTGCTCGTCAATTTCCCGGGGGATGGAATCCAGGAAGTTCCGCAGCATGAGAATGGAGAAGGGTAGAGCAAAGGACGTGTAGGTGAAAATCATCCCCCAATAGGTGTTCTGCATGGGAAGCCCAAGGTAGTGCTTGATGAGGACGAACATCATGAAATACGGGATGAGGAAGGATATCCCGGGAAACATCTGCGTGGAGAGTACCGCAAGGGTGTACATCCTCTTCCAGGAGAAGGTGAAGCGCGAGAGCGCATAGGCGGCAAAGAGGCTGATGCCCACTGAAAACACCATGGTTCCCACGCTGATAATAATGCTGTTTCTGAAATAATCAAGCATCCGTACCGTCCGGTTCACCCGAAGGTAGTTCTCCCAGGTGAACTTCCGGGGAAACCAGCGGGGTGAGAGCTCTGGTTTCAGAACATCAGCTGATTGAATCTCGAGGGTGGTCTTGAAGGACCCTGAAACCATCCAGAGGTAAGGAATGAGAACGCCGGCAAGTACGAGGAAAACCGCCAGGCCAAAGAGGATTCTCCCCAGAAGAACCCGAAAAGTGAGTTTCACCACTCCTCGCCCCTTTTCCGGACCTGGAGAATGGCCACGGTCATCAAAAGCACCACCACCGTAAGGAACACGGACATCGCCGCACCCTGACCAAAATGGAAGTTGGTGAAGGCTTCCTGGAGGATGAAGGTCGAGGGTACATGAGCCTTCCCCGGATCGGCTCCAAGGAGGATGTAGAACTGGTTGAAGGCGTGGAAGTTCCAGATGGCCGAAAGCAGAAGCAGTGTGGCACTCACCGGACGAAGCATGGGAAAGGTCACAAAACGGAAAAGCCCAAAAGACGATGCACCATCGATTCTCGCTGCCTCGTAGAGTTCCTGAGGAATGCTCTGCAATCCCGCAAGGAGGACAAGACAGGCGAAAGGCCATCCCTTCCAGACACTTGCAATCATCACGGCGTAAATGGCCCGGTCCCCCACAAGCCAGATAATCGGCTCTTCGATAAGACCCAGAGCGAGAAGGTACTTGTTGACAATACCGATGCGAGCCTGGAAAATGAACCGCCAGACATTATAGGCGACAGAGTCCGGGGTAATATACGGCAGAAGAATGAGCCCCCGCACCAGCGTCCGGCCAAAGAATTTCCGATTGAGGAGCAACGCCACAAGAAGGCCAATGAAGTACCCTGCGGGGATGGTGACAAGGCCAAAGTACACGACATTCCAGATAGAGCGCAGGTACCGGACACCCACGTCGGTTGCAGGGGAGAACACCGTGAAGAAATTGCGCAACCCCACAAAGGGAGCCTGCATCCACCGGGTAATAGTATAGATATCAAGGTCGATGAAGGCAATGTAGGCACCCCAGAAAATAGGAATGACGTGGACAAAAAGCATGCATAGCAAAGCTGGAAGGATAAACCTGAAAGCTCTTCTTCCCTTTGCTCGTGACGACATTGGGCATCCCGCACCCCGTGATGTCATCGATGTCAGTGTATCATATACGGTATCCTCTGTCAAGTCCCTGTATGGTTCACATCATGCGGGACACCGGAGGGATTCAGCGATTCTTCGGAAAACGCAAAAGGGGTGGGGACACCCCACCCCTTTTTGTCTCACGCCTCCCCACACTTTTTCAGGAGACGTTCCCACTCTTCATCGACGTAGCGCTGGAAAGCCTCAACGAGGTGACGGTTTCCCGGTGCCAGGAGATGACGGAACCTCCCCTGGGTTCTCAACCACTCTTCCACCGGCTTCTTCTCCTTGGGCTTATACGTGAGCCGGTACACCCCATTCTCCACTTCGTAGAGCGGCCAGATGCAGCAGTCCACCGCAAGCTGCATAATCTTCAGAGTCTCCGAAGGCTCATGGCGCCAGCCCCGGTTGCATGAAGCAAGGACGTTGATGAACGACGGTCCGTCGGTGTGGAACGCTTTCTCTGCCTTGGTGACAAGATCCCGCCAGTTCGAAGCCACAGACTGGGCAACATAGGGGATGCCGTGAGCGGCAACGATTTCGGTGAGGTTCTTCCGCCACTGGGTCTTCCCCGGAAGCACCCTCCCTACAGGGCTTGTGGTCGTCCAGGCCCCAAGGGGTGTGGCACTGGAGCGCTGAATACCCGTGTTCATGTAGGCTTCGTTGTTGTAGCAGACGTAGAGGAAACGGTGTCCCCGCTCTAAAGCTCCAGAAAGCGCCTGAAGCCCAATATCATAGGTTCCACCGTCCCCCCCAAAGGCGACGAAGTAGATTTCCTCCTCAATCTCCCCTCTCCTGCGCCTGGCCCGGTACATGCTCTCAACACCGGCAATGGTGGCCGCCACGTTCTCAAAAGCGCTGTGAATCCAGGGAATGTTCCAGGCAGTGTAGGGGAAAATGCTCGTTGAAACCTCAAGGCACCCCGTGGCGTTCGCCGCCACCACCGGCTTATCCGCCGCCGCAAGGATGAGACGCACCGCAATGGGTGCTCCACACCCCGCACAGAGCCGGTGCCCCGGGGTAAGCCGTTCCGGTCGCTTCGCCAGTTCCTTCAGAGTTGGCATGGTCGTCACCCCCCTACTCCCTCAAACCGAGATAGTCGATGTGTTTCTCCACCCGTCCCGCCCGAACGACTTCCTCAACGCGGGCAAAGGCTCTCTCGATGTCCTCAACGTAAATGTCCCGACCTCCAAGGCCGTAGTAGAAGTCGATGACCAGTGGTCGAGATGGAAGGTCATAAAGAGCAGAGCGGATTTCGGTGAACACTGGCCCGCCAAAACCACCAAAGACGACCGAACGATCTAGAACTGCAACGCCCTTTCGCGGTGCCAGGGCACGAATGACTTTGTCCTTGGGGAATGGCCGGAAACAGCGGATTTTCAAAAGCCCGACTTTCTTCCCCCGATCCCGCAGCCGGTCCACCGCCTCTTTAGCGGTGCCGCAGGTTGAACCTAAAGCCACCACCGCGTACTCCGCATCCTCGAGTCTGTACTCCTCAAGAAGCCCATAGGGCCTTCCAGAGAGCTTCCCAAACTCCTTTCCGACCTCTTCGATGACCGGAAGACAGTTATCGATGGCCTCGATTTCAGAGCGTTTGTGCTCGAAGTAGTAATCGAAAAGGTCCAGAGGACCATAGGTGACCGGATTGCGAACGTCAAGGAGGGGGTACAGAGGCCTGTACGGTCCTACGAAGTTTTTCACTTCTTCATCGTCAAGTAACTCCACCCGCTCCACAGCGTGGCTGATGATGAACCCATCCTGGGTGACCATCACCGGGAGCCGGACTCTCATGTCCTCTGCAATCCTCACCGCCTGAATCATGTTGTCGTACACTTCCTGGGCGTTTTCCGAAAATAGCTGGATCCACCCAGCATCCCGGGCCCCCATGGTATCGGAGTGATCGCAGTGGATGTTGATGTTCCCTGAAAGCGCCCGGTTCACCACCATCATGACGATGGGCAGGCGCATGCTTGCGGCGATGTAGAGCATCTCCCACATAAGGGCCAGCCCCTGAGAGGACGTCGCCGTCATCACCCGGCCACCGGCTGCCGCTGCACCGATGCAAGCACTCAGCGCACTGTGCTCGCTCTCTACCGTCACGAACTCGGTGTCCACAAGACCTTCGCTGACGAACTCGGCAAAGCGTTCCACACAGTCCGTTTGTGGGGTGATGGGATAGGCGGCAACGACATGGGGGTTAATCTGGCGCATGGCGTGAGCCGCCGCGGCATTCCCATTCAAGCCAAGGACCTTGCTCACTGAACCTCCCTCGCTTTCTATCGTTCCGGAATCATGGTGATCGCCTGCTTGGGGCAAACACTCGCACAGATGCCACAGCCTTTGCAGTGGTCGTAATCAAAGCCTTCCATCGTCCCCCGGTCGGCATCAACAATCACCGAAGCATCGGGGCAGTATGCCCAGCAGAAGAAACAGTTGATGCATTTTGCCTTGTCCACCTGGGGCTTCTCGGTCCTCCAGTCACCGGTTTTGTAGGTTCGAGCGTTCCCCGCTTCAAGGATCACACCACCCGGGGGGAGTTCCTTCCAGCTCTTGAGCCTGCTCATCCTATCTGCGCCTCCTCATACGCTCTTCGTAAACAGGCGAGGTTTTTCTCCACCACCTCTGCCCGGAGTTTCTCTCCAAACTGCGCTTTCACGGCCTCAAGGATGTTCTCGAGTTTCACTTCTGGCAAAACCCGGCAGAGTGCCCCAAGAATGGGAGTGTTCACCACCACCCGCCCGAGGATTTCCCGAGAAATCCGGGAAGCGTCCACCACCACAACCGTTCCGGAAGCAAAATGGAGGAGATTCCGCAAGTCTCCCGGAGTCCCAGGGAAATTGGCCACCACCGTTCCGTTTTCGGCAAGGCCCTCAAGGACGTCCACCGCCCCAAGAAGCGTTGGATCCACCACCACGACCATTTCAGGACTCGTCACTCCCGAGTGAATGCGAATCGGGGTACTGCTCACCCGGTTGTACGCCTTCACCGGAGCACCCATCCGTTCAGGACCGTACTCGGGGAAAGCCTGGAAGTACTTTCCCTCTCGCAACAGGGCATCGGCAAGGATACGAGAGGCAGTAACAACTCCCTGCCCTCCCCGGCCATGCCATCGAATTTCCAGGGGTTTTTCCAAGGTTACAAGGCCTCCTTTCCTGGAGCTACACGGATTTCTCGTCTCCCTTCAAGCGCCTGTGCCAGCGTCACCTCATCGGCAAACTCAAGGTCTCCACCCGAGGGCAATCCCCGGGCAATCAGGGTTACCTTCACTGGAAAAGCACCGAGTTTTTGAGCCAGAAAGAGCGCCGTGGCCTCCCCGTCGACTGATGGGTTCAGTGCCAGAATCACCTCCTCGATGTGCTCCCTTTGGATTCGCTCAAAGAGCTGAGGAATACGGATGTCCTCAGGGCCAATACCGGAAAGGGGCGAGAGGACCCCCTGCAGAACGTGGTATTTCCCCCGGAATCCTGCCCGCTCCAGGGCAAAAACGTCCTGGGGCCGCTCCACAACACAGAGGGTGTGGGCATCCCGGGAAGCATCCTGGCAGATCCGGCAAAGGTCTTCCTCGCTGAAGAAACCACATCGCTTGCAGAAGCGGATTTTCCTCTGCATATCCTCAAGAGCTCGAAGGAGCTCCTCAAGCTCCCCCGAAGGGGACTTCACGAGGTAGAAAGCGAGGCGCTGAGCAGTTTTCGGTCCGATTCCGGGCAATCGGGAAAGCGCACGAATGACCCGGTCCAGTGATTCAGGATAGGCGTCCTGCACCCCTTCCACCTTCTATAAACCCGGAATGCTGAGGCCACCAGTGATTTTGGCCAGTTCTTCCTGGGCAAGCTCCCGAGACCGTTTCAGCGCCTCATTCACGGCAACAAGAATCAGGTCCTGGAGCATTTCGACGTCTTTCTCCTCAAGAAGTTCAGGGTCAATGGCGATGCCCAAGATTTCCTGTTGACCGTTGCAGGTGACCCTGACCATTCCCCCACCGCTTGTGGCTTCCACCGTTTTCTGCCGGAGGTCTTCCTGCATCTTGGCAATTTTAGCCTGCATCTTCTGGGCTTCCTTCATCAGATTTTTCCAGTTCTGCATCTTCCCACCTGCCCTTCGGCTGCTCACTCGGGACGTAGTGCACTACGGTTCCCGAGAAGAGGTTCAGGATTTCCGGAAGGGGGGAATTCCCCTCCCGCAATCGTTCCCGCACTGGCTCCGCTCTCCTGGGAGCCTCAGAAACCACAGTCCCCCAAGTCTCCGTTGTTTTCCCTCCCTGGAGCACACACTCAATCCGGCATTTCTCCCCGCGTACACGCAAAAGCGCCTTCTCAAGGATTTCCAGATTCTCCCGGCGCTCTACGCTTTCTTTATGGAACTGACAATCCGGCCCGAAGGCAATCACAAGACGCGAGGGCTCCTCGAAGTGAACCTCGGCAAGCTGCAGGAAGGCGTAGAGCGAAATTTTCGAGCGCTTGACCTCCTGAAGCACTTCTTGCCAGACATCCCTCCGGGAAGGAGCAGCCCCAGACGCCTCTGGTTTTTCTTCCTCTCCTTTTTGCCCCAGACATTCTATTATATCGAGAAGAGCAACCTCAAGCAAAACGCGAGCATGGGGGAGACGGCGCAGATCCCCCTCAAGAACACGCAACCGGTTGAGGACGGTTCCGAACACCTGGGGGTCAAAAGGCTCGGCCAGCGCCTTCAGGTCATCCCAGCGGGATTGGGAAATCCCAAAAAGAGGGTGGTACGTTGAGGAGGCCACCACGAAAAGGTCCCGGAAGTACTGTACAAGACTCGCCACAATATCTTCCGGGCCAAGACCACGGGAAAGCCACTCCTCCAGGGTCACGAGAGCTTTCCCCAGGTCTTTCTTGCACAAAAGGGTGAAGAAGGCGTCGAGATCCCTTGTCTCCACATCCCGGAGCACCTTGACCGCAAGGGAGAGGGGAATCACCTTCTCGCCAAAGGCGAGAAGCTGCTCCAGGAGGCTTTCCGCATCCCGGAGAGACCCCTCCGCTTTTCGGGCGATGAGGTGGAGCACATCCTCCTCGATTGAGACCTCCTCCGAAGCGGCGATTCTTCGAAGCTGCTCCACAATGACCTCATGGGGAATGGGGTTGAAGAAAAGACGCACGCACCTTGAGAGGATGGTTTCTGGAAGACGCCTCGGGTCCGTGGTGGCAAGGATGAACACAACGTGTCCCGGTGGCTCCTCAAGAGTCTTCAGAAGGGCGTTGAAGGCTTCCGGGGTGAGCATGTGCACTTCGTCAATGATGTAGACCTTGAAACGGGACTCAAGCGGAACATACTTGACGTTTTCCCTAAGCTCCCGAATTTCATCAATCCCACGATGCGAGGCAGCGTCAATCTCCACAACGTCCAGAGCCCGACCCTGACGGATAGCAAGACACGAGTTACAGACCCCACAGGGAGCTGGTGTCACCCCCTCGTGGCAGTTCAGCGCCATAGCGAGCACTCGAGCGGTGGTAGTTTTCCCCACACCCCGGGGACCGGAAAAAAGGAAGGCATGAGGGATACGCTGAGATTTCAGGGCATTCAGGAGGACCTGGATGACGGTGTCCTGTCCGGCAATGTCTTCAAAACGGTATGGTCTCCACTTCCGGTACAGCGCAAGGTACGACAATGTTCCACCTCTTTGAGGACAACCACAAAATTGCCTCTAATCGTGCACCGTCACTCGATCGCTCCCTCCCAGGCCGTGTCAGGGCCGGTGGCTCCGGCCAGGCACCCCTGCGGCACCCGAAGAGCCTCGCGTACCGTTGCTCCCTTCCGGGCCTGGCGGGGTTGGCGAGGATTCGTCGCGCAGGACCCAGCCCTCAACACCCCGTTTCCCCAACCGGGGCTGAAAGGAAGGACCTCATGCCGGAATTCAGCCCTGCTGTAGCGGATTGCAGGTACAGGGCACCGCTAACTCCCCGCCTAGCACGATTAGAGGCAAATCTGGCGGAGAGGGTGGGATTCGAACCCACGAGGCAGGCTCAACCCCTGCCTACCCGCTCTCCAGGCGGGCGCCTTCGTCCACTCAGCCACCTCTCCGTTTTCGTCTCCAGAGACATTATAGAAGATGCCCTCCTGGTTTTACAAGTTCCCGATGTTTCTTCCAACAGATCTCACCCGTCGGGAGTTGCCCTGCCTGGCTCTGCGGATTTTCCAGGTGACACAATGAATAAATTCTACTTCCCAGGGTTTAGAAATATAACCAAAAAGAAAACCAAGAAGGAGTGAGATCATGAAACCCGTTATGCTCTATGCCCTGAGTACCTGCCCATTCTGCAAAATGGCCAAGCGCTTTTTCGAGAATCAGAACATCCCGTATAATTTCGTCGATGTGGACCTTCTTCCCGAAGAAGAAAAGGAGAAGACTGTCGCCGAAGTTCAGCGCATTTCCGGACGGCGGGCTTTTCCGGTGATCGTGATCGGCGAAGAGGTCATCGTGGGATACGACGAACTCCGTATCAGGGAGGCTTTGGAAAAATGACGTCCGAGCGTATGCTCTGTCCCGTATGCCAGGTGACCTTTCTCCTCAAGGAGGAAAGGGTTCCGGGAAAACGGGTGGTCTGTCCCGTGTGCGGTGCGGTGCTCACGCTTACGGAGGAGAACGGCTTCTGGGTCCTCAGGCGACCCAAGGACATGAGTCCCGAAGAGGAAATTCGTGCCCGGGTGGAGAACTTCGCGCAACTTCGGGGATACCATTTCAACGAGATGAAGGAACCCCTTATCGAAGCATTGCTGAAAAAATACGAGCGCTACGGAGACTTCTACTGTCCCTGCAAAATCGACAACATCCCCGAGAACGTCTGCCCCTGCCTTGAAACCCGGCAGGGGAGCGTGGAGCGTAACGGTCGCTGCCACTGTGGCCTCTTCTGGAAATGAGAGGGGAGGAACGCAGCTGTGAGGGTACTCGGCATTGCGACGCTTTTGGTGTTGCTTGGAGGTTCTGCTCTGGCACTCACCGTTGGGGTATCCATTCCTCCGCTCTGTGACCTTGTGACCCAGGTGGGTCAGGATCGCGTCACCGTCGTACAGCTTATCCCAAACGGTGCCAACCCTCATGTCTATGAGCCCACTCCTTCCGACGTCACGAAAGCTGCCCAGGCCGATGCCTTCTTCCTTGTAGGCCTTGGGTTTGATGCTTTCCTCGAGAAGGTCATCCGGGCTGCCGGGAAAGAGGAGGCACCGGTGTTCTACCTTTCTTCTCATCTTGAGCTCCTCGAGGAGCATCCCGGTGAGGCCAACCCCCATATCTGGCTCTCCCTGAAAAACGCCAGAATCATCGTCCGGGATATCGCCCGGGCCCTGGCTTCCCTTGACCCTGAGGGCAAAAGCTTCTACCTTGAGAACGCACGGAGATACACGGAAATCCTTGAGGAACTCGATGCCTGGTTCGAGAAGGAAGTTGCTACCTTTTCCTCGCGGGCTTTTGTGGCCACTCATGCTTCGCTGAGTTACCTTGCCCGGGACTACGGCCTTGAGGAAGTTGCGGTCCTTGAGAAAGCTCCAGGATACGAACCCTCTCCAAAAGAACTGGCAGAGCTTGTGACGCTCATGAAGGAAAAGGGGGTCAGGGTGATCGTTGTAGAACCCCAGTTCAGCGTGAAAGCCGCCCGGGTTCTTGCCGAAGAAACGGGAAGCACCCTGGTGTGGTTCGACCCCCTGGGGAAATTCCCAGACCTTCCCTACCACAGGCTTATGCGGCAGAACCTCGAAACCCTTGCAGAGGCTCTGAAGGGATGAGACCATGACCCGGCCGGTCATTGAGGTTGAACACCTGTACTTTGCCTATGAAGACGTTCCAGTTCTTGAAGACGTTTCTCTTACCATCTGGGAGGAAGAGTTTGTGGCCCTCATCGGACCCAATGGCGCCGGAAAAACCACTCTCCTCAAAATCCTCCTGGGACTTCTGCCCGTAAGAAGAGGAAAGGTGCGAGTCTTTGGAAGGCCCCCCAGAGATCTCGGACCACTTCGCCATCGGATCGGGTATGTACCGCAGCTCTCGCACTTTGATCCCCATTTCCCCATCACGCTCAGAGAATTCGTTCTCACAGGAAGGTATGGACTTATTGGGGTGGGGAAAAGGCCCGGAAGGTCGGACTGGGAGGCTGTCGAGAAAGCCCTGGAAGCCGTACACCTCCTCCACCTCAAGGACCGGCTTTTTGGAACACTCTCTGGGGGGGAGAGACAGCGGGCGCTCATTGCCCGGGCACTGAGTGTGCACCCAAAGCTCCTCCTCTGCGATGAACCCACAACAGCCGTCGACCCCAAAAATCACGAGAGCTTCTACGAGCTTCTCCTGCGGTTGAAAAGGGAAGGGGTAACGATTCTTGTCATCTCCCACGACGTGGGAGTCGTTGCCCAGTATGCGGACAGTATTGCCTGCCTGAACCGCACCATTTTCTGCCACCGAAGACCCGAAGAAGTCATTTCCGGGGAAATGCTTGAGGCACTGTACGGGAAAGAGGCGGCATTCTTCCACCATGGAGACATTCCCCACATTGTGGTGCGGAGAGAGAAGAACGAAGGGGGTTCGGTGGCTCCATGAGCGTTTTCAGCCTTACCTTCATGCAACGGGCCGTGCTTGCAGGATGCATCGTTGGGGCACTCTGTGCCCTTATCGGCGTTTTTGTGGTCCTCAAGCGGCTCTCCTTCATGGGGGCCGGGATTTCCCACGCTGCCTTCGGAGGCGTGGCTTTAGGGTATGTTCTTGGTATTCATCCCGTGATGTCGAGTTTCGTCTTCTGTCTCCTCGTGAGCCTTGGCATCGCTGCCCTGGCGAAACACCGCCGTCTCAAGGAGGATACGCTCGTGGGTATCGCCTTTGCCAGCACCATGGCCCTGGGAGCCTTTCTCATCGGGGTAGCAAAAATCCGCAACGTCGACCTCTTTGGGTATCTCTTCGGGAATATCCTCGCCATCACCCGGGAAGACCTCCTCTTCACCCTGGTCCTCGGCGGGGTGCTGCTCTTTCTCCTTTTCTTCTTCTACAAGGAATTCGTGATAATCACCCTGGACCCGGAAGGGGGGAAAGCAAGTGGCATTCCCGTGGAGGCATTCTCGTATCTCCTTGTGGCACTGGTGGCCTCAGTAGTCGTTGTGGCCACAAGGGTTGTGGGGATTGTGCTCGCCTCGGCACTCCTTGTTCTCCCTGCGGCCACCGCCCTCCAGAGGGCACGGACCATTCCTCAGGCCATGCTGTTTGCCCTCATTGATGGAGTAGCCATATCTCTTGCAGGGCTTTTCCTGGCGTACCTCCTCGACGCTCCTGCCGGGGCAACCATTGTGCTCCTTGGAACAGGAGTGTTTTTGGGGGTTTTCATTTTTTCTTCATCTCCCAGGCGAGGATAATGGCTTCAGCCACTTCCTTCATGCTCTTCCCCTTGTTCATGCTGTAGCGCTGAATGCGGCGGTAGGCTTCCTCCTCTGTGAGGCCGTACTCCTGCATGAGGATACCCTTGGCCCGCTCGATTCTCTTCCGGGCTTCAAGCTCTTCTTTGACAAGCTCACTCTCCATGATGAGGCGGTGGTTCTCAATGACGATAGCCGCCTGGTTCGCTATGGCCGCGAGGAGTTTAATCTCGTCCTCTGTGAAATCCCGGGGTTCTGAGGTGTAGAGGTTCAACACTCCGATGACCTTTCCCCGAACGATAAGGGGCAAGCTCACAAGAGAAGCCAGACCCTCTTTTTCGGCGATGTCTTTATTGACGTAACGGGGGTCTTTTTTGACGTCGTGGACGATGATAGGCCGCCCCTCAAGCGCTGCAAGCCCAGCAATCCCCTCTCCAAGACGGAGAGGGGGTTTCCTGTTGTATGCCTCACTCACCGACTGCGTGGCCTTCACCTCAAGGAGCTTCTTCTTCTCGTCAAGGAGCATCAGGGAACAGATACTGGAACCCATGACCTGGGCAGTGATGGTAACGATGAGGCGCAGAATATCCTCAAAGTACATGTCCGAGGTGATGAGCTCGCTGATTCTCGCCAGTGCCTCAATTTTTTCCTTCATAGACTCACCTGGTATAATGAAGTGGGATTTGCCATTTATTGTACCATGCTCTTCAGCGAGCGAGGTGGAAACCATGCCCAGACTTTTTGGAACCTTCGGCATACGGCGAGTGGCCAACGAAGTCCTGACCCCTGAGATGGCGACGAAACTTGCCCTGAGTTTTGCCACGCTCATCGGCGGAGAAAGCGTCGTCGTGGGCCGGGATGCCCGAAAGACAAGCGAAATGCTCTACAACGCCGTTGTTGCCGGGCTTTGCTCTGCGGGGTGCCAGGTGGTGGAACTCGGGGTGACGGCCACCCCTGCTCTTCAATGGGCCTGCCGGCAGTGGCAGATGTGGGGAGCCATGGTCACCGCGAGCCACAACCCCCCGGAGTGGAACGGCATCAAGTTCATGGAAAAAAGCGGAAAGGGACTCGATCGGGAAAAAGAAGTGGAAGTGGAGCGGATATTCTTCGGCGAGACCTTCCGCCGGGCATCGTGGTTTGAAATCCGCCAGGAAACTGTGAAGCGTGATATCCGCTGGGACTACATCGCCGCCATCATGTCCCGGGTGGACGTTGCAGCAATCCGCAGGAGGAACTTCCGGGTGGCTCTGGACTGTGCCAACGGTGCCCCTTCCCTTATTACCCCTTACCTCCTTTCAGAGATGGGGTGTCGTGTCGTCACACTCAACGCTCACCCTGACGGGAACTTTCCCGGGAGAAACCCTGAGCCCACGCCGGAGAACCTCAGAGACCTCGTCACCCTCATCCGCCACGGTGACTTCGACCTTGGTTTTGCCCAGGACGGCGATGGGGATCGCCTCATCGTCATCACGGAGAAAGGGGAATTTGTGCCGGGGGACCTCAGCGTGAGTCTTGTGGCAAAAGAACTGGCTCAAAGACCTATCCCCGGTCCCATCGTGACCACCGTAGCCACCACTCACATCCTCCAGGAGATTGCGAAAGCCACAAATCGCGAGGTCATCACCACTGCGGTGGGAGATCTTGTGGTGGCAAAGGCTCTCCAGGAAAAGGGAGGAATTTTTGGCTGTGAGGAGAACGGGGGAATGATTTTCCCGGATTTTGTCTGGGGACGGGATGGCGCGATGGCCGCCGCCTTCATCCTCCATATCCTGGCAAACTCCGGGAAACCCTTAAGCGAACTCCTCCAGGAACTCCCTCCGTACTACCAGGTGAAGAAGAAGGTCACCATTGATCCTGAAAAGCGCGACGCAGTGCTCGCTGCAGTGGACGAGGCCACGAAAAAGGAAAAAAACCGCATAACTATCGACGGTTTTAAAGTGGTTTTCGACGACGGCAGCTGGGTGCTCGTGCGACCCTCCGGGACCGAGCCCCTCATCCGGGTCTTTGCCGAAGCAAAAGACCGGGAACGAGCCGAAGCACTCGTTGCCGAATACCTTGCCCTGATTGAAAAAGCTCAGAAGTGAGGTTGTACCTCACCTTTGAGCCACATACATGAGGTAGTAGGCGTTGGTTCTGCGTTCTGTTCCGATGTCCGTCAAGGGTCCGTGTCCGGGAAATACCTGGACGTCGTCGGAGAAACGCTCAAAAACCTTCCCCAGACTCTCCACCAGGTCCCGGAACGACCCCCCGGGAAGGTCGGTTCGCCCCACCGATCCAAAAAAGAGCGTATCCCCGCTGAAGAGCCACCGTTTTCCAGGAAAAAAAAGACACACACTCCCCGGGGTGTGCCCGGGGGTTTGCAGCACCTCAACGTCCTCACCTCCCAGGGTGATCCACGTATCTTCCCCCTGGAAGGTGAGATCCGGAAGGGGAGAAACGAAAGCCTGAGAGAACTCCTGAGAGAGGTTAAGGTCAGGACGCACAAGGTACAGAAAGTCTGCATCGTGGATGGCAAGAAGTGCCCCGGGGAAGACCCTTTTGAAAAAGGCGTTGCCACCAATATGGTCAATATGGCCGTGGGTGTTCACGATGTAGCGGACCGTAAGGTTCCGGTCCTCAATCCACTGCCGAAGCTCTTCAGAACCCAGCGCAGGATCAAGGATCAGCGCTTCCTGTCCGTTGTGGATGACGTAGCAGTTCGTCACGAGATTCCCAAGGACGAACCGTTCGACAAAAAGGCTCATGTTCTCCTCCTTTTTTCTTTACTCTCAAGGAGTATCGTGACCGGACCGTCGTTTCGGAGTTCGACCTCCATGAATGCCCCGAAAACCCCGCTCTCAACCCGAACACCCGTCCCCCGCAAACGACGCAGGAATTCCTCGTAGTACTGTCGTGCCATCTCCGGAGGAGCTGCCTCATCGAAACTTGGTCGAAGACCCCGGCGGCAATCCCCGTAGAGGGTGAACTGAGGAACACAGAGCACCGCCCCCTGAATATCCTGGACGTTGAGGTTCATCTTCCCCTGAGGATCCTCAAAGACCCGAAGGCGAGGAACCTTCCACACCATGAACTCCAGGTCTTGCTCTGTGTCGTCCTTCCCGACTCCAAGGAATACGAGAAGCCCCCGCTCAATGGCACCCACGATCTTTCCGTCAACCCTGACTGAAGCGCTCCGCACTCGCTGGACAACGGCCCTCATCGGGGGGAAAACACTCCTCCTCTCTTCACACTCTGCACATTGGCAACCTTGCGGATTTCCTTGAAAACCTCTTCGAGTTCCTCGCGGTTTTTCACCTCCACCACAAGGTGAATGCGAGCCTCATCCGCCACAGTGTGTGCCCGAACGGCTTTGATTTCCACCTGGCAGTTCGAGATGGCCCCCGAGACATCCGCCAGAAGTTTCGGCCGGTCAAGAGCCTCAACGACAATCCCGGTGTGGAACCGGCCCTCGATGCCCTCCACCCACTCAGCACTGAGGAAACGATTCGCGTCCTGGACCAAAGCAGCAAGATTCGAACAGTCGCGCCGGTGCACCGTGATGCCCTTTCCCTGGGTGACAAAGGCCACGATGTCATCCCCAGGAACGGGGGCACAGCACCGCGCCAGGCGCACCACGAGATTCGACTCTCCCTGGACGATGACGCTCTCTTCCTCCCGGAAAGGACGAGCAATCCCGGTCTTCTTCTTCTCCTGGAAACGGCGGCGAATGGCGTAGGGGATGATCTTGTTCACCACGTACCGGGCGCTGTAACGTCCTTCCCCGATGGCCACGTACAGGTCCTCGACGTCTTTGAGGCGTTCCCGTTCTAAAAAAGCATTGAGGTTCTCGGTAACCTTGGAGTTCTCCTCGGGCGTCAGGGAGTACTTTTCCATCTCGCGGACGAAGAGCTCCCGACCTTTCTCCCGGTTCATCTCCTGGTTCTTCTTGCGGAGGAACGCCCGGATCTTGCTTCGAGCCGCAGGCGTTTTCGCAATCTTCAGCCAGTCGGCACTGGGCCCCGAAGAAGAACGGGAGGTGATGATTTCCACGATGTCCCCGCTCTTCAGCTCGTAATCCAGGGGGACCATCTTCTTGTTGACCCGTGCCCCCACGCAGGTGTTGCCCACTTCGGTATGGATGAGGTAGGCAAAATCGATGGGCGTGGACCCCCGGGGGAGTTTCTTGAGGTCACCCTTTGGAGTAAAAACGTAAACCTCATCGTCGAAGAGGCTGATTTTCAGGCTCTCCATGAACTCCCGGGTGCTCTTTAAATCCTGCTGCCACTCGAGAATCTGCCGGAGCCAGGCCATCCGCTCGTCAAAGCCGTCGTCTGCCCCCTGGGTTTTCCCCTCCTTGTACTTCCAGTGCGCCGCGATGCCGTATTCCGCAACCTGGTGCATGTCCCAGGTACGAATCTGCACCTCCATGGGGAGACCTTTGGGGCCGATAACGGTGGTGTGGAGGGACTGGTACATATTGGACTTCGGGACAGCAATATAGTCTTTGAAGCGGCCCTCGATGGGATTCCAGAGAGAATGAACAATGCCCAGTACAGCATAACACTCCTCCACGGTCCGCACGATCACCCGCAGGGCGATGAGGTCCGGAAGGTCCTCGAGGTTCAGATTCTGGCGACGGAGCTTGTTGTAGATGCTGTAGATGTGCTTGAAGCGGCTCTGGATTTCTCCCTCAATGCCCGCGCGCCTGAGACGCTCGGCAATCTGCCTTTTCGCCTCTTCAATCTGCGCCTCTCGCTCCGCTTTCAGCCGCTCCACCCCACGCTGAATGGCGCAATACGCCTCCGGGTCAAGGAAAAAGAGGGAGAGATTCTCGAGCTCTACCTGCATGGCGTACATGCCGAGACGATGCGCTATAGGAGCAAAGATTTCGAGGGTCTCCCGGGCAATTTCCTCCTTTTTCTGCCGGTTCTGGTACTTGAGGGTTCGCATATTGTGGAGGCGGTCAGCAAGCTTAATAATGATGACCCGCACGTCCTCGGCCATGGCCACAAAGAGGCGCCGGTAATTCTCCACCTGGGTCTCTTCTTTCGAGGTGTACGAAAACCCCACGTTGAGCTTGGTGACTCCCTGGACAAGGCGCGTGACTTCATCGCCAAACTCCCTCTGTAGGGCTTCCTCCGTAACATTGCTATCCTCGAGGACATCGTGGAGCAGGGCCGCCGCGATGGTCACCTCATCCATCCGAAGATCCGCCACAATGTGCGCCACCGCGAGGGGATGGACGAAAAAGGGCTCGCCTGAAAGTCGTACCTGACCCTCGTGGGCTTTAAAGGCAAAGTGGTATGCCCGTTCTACAAGGTCACGGTCGAACTCAGGATGGTACGAGACAATCCGCTCAAAGAGCGTTGCCAGGCTCTCTTTCTCCTCTACCCCACCTGTGCCATCGTCCTCACCTCTACAGCCGCACCAGGGAAACCACGGGGTACTGCTTCAGTCGTTCCCTCCCACGCAGGGACTCAAGCTCTATAACAAAACCAATTCCCACGATATTTCCCCCAAGTTCTTCCACCATCTCACACACCGCTTTTGTGGTTCCCCCTGTAGCCAGAAGGTCGTCAACCACAACCACCCGCTGCCCTGCCTCGATAGCGTCCCGGTGGATTTCGAGCGTTGCCGAACCGTACTCAAGCTCATAGGTTTTGGAGAGCGTTGCCGCAGGGAGCTTTCCTTTTTTTCGTACCGGCACAAAACCGCATCCCAGAATGTAGGCCACCGGTGCCCCGATGATGAAACCCCGAGCCTCAATTCCGACCACAAGATCCGGGTTCGCGGTCCGCAGGGCCTCTGCCAGGCGGTCGATAGCCTCGCGGAAGGCCTCTCTGTTCTTCAGGAGAGTTGTGATATCCTTGAATTGAATCCCGCGAGTGGGAAAATCAGGGATGTTCCGGATGTACTGAGCAAGATCCACAGCACCAGTCAACCTCCTCACTTTTTGATTCGCCAGTCCTGCACCTTAAGATACGGAGAACGCAGGGCGTTCACGTCAACCTCAAAAGCAAGATCCACGAGTGAACTCTCGAAGAGCTCTCCCGCCCGTTCTTTTCCCCCAAAGACCACGGCCTCTTGCCACTCTTTTCCCTGCCGAACGAGGAAACGAAAGTGGTTGCCGCCCTTCCCCCACGCCCAGCGCTCAGCAAGCATCACATTGAGCGTGGCGAAAAGCGGGCTGGGGTTCTTCTCGCCGAAGGGCTTGAGCTTCTCCCAGAGTTCGAGAAACCTCCCATCGATATCGGCAAGCCCTACCACTGCATCAACCACAAGGCCCCGGGAGAGCCTGAGGGACCGGACCCTCTCCCCAAAGCGCCTGTTGGCCTCTTTGCGAAAGCGGGGGATGTTTTCCTTGGGAATTTTTAACCCTGCAGCCATCTCATGGCCCCCATAGCGCAGAAAAAGCGGCGCACAGGACTCCAGAATCTCAAGAAGACTCAAGCCCTCCACACCCCGTCCTGAACCAACCGCCACATCCCCATGCACCCCGCAAACGAAAACCGGTCGCATGAAACGATCGCTCAGGCGGGAGGCCACAATTCCTAAAACGCCGATGTTCCAGTTCTCCCCAGAGAGAACGATAACCTCGTCCTCCAGACACTCGAGTTTCGTTTCGTCCTGGAAAATCTCCTCAAGAATTCGGTCCTCGTCCCTCTGGCGCCTCATGTTCAAGCGGTTCAGACACTGGGCGTACTCCAGGGCTCTCTCATAGTCATCGCAGAGCAAAAGCTCAAGCGCCACTTTCGGGTGCTCCACCCTTCCCGCGGCGTTGATGCGTGGAGCGAGGAAGAAACTCACCACTTCGGTGTCCACACTACGCCCTCCAAGACCTGCGGCTTCAAGCAGAGCCTGTACAGCCACGGAGGGACGGCGGTTCATAAGGTCCAGTCCGTACCTGGCAATGGCCCGGTTCTCCAAAAGTAAAGGCACAACATCGGCCACCGTCCCAAGGCAGGCAAGGTCAAGAAAGCCCTCCAGAGGATCCCGGGAAAAACCCAGGAAAGCGGCGAGTGCCCGGACAAAAACGAGGGCAAGACCAGCTCCCGAGAGAAAAGAAAGGGGTTTCTGTGTCCCAAGGTCAAAGGTGCTCACAACGGCATCGGCCTCGGGAAGGGACGAGGGCTCCGGAAGGTGGTGGTCGAGAATAACCACCCGTACACCGTGTTTTCTGAGCATGTTCACGCTGTTTCTGTCGCGAATCCCGCAATCCACTGTCACCACAAGGTGGGGTTTTCGGGCGAGAACCTGAAGCGCTGCTTTTTCCGTGAGCCCATAGCCTTCAACAAAGCGGCTGGGGATGTAGACCTCGATGTTTTCGGAGAACTCCGAGAGAAAACGGACCAGGATGGCTGAAGCGGTGAGCCCATCAACGTCGTAATCCCCAAAGACCAGAATGCGCCAGCCGTCCTTCAGTGCTCGCTCAAGAAGTGCAAGGGCTTGAGCCATCCCAGGGAGCCTCTCAAGCTCCTCGAGCAATTTCAGAGAGGGGGAGAGGAAATCCCTCCCAGCCTCAGGAGTGGTGATCCCCCGGTTGAGGAGAACGCGAGCAAAAACAGGAGGAAGCTCCAGGTTGTCAACGAGGCGCTGGAGATATGCCTCATTGACCTTTCGAATCTGCCAGCGCTTCCCCAAATACCCTACCTCCGACGAGGGCTTCGTTTCTCCCAGTCGACCCACAGAGCACTCACCACGAAAATCGAGGAATACGTTCCTACTGCAAGGCCTGCAAGAATCGCCAGCGCGAAATCCTGGAGCATCTTCCCACCAAGGAAAAAGAGGGAGAACACGGGCAAAGCTGTGGTTAAAGCGGTGTTGATTGTTCGGGATAAGACCTCATTGATGCTCCGGTTGACGACTTCTTCGAGCTCCTCACTTCTTTTCCTCCCCGCAAGGTTCTCCCGAACCCGGTCCATAACGACGATAGAGTCGTTGATAGAGTACCCCAGGATGGTCAAAATGGCAGCCAGAATGGGAATGGTGAACTCCCGCTGCAGGAGCGATATCATCCCCAAAACGGTGAGCCCATCATGGGCTAAAGCGAGGATAGAGGTGACGGCCGGACGGAACTCAAACCGAAAGGCCACGTACGCCAGAATCCCTCCGACAGCCACAAGGAGGGCAATGATACCCATTCGCCGCAGATCCGCCCCTACTGCCGGACCGACGTCCTCAATCCGCAGAAGCTCTGCCGAACCAAACTGCTCCTTAAGGAGTGCGCTCAGGCGACTCTGGTCCTCCTGGGAGAGCTTGGTCGTCCGGATAACCACTTCGTTTGGAGAAAACCTCTGGATTACACTCTTTGCAAGGCCAAAAGCTCCCAGGACGTTTCGGAGTTCTTCTGTGGTAACTTCCCGACCAAAGCGGAACTGCAAAAGTGTCCCCCCGGCGAAGTCCACGCCGTAGTTCAACCCACGAAAAAATATGCTCCCCAGAGAAATGGCAACAAGCACCAGGGAGAGAACATACGCGATCCTTCGAACCCCCATAAAGTTGATATGCGTAGCGCGAATGAATTCCACCGGTGATCCTCCCCTCAGACGCGCATCTTCAGACGATCCGCAAAAAGGTCCACAAAGACCCGGCTCACCCAGACTCCAGTGAACATGCTACAGAGAATACCAAGGCTCAGGGTCACCCCGAAACCCTTAATGGGTCCAGAGCCTAAAGAGAAAAGGAGTACCGCGGCAATGAGGGTCGTGATGTTGGCATCAAGAATGGTCCGAAAGGCCTTCTGAAACCCGGCGTCAATAGAAGCCCGCCAGGTTTTGCCCAAGCGGTATTCTTCCTTGATGCGCTCAAAGATAAGCACATTGGCATCCACCGCCATGCCCACTGTGAGCACAAATCCGGCAATTCCCGGCAACGTCAGCGTCGCCTGAAGGCCGATGAAAAGCGCAAAGAAAAAGAGGACGAAACACACAAGCGCCAGGTCCGCCAGAAGCCCGAAGGACCCATAGTAGAGCACCATGAAGGCCAGAACCAGAATGATCCCGATGACTGCTGCCCGCAGACCCGCGTTCACCGAGTCCCTTCCCAGGGTTGGCTCTACAGAACGGTTCTCAATGACTTCGACTTTCACCGGCAGAGCACCAGCCCGAAGGAGAATGGCCAGGTTCTGGGCCTCTTCCAGGGTAAAACGCCCGGTGATCTGGGCCTCTCCCCCGAGAATGGGCTCCTGCACCACGGGATTAGAGATGAGTTTCCCGTCAAGATAAATCCCGAGGGGTCTCCCCACATTGGCCGTTGTGGCCTGAGCGAAGAGTTTTGCCCCTTCACTATCAAAGGAGATAGCCACAACCGGCCGACCAAGACGGTCGAACTGCACCTGGGCGTTTTTGAGGTGGGCCCCAGTGAGGACCGTTTCTCCTCGCTCGTCCTTGAACTCCAGAAGCGCCGTTTTCCCGATAACCTCCACTGCCCTCTGAGGGTCAGTCACCCCAGGAAGCTGCACCAGGACCCGCCGCTCACCCTGGCGGGCGATAACAGGCTCAGCAACACCAAGCTGGTCAATCCGGTTGCGGATGATTTCCACCACCCTCCGCACCGCATCCTCATCCACCGGGGCTTCAGGAGTGTCCACACACTCAAGGAGAATATGCGACCCTCCGCGGAGGTCAAGCCCGAGGCGAATCCGTCCTTTCACCGGAAACACAACGAGTACCGACAGGACAATAAGTCCCAGAACAACAAGAAGTCTCCACGGAAGCAATCGTCGCCTCATCCAGGACCCTCCTTCTGTGCTCCTTACTTCTTTGCTGCTATGGCCGTCTTCGAGAAGCGGATGCGAACGTCCTTGGCGACCTCAAGAACCACCTCGTCCTCATTGACCTGGGCCACCACACCATGGATGCCCCCGATGGTGACGACCCGATCCCCTTTCTTGAGGCTTTTCCAGAGCTCTTGCTGAGAGCGCTGCCGCTGTTGCTGAGGACGAATGAGGAGGAAGTAGAAGATGGCAATGATGAAAATGAGAGGAAGGAGCTGAGCAAAAACGTTCGGTGTAGCCTGCTGTGGCGCTGGCGCAGGAGATGAAGCCACCTCCTGTGCGGCAAAGGCTACGGAAAACAGTACACTCACCTCTATCACCCCTTTGTCCCTTTCAGGGAGTCTCTCCGTACACGGCCAGGAATTCCCGGGCAAATTCCAGGAAATACCCTTCTTTGAGAGCCTTCCGGATGTCCGCCATTAACTTTACCATAAAAGCCAGGTTGTGTATAGTGGCGAGCTCAGCCGCAAGAATCTCTCCCGCTTTGAAGAGATGCCGGAGATAGGCTCGGGAGAAATTCTGACAGGTGTAGCAGGTGCACAGGGGATCCGGAGGACGGAAATCCCGGGCAAATTCCGCCCGGTCGATATTCATCTTCCCCTGGGAGGTGAAAAGGCAGGCATTCCGGGCATTCCTGGTGGGGAGCACGCAATCGAACATATCGACCCCCCGAAGCACTGCTTCTACAATACTCCCTGGATGCCCCACCCCCATGAGGTACCGGGGGCGGTCTTCAGGAAGCAACGGTTCAACCACATCAATCATCTCGTACATGAGAGGCTTTGGCTCCCCAACGCTCAGGCCTCCAATGGCGTACCCGTCAAAACCAATTTCGACGATTTTCCGGGCACAGAACTGGCGAAGGTCCCTGTTCGTTCCCCCCTGGATGATACCGAAAAGGAGCTGCCCCTTCCCTGAGAAAACCTCTCGAGAACGCCGGGCCCAGCGAACCGTTCGCTCTGCGGCCTTCCGTTCCCGCTCAAAAGAAGCCGGAAACCCCACACACTCATCGAGCGTCATGATGATATCCGCTCCCAGGGCTTCCTGAATCCGTATGGCACTCTCCGGGGTGAAGCGGTGGAGTGACCCATCAAGGTGAGACCGAAAGCTCACCCCCTCATCGTCAATGCGCACAAGCTGTGCAAGGCTGAAGACCTGGAAACCTCCACTGTCGGTGAGGAGCGCTCCGTCCCAGGAAATGAAACGGTGCAATCCCCCCGCTTCCCGGACGAGTTCCTCCCCGGGACGAAGGTGCAGATGGTAGGCATTGCAGAGGAAAATCTGCACCCCCAAGGCCTTCAGGCGGTCAGGGGCCACGGCCTTCACCGTCCCCTGAGTCCCCACGGGCATAAAGACCGGTGTTTCCACCTGTCCATGGGGGGTTCTCAGTACCCCAAGGCGGGCCTTTGAGCGCGGGTCAACAGCAAGAACGGTGAAATGCTCCATGGGAAACCTCCGTCACGTCCTACAGGATGAGCATAGCATCGCCAAAGCTGTAGAAGCGGTACCGCTTTGCTATGGCTTCCTCATACGCCCGCTTCATAAAAGCCGTTCCCCCGAAAGCGCACACGAGGAGAAAGAGGGTCGAACGGGGGAGATGGAAGTTGGTGATGAGGGCATCGACCACCTGGAAGGAAAATCCAGGGTAGATAAAGAGGTCCGTGGTTCCCGAGAAAGCTTCAATCGATCCGGTCTTCCGCACCACACTCTCCAGGGCCCGAACAGTGGTCGTCCCCACAGCCACCACGCGTTTTTTCTGCTTTTTGGCTTCCCGGATTTTCCGCGCGCTCTCTTCAGGCAGAGTAAACCATTCCTCGTGCATCCTGTGGTCCTCCACCCTCTCAGTCCTCACTGGCCTGAAAGTCCCAGGTCCTACGTGCAGGGTGAGCATGACCTGCTCCACACCCTTTCGCCGCAGCGTCTCAAGAAGCTCTTCCGTAAAGTGGAGTCCTGCGGTCGGCGCCGCCACAGAACCAGGAACCCGAGCATACACCGTCTGGTATACCTCAAGGGGAACATCCTTCCGCTTCACATAAGGGGGAGTTGGTGTGTGACCGAAACGAGAGAGCACCGACTCGGTTTCCTCACAGGGGAAAAGGGGAGTGAGATACCACCATTCCTTCCCCCGCCCTTCAACGCGAAAACGAAAGGTGGGATCCTCCACGAGGGTGAGAATCTGACCAGGGCGAAGACGTGAGGAAGAGAGCAGGCACTCCCAGCGCCCTTCTCGCTCACCCAGAAAGAGCATCTCAACTCTACCCCCTGTGCCCTCTTTCCGGGCAAAGAGACGAGCTGGAAGGACCTTGGTGTCGTTGAACACCAGGACATCCCCCTCTTCGAGGTATTCGACGATGTCCCGGAATATCCGGTGCTCAATGGTCTCGTCTTTCCTCCGGAGCACCATGAGGCGGCAGGCATCTCTGGGGAATACCGGCTCCTGGGCAATCAGTTCCTCGGGAAGGGAGAAATCGAACTCCCGAAGGTTCATCACCGGACAACCATCCTTCCCAGCTCACACCCAGGAAAGTAGTGGCGGAGGATTTCGGGGAAACTCGCTCCCTCTCTTGCCATGCCCACGGCACCCCACTGGGAAAGCCCCACGCCATGACCCCAGCCCCGACCGACAAACGTGAAAGCATCAGGAGTCTGTTGCACGTGATGGCTCTGCGACCGGGTGTTCGGCGAAGGAAAGACCCCCCGAGCCCCCCTTTTCCGTTTCCGTTCCTCTTCCCGGAGCTTCAGGAAGGTAATGATATCGTCAAGATTCCAGTCCTTCTCCATCCACGCCCTGTAATCGATGAAGCGTTCCCCTTCCGGGTCTTGAAGAGGCACCTCCTTTTGAGGCTGCGCTGCAGTGGGTTCCCTGAGAAGGTCAAAAAAGGTACTGGGGAGACGATCCACTCCCAGGGCTTCCCGGAATCGATTTGCAGAAAGCTCTACTTCCTCGCGGTCAGTCCGCACAACGACTGAGACTACCCGACCACTCCTCTCGCTTTTCCGGCACTCAAGGTCCAGAACCTCCCCCCGGATGTATCCCCGCCTTCGCAAGGCCTCCGTGATTTCTTCACGGCTCACTACCACCTGCCAAAAAGCGTGCGGCGTGTCCTTCTCCCAGGGCGAGGGGACCTCCACAAGGTAGGGGACGTCCTTCCCCCAGACATTCTTCGCGCTATCGGTGTATCCGCCACTCTCTGAATGGAACACCACCGACGCCGGCTTCCCCTGGTACGTCACGATGATTCCCCGGGTCTTCTCCACAAGCGCATTGGTACGTGGGTCTTCGGCAAAAACACCTCCGTACCTTATGCAGTGCACGGTGGCACAGAAATCGAATCCCTCTTCCCTGTGGCGCCCGAGGTTCCTGAGGGCATAGGTCCGGGCAACGACAAGATACGCCTTCAGAGCTTCTTCAGGCCAGCTGGGACTGGCTTCAAGCTTCACCGTACCCTTCAGGTATTCCTCAAGGGGGAGAACGTTGATCACCTCGAGCTGTCTGCCCCGTTCCCGGAGCTCCAGACGCCCCCGGTACGGTCGATTTCCCAAAAAGACGAACTCCCCCCGGGGGAGAACGACGAAAGTAGTGCCGGTGAGATTCTTCTCCCTCCAGAGAACGGCTCCCTCCCTGGGGGAAAAGTGCAGGATACGACCGGGCGAAGCGACAAAAACCCGCTGCTTGACGCGGACCTCAAGTCCTGAGGGAGAGGAGAGGCGCACTTCGTCCCCCGTGCGCAAAAGAAGAACCCGAACCTCAACGTCCTTTGCTCCAGCAACCCCCCAGAGCACCACCCCAAGGACAAGGACTATAAAAAGAAGGGGAACGCGCCGCATCTTACCGCCTCAGAACCAAGGTGAGGATGAGCGTCAGAAGGAGGCTGAGAAGAAGCGACGTCATTAAGGGGAAGTAGAAAACGACGTTCCCCCGTCGGTACACGATGTCCCCCGGAAGGCGCCCAAGGCGGCTCAGACCCGGGATGTGGGGGAGGGCAAGGAGGAAAAGACCGACAAGCACAAAAATACACCCTATGATGATGAGGACTTTTGCCCAGTAAGAGATTTCCATATCCTCTTTTTCACTCCCTCCCAAAGGCTGAAAATGCAACCACAGTACTTCTGGCGGTACAGCCCAAGCGCTTTGCTCATCTGAACGCTTTCGGCAAAACCACTCCGGAGGTCAGCACCCACAAAAGGAATACCCATTTCTTCCCCAACCTGTTCCCCACAACGCAAAATCGCAGCCACATCCTGATAGGGACTTATGGTCAGCGTTGTGCTGAAGGCCGAGAAATGCTGCTTCCTTGCCCAGGCAGCTACTTTTCGTAGACGGAGTTCATAGCACAGAGAACAGCGTTTTTCAAGGCCCTCAGAGAGCGCAAAGAACTCCCGGGGATCGTACGGAAAGGGGACGAAGAGGGTTTTCTGGGTTTTTCGAAGGTACTCCTCAAGCGCTGTTCGACGCCGCTCGTACTCCTCGAAGGGATGAATGTTGGGGTTGTAGAAAACATTGACCACCACGAAACCTCTCTCCTGGAAAAACCGGTTGACGTAGGTGGCGCAGGGAGCGCAGCAAGTATGAAGGGCCAGCTTACCCCTCATGGAGGACCACCTTTTTCAGGTATTCCCTCCCTGAAGGCGTGAGCACTCTTCCACGTCTTGTTCGCGCCACAAAGCCCATCTTCACGAGAAAGGGCTCGTAGACCTCTTCAAGGGTATCCGGGTCTTCCCCAAGGACCAGGGCAAGGCTCTCAATCCCCACCGGACCCCCGGCATACTGCTCGCACAGTACCCGCAGAAAACCCCGGTCCATCTTGGTCAGCCCCCAGGCATCGACCCCAAGCTCACGGAAGGTTCGCTCAACAACGCCACAATCAATGTGTTTCTGGCCGAGGACCTCGGCGAAGTCCCGAACCCGACGAAGCAGACGATTCGCCACCCGGGGTGTTCCCCGGGAACGGCAGGCAATGGCCTGAGCTGCATCCTCAGCAATGGTCATCCCCAGAAGCTGAGCAGCCCTTGTGACGATAGCAGCAATCTCCTCATCGCTATAGAAGTCCAGACGTTCCACAATGCCGAACCGGTTACGCAGCGGAGCACTGAGAAGACCCACCCTTGTGGTGGCCCCGATGAGCGTGAAAGGAGGCAGATGAATCGCCACATCCCGGGCTGCCGGACCCTTCCCCACGAGAACATGAAGGGTGAAATCCTCCATAGCCCCGTAGAGAATCTCCTCGCACTGCCTGGGAAGGCGATGAATCTCATCGATGAACACCACATCGCAGGGAGTGACAGTGGTGAGGGCTGCGGCGAGATCCCCGGGACGGGTGAAAAGGGGGCCAGAGAAACAGCGGATATCCCGCCCCAGTTCCCGGGCGATGATGTGGGCAAGAGTGGTTTTTCCAAGACCTGGAGGACCGTAGAAGAGCACATGGTCCAGAGGTTCGTTGCGCAGGATGGCTGCCTGAATGTAGACTCGAAGATGCGCCACCACCGTTTTCTGACCAATGAACTCATCAAGCGACCGAGGGCGCAGGGCTTCGTCGTCCCGTCTCATCCCCGTCCCCCCAATCGCGCAAGCGCCTGTTTGATAACCTCCTCAACATCCATGTTCCTGCGCTCTACATCCTGCCAGAGCACCGCAAAAACCCGGTTGACCTCCTGAGGCGTGTACCCCAGGCGGAAGAGCACTTCTTTGGCCTCCTCAAAGACTGCCCCCCGGGGGGAATCTGCCACAAACCCTGCTTCAAGAAGCAGGGGGCGAAGCTCCACAACAAGGCGTCTTGCGGTTTTGCTGCTCAGCCCCGCCCTTTCCTCAAGTTCCTGGGTATCCTCTTCAAGCACGCAACGCACGAGGTCTTTCCAGTGCAGGCGCGAGAGAATCTTGAAGGCGGTGCGGTGGTTGATGCCCCGAACCTCCCGGAGACTATCGAAAATCCTGCGTTCATCCTCCTCTTCGAACCCGTAGAGCACAAATTCCCCGCTCTCCCGCAGGAAAGAGCGAATGAAGAAACACCGCTCCTCGCCTTCTTCTCCCGGTCGTACAAAGGGGGTCACCCGGAGCCGGAAACCAAACCCCCCTGTCTCAAGCACCCACTCGTCCTTCTCCCTTTTCTGCACCTTTCCCCGAAGGTACTCAAACATTGCGCGCCCTCAGGTGGAAGGCATGGCATACCGCAACGGCCAGTGCATCGGCCACATCGTCAGGTCCAGGGATATCATTACAGCGGAGAATCTGGCGCACCATGTAGTTCACCTGAGGCTTTGTCGCCCGACCGTACCCCACAACTGCCTGCTTGACCTCAAGAGGGGTGTACTCGTACACCGGAACTCTGTGGAACGCAGCGCAAAGGAGTACCACACCCCGCGCTGCTCCCACCGAAAAGGCTGTTTTGGCATTGCGGTTGAAAAAGAGCTCCTCAACCGCCACCTCCTGAGGGGTGTACAGGGTAAAGAGTGCCTCAAGGTCCTCAAAAAGCAACCGCAACCTCTCTGCCACAGAGAGATCCTGCGCTGTGGCGATGCAGCCTGCATGAAGCAAACGCAAAGCCCCTTGCTCGACCGCAAGAAGCCCAAAGCCCGTCAGAGCTATACCCGGGTCAATGCCGAGTATTCTCATGAACTCTTGAGGGATTCAAGGAGCTCATCCGCAATGTCGAAATTCGCGTAAACTTCCTGGACGTCATCGTGGTCTTCCAGAGCCTCAATCAGGGAGAGCACCTGCTGCGCCTGTTTCCCTTCAACGCTCACCGTGGTCTTCGGAACCATGGTGACCTGGGCTACGGCATACTGCAGACCGCTCTTCTCAATGGCTTCCTTAACTCGCTCGAAATCCTCAGGGGTGGTGATGACGTCAAGGGTGGTTTCTGTAGAGCGAATGTCCTCCGCTCCTGCGTCAATAGCCACGGCCATAATCGTTTCTTCGTCGACCTTGTCCTTCTCAAAGCTTATGAGACCCTTTCGTTCAAAAACCCAGGACACACAGCCCGTCTCTCCAAGGCTTCCGCCGTGTTTGCTGAAAAGGTGCCGGATCTCAGCGGTGGTACGATTCCGGTTGTCCGTTGTGGCTTCCACCATGATGGCTACTCCTCCTGGACCATACCCTTCATAGACGATTTCTTCATAAGCTACACCTTCAAGCTCTCCGGTTCCCTTCTTGATAGCCTTCTCGATGTTCTCCTGAGGCATGTTCATCTCCCGAGCCTTCTGAATGGCAAGGCGCAGACGCGGGTTATTCTCGGGATTTCCTCCACCCTGGCGGGCCGCAACGGTGATCAAGCGGATGAGCTTGGAGAAGGCCTTTCCCCGCTCAAGGTCAGTTTTTGCTTTTTTGTGTTTTATCTGAGCCCACTTCGAATGTCCAGACATACCCTCCAACGCTCCTTACTGGTGGTGTCAAGAGTTATTGTACCACACTCCGCAAAAAGGCCAAAGATAAAGCCCCTCGACCCCAGAGCACAAAAAAACCTGGGAAGGTAACACCTTCCCAGGTTTTTTTCCTTTTCCCGGCAGCGTCCTACTTTCCCGCCCAGTTTGCGAGAGCAGTATCATCGGCGCTGGAGGGCTTAACGCGGGGTCCCCAAAAAGTCCTGCGACTTTTTGGGGTGCCCACTCCGGGTTCGGAATGGTTCCGGGTGTTTCCCCTCCGCTATGGCCACCGGGAGACCTTTCTCTCTGGGGAAGCATCCTGCGATGAAGCCTTTGCGGTCAAGTCCTCGACCGATTAGTACCCC
>Ga0071330_1085803_pt1 | contig 32703 bp, 32 predicted proteins | sample GBScel77sediment_FD_63802 | JGI IMG/M metagenome (GOLD analysis project Ga0071330, IMG submission 63802) | Hot spring sediment microbial communities from Great Boiling Spring, Nevada - Cellulolytic enrichment Sediment 77C v2 (version 2) | ecosystem: Environmental > Aquatic > Thermal springs >...
GAGTTGCTGGAGAAGTTGCAGAGCGCAAGGGTTCAAGTGTCATTACTGAGGATGACATTAGGGAGGCTGAGAAGATTATTGAACATAATCGGGTTCTTGAAGCTTTGGCAAATTTAACACTCCATTCAAAGCTTGTTGTTTTAAGTGTTTTTCAACTTGCCAAGGCAAATGGCTATAAGGCCATTACAGGCGATATTTTCGAGGTTTATAGCGAATTATGTAGAGAGTTGTCAATAACTCCATTAACCCAGCGGCGTGTAAGCACCCTCATAAACGAGCTTGACGCTTTGGGGCTTTTAAATGCACAAATTGTTAATATGGGACGATATGGAAGGACCAAGAAAATTAGATTGGAGGTTACACGCACCCTTATTAAAGAGGCATTCGCTAATGATCCTAGGCTTGGACGTTTGATTGATTATGAGCCTAAATGTCTTGCGGAAGCTTCGCGTAATAGGAATCGAGGATGGTAGCTTTGAGAGGGGCATTTCAAAGAGCACGCTCTTGGCTTTGGTTCTTTTTGATGGCCTAAAAATTGTTGACTTAAAATTTGTAGAAGTAAAAGTTGATGGCTTAGATGCAACGCCAAAAGTTGTAAAAGCCTTAACTAAGTGGACGTTTGATGCGGTCATGCTTGCTGGGGTTTCGTTTGCAGGTTTTAACATCATTGATCCTTTCCGTCTTTTTGAAAAATTTTGTAAGCCAGTAGTGGTTGTTTCTAGAGTGAAACCAAATAATACGGCTGTTAAAAGAGCCCTTAAGAAACATTTTAAGGACTGGAAGATTCGATGGCGAACTTTTGAGAAGCTTGGGTCAATAATTAAGGTGAACGTTATGATTAATGAGCCACCACTTTACATTGAAAGCATAGGACAAAGTGTTAAATGGGCTGAGGGTCTTGTGAAGGCTTTTTCTGTCTTCAGAATTCCTGAACCTTTAAGGGTTGCACGCTTAATTGCCAGAGGGGTATCCTAATTAAAAGATAAAACTTCAACATCAAAGGTCTGCAGGTTTACAATTGGGACAAGGTTCGGCATGGGTGTTATTCCAAGTCTTCGCATATAATCTGTCTGCGCTTGCCAGCAGCCAGAATTGATTGTAAGAATTCCTCTGTAGTTTGTATGTCCTAAAGTGTGAATGTGGCCTGAGTGAAATATGTCAGGTAGGCGCTCCACAACCAAGAAGTCTCTGCGTTCGGGTGATATTGGCGTCTTAGCTCCGTAAACTGGTGCCAAATGGCGGTATTGTAGTAGGAGCGACATGGCTTTTTCTGGGTGATTATATTCCATCCCCGGGACCGTTGAGACAACATCATCGAGGCTACGTCCATGATACATTAATACCTCAACTTTATGTAGGCTAAACAAGCTTGGGTTCCCAAAAGAGTAAACCTTTCTTGACTCTTGTAGCTGCTCGAGATACTCCCCGGATATTGGAGGTTGGGGAAGGGCTTTTCTCGGTGTGTCGTGATTCCCAGGTATAATTATTACTTCTATATAGTCTGGAATTTGCTCAATAAGCTTTGCAGCAAGTCTGTACTGTGCGTAGACGTCCCTTACCGATAATTCTTTAATTTGATTTGGATAAACTCCAATTCCATCGATAATGTCTCCTGCGATCAAAACGTACTTCACGTGACCGGCAATTTCTCGCATTTTTTCATTTCCATATTTGCCATTAAGCCATAGGATAAATCTGTTAAAGGCTTCTTTCTGGAACATTTTACTGCCTACATGCATGTCGGAGGTTAATGCTGCATATACCGGAACTGCCGCCCTATTTTGAGTTTTTTTGGCTACGTCAGGAAAAATTATGTCTTCAGCAATTAGCAGATTGCCCCTCGTTTTTAATACACTAATGCAGACCACTTGATCCAGCAAAATTTTGCTTGCTTTTGTTAAGAGTTCGTGAGGCGCGTTTTGTGGTATAAGTACCGTGGCGCTGACTTGGAGATCTTCAACGGTAAGTATTATTTTTTGCTTTGTTTCCCTTTTTTCTGTTATCATGCAAATTATCTTATGTTTGGTGTTCGGCGCTGCATTTAATGCGTCAAGGATTGAGACAGCATCTCTGACGTCGATCCTTTGCCTAAGAATTTTTTCCATCTTCTTGAACCTGTCTCTGAAGTATTCGATGTAATCTTCAATCGTCCCGTCCGTGCATGATTTGCTACCTGGGTCTTCTATGACATTAATCTCCGTCTCAATTTCTTTTGCGGATGGATGAAAGGTTTTCCTCCCCTCTAAAATTTGAGATTCTTGCTGTTGTTTGATTTCTAACATTGTTAAGGTTTCCCGGTTTCTATAATGGGTTTCCACAGTTTCTTCTAAGAGCTGCCTTTTGATGAACAGTGGTTTATCTTTCATTTTCCCAACTTTTTCAAGAGTCTTACTTACTATTTCAATGGGATCTGCTGTTGAGGCTGCTAAGTTTAAAAATTCGAATGCCTCCCTGTCTAGCTGGAATCCTGCTGAAATTGTGAGCTCAACGGCTTTTTGAAGTTTCTCTGTAGCCTTCATAGTATAATGTTTCTCCAGTCCTGTTTTTTTGGAATTATGATATATCCTTCCTTTTCATCACCTAGGGCTTCTGTTAAATTGCGTTCATGGAGATAAGCCGTTAGGGCGGCGGTTATAGCGTCGATTTCATGTGGTGTCAAGGTGCGAGTTTTCGGGCTTCCCTCTATGCCCATGGCGCTAAGGACTTTCTGGATTTCAACCCAATTTTTTACTGGCATGCTTAGAGCCCTGCGTGTTGAGGCTGGGTGAACTTCTATAGTCTTTATTCCTTCTTTGGCTATTAACTTATTTAGTTTGATTGCCCGTAATGTAAGGGTTCTCATGCCGGGTAAGCCCGGTGGAAAAACCCTAAATCCCCTTTTCACCATTTCCCTGTCGGCTTTTCTAAAAAACCCTCTTTCAGGAAGTTTAAGAGGAGCGTCGATTGCAACATTTTTTGGCTTATTTTCCATTATTAGTTTCATAATTTCTTTGTCTGTGTAAATTATGGACGTTTCAACCTTTTTACCAATCCATAACGCTATTCCAGTTGGATTCTTTTCTTTTCCAGCCAGATCTATGCCCGCTATATAATCGTTGTTCACTAATAACACCTAAGTTTAAGTTTATATATTTTGATCTTTTGTTTAAATCTGTTAATATTTCCCCTAGTTGTGGTGTATAGGGTTGGGAGAGATTCGTAAAGTCCAAAAAACTCCAAGCGGTACTTTTTTCGTATGTCTTCCTAAGGATTGGGCTGAACGCCATGGTTTAAAGAAGGGGTCAACCGTTGTTTTGAGTGAGACTAGTGACGGTAAACTTCTTGTCGATGCTGAATATGGGAGCACACCTTCTCCGCGTGTTGCTGTTCTGAAGCCAGGGCCATATTTAAGTCGTGAGATCACTGGTAAGTATCTTTTGGGCTTCGATATTATACGGGTTGAGGGAAAAGATGGTATTGGTTTGGAAGTTCGGGAAGATGTTAAAAGGACGGCTAGTCGCTTAGTTGGCCTTGAAATTATTGAGGAGGATTATTCAAAGATTGTGTTGCAGTGCTTACTAGAGCCTTCCGGTTTTCCGCCTGACAAAATTCTTAAGAGGGCTTATGCCCTTGCAGCTGGCATGCACCGCGATGTTGTTAATGCAATAGTTAATGAAGATGTTAATCTGGCGAAAAGTGTTATTGCTCGGGATGAGGAGGTTAATAGGCTATATTTCCTTCTAATACGCATCTTAAGGACGATTATTCAGAATCCCAGCTTAAGCGAAAGGCTTGGCGTTAAACCTATTGAGTGTCTGGACTTTCGTTTGGCAGCAAGCCTTGTAGAGAATATTGGTGATGAATGTGTGCGCGCTGCATACAAGGTTGAAAATCTAATGGGGGTAAAATTGACTGATTCCTTAAAAGTGGCCCTTCTTGAATTTCATAAGCTTTGCTTTGAGGCCCATGAGAATGCTGTAAGGGCATTTTTGTCCGGTGATATCGCTTTAGCTGTCAGCGTAGGCGATATGCGTGGAAAAATAGCAAAAGTTTACGAAACAATAGAGACTAATGCCCGTGTGCAGAGCCCAGACGTAGTTCCACATCTTCTTGCAGCGATGTCCGCTTTAATGCAGATATACGAACATAGCGTGGATATTGCTGATTTAGTTAGATTATATTAACCCAGTGATTCTATAGCCTGCAGTTGAAGAGACGATAGAGTTTAAGAAGTGATTTGGGCTCCTCCTTTGGAAAGTGGAAATCCTTTTTAGGGTATGAAGTAGTTTCCTTGAATAGCCGGGGTGGCAGAGTGGTTAATGCGCTGGCCTTCCTTACAATCAACGTGTGAGGACCAGTATCGAGATCATGGCTAGCAATCTGTGATGGGGCTGGAAAAGAGACAAGATAGCCAGTGGGCCCTCGGGCCCGCAGGGGTTCGAATCCCCTCCCCGGCGCTATACTCATGAGTCATTAAATTATTGGTTGTGCATAATCTCAGTTATAATAATCAGCCTGACGGTAGCAAAGCAAAGGTTAGGAAAATCGGCGCGTGTCCTATTTTTAATATTCTATGGGTTGCTCGTGGAATTTGTTTCGGTGGGGTTTATTACATGTAGTTCTGGTGTTGTAAAGTTTCCCAGTTCTGATGCGTTATAATTGTAGTTTGGGTCTTTGAATTTTTTGGCTGTTTCCCATGCGTTATCTAAGAAGCCTATTGTTTGCGTCATAATGTTGTTGAATTGATGATTTAGCTCCTCCATGTATGATTGTATGTTGTTGTAGAGCATAATCGAGTCTGCCGTTAAGACTGTGATAACAAGCAATACCTTAAAGGTGCTACTTTCCATTTCTCCTTTCTCCCCTCGCTAGCAAAAGACGCTATAACGTATAAAAATGATATTTTTGAGGGGTAAATGTTACTTGTTATAAAATGTCTTTTTGTCAGATTTCAACTTCGAAGATAACATAGCATGGGGTTGCCAAGGCATGGGGTTGCCAAGGAGGATCAAATATAAACACGGAGAGCCGTATCGTCTATTATTCTTTTAATCATTCAGCCGATTTATAGGAGTGTGCCCTTCTTTTTTACGTAGGGCACTAGTCCTCCTGCCTTTATTATTTCCATAAGCTGGAGTGGGAATGGTTTAAAATTCATTACCAATCCCTTTGTGACGTTTTTTACGGTGCTTTCCTTAAGGTTTATTTCCAGAAAGTCACCGTCCGATGTTGAGTCTACGAATGTCGGATCAACAGCTATGGCTGGTAAGCCCACATTTATTGAGTTTCTGAAGAAGATTCTGGCAAAGGACTTGGCTATGACAGCCGATATGCCTGCTGTAACCATCACCCTTGGAGCTTGTTCTCTGCTAGACCCGCATCCAAAGTTTTTGCCTGCAACAATTATATCGCCCGGTTTAATTCTGGCGGCCAGTGTTGGATCTAGGTCCTCGAAAATATGTTTTGCCATATCCTCAATAGTTACAGAGCGGAACTTGTATCTGCCCGCTATTACAAGATCTGTGTTTATGTCATCTCCAAGCTTGATGGCTTTTCCCTTCAAGCACTCATCCCTCCATATACCTTCTAGGGTCAGCAACACGCCCCTCCAAGGCGGTAGCGGCAGCTGTCGCTGGACTGGCTAAAAATATCTTAGCGGTTGGATCTCCCATTCTCCCTGTAAAGTTTCTATTGGCTGTTGAAACGGCCACCTCTTCTGGGCCTAGGAGCCCCATATGGGCGCCCACACATGGTCCACATGTAGGCGGTCCTATCGTGCAGCCCGCTCTGGCTAAAGTTTCTATTATTCCCTTTTCTAAAGCCCTTATGTAGACATTTTTGGAGGCAGGTATCACAATGCACCGCACTCCTTCTTTAACCTTCTTTCCCTTCAATATACTTGCCGCGATCTCTAAATCCTCTAACCTGCCGTTAGTGCAACTTCCTATAAATACCTCATCCACTTCCATGCCCTCAATCTCTGAGATGGGTACAACGTTAGAGGGTAATGGAGGCTTCGCTATTAGGGGTTCAAGGGTGCCACAGTCTAATTCGATCTCTTTAATGTAATTTGCGTCATCATCAGGGGTAAATGGTTCTGCTGGGAAGATTCCTGCCTTCGCCCCCATTTCGGCGGAGAGGTTGGAGATTGTTGCCCTTGAAGACGTAGAGAGTTTAGGCGAGAGTTTATCATGATATTCTATGGCCATGTAGTTGGCTCCATCCGTGCCCAATTCTTTGAGTAGAGCTAGGGCTATATCCTTTGACAGAACTCCCGGTGCAAGTCTGCCTTTTAAGGTTATCTTAATGCTTTCCGGCACCTTGAACCAGAGCTTCCCAGATGCTAAGGCGAAAGCTGCGTCTGTACTTCCAACGCCTACGGCAAATGCGCCTACTGCCCCATGAATGGTTGTATGGGAGTCTGCGCCGACTATAATATCGCCAGGCTTAGCAAATCCATGATCCATAACCACCTGATGGCAGATGCCCTCCCCAGCTTCAAAAAGCCTAATGCCATGTTTTGCTGCGAATTCCCGCATTTTCTTGTGTAAAATTGAAGACTGCACTGAGGGGCTTGGTGCCGCATGGTCAATGAAAAGGGCGCTTTTACCGGCGAGTTTGAGAGTTTTGACCTGAAACTCGTTGATAACATCTATCATCAGCGGGGCTGTCCCATCATGGGCAAATACGAAATCAACGTTTGCCACTACAAATTCGCCAGGATCAACATGTTTGACATTTGAGGCTCTAGCGAGCATTTTCTCGGCTGCTGTGGCCATTCTCCATTCACTTCTACGCTACTTGTTGGGGAGGTTGTTGAGATTAGGGTAAAACACGTCCCGCCCTTATATATAAGCGTGTCTTCACATGGGCTCTTCGTCTTTATATATTAATGTACCATTTGGAACATGAAAAGTTTCTCTTTGTAACAGTTAAGCCGTAAAGGTTAAAAGTTAGCTTGTCGCTAACAGGACCTCAATTTAAGGTGAATATGAAAATGAAAACAGCGAGATGCCCTGACTGCGATTCAGAGCTGGATGTCTCAGACGAGGTTATACGCGGGGAAATCTTAAGCTGCCCCTGCTGCGGTTTAGAGCTTGAAATAGTCGAAATAAACGGAGATTCCGTAGAAGTTAGAGAGCTTGTGATTGAGGGTGAGGATTGGGGCGAGTAACCCCGACCTCCATTTACCCTCCTATTTTCCCAATTGTCCTTTGAGATAACCTTAGAAGGTTGAAAAATGAGCATTGGCCTTTTATGCGATTACTTAGAAACGGATGAAATGGGCATTAAGCTAACAGCCGAGAGATTGGGTGTGGATTTAACATATATTCCCTTCCGTAAAATTTCAATAAGCATAGACTCGTGTGGATATGATTTGAAAAGTAAAGGAATGGATTATACTAAGGTTTTACAAAATGTGAAGGTTGTCTTGAACCGGGTTCAAAGTAAGAATCGTAGGATGATGGCTGCCACTTTTTTGGATGCTATAGGAAAAATTGCTATAAACCCGCTATCCGTGGAGTTCCTGTGCTTTAGCAAATTCAGAACACTTCTACATATAAGTGGAAATGGCATCAAGACGCCCAAAACAGTCTTTGTCCCATGTGATGTCCAAGAAAAGACAAAGGACGGGAATAGAATAAATAATGAAGAAGAAATAGCGGATCTGATACTTCAAGGATTAGGCGAAGGCATCGTTGTTGTCAAGCCTGATGCAGGTACTCATGGTCGTGGGGTTGTACTAGCCAAAAATAGGTCTGAACTTTTGAAAGTACTCAGAAAAACAAGACCCTCTATAATAAATCCTGTTGGCGTCTTAGCTCAGGAGTTTGTTCCAAAATGGTTCTATGATCTTAGAATAATTGTTGTCAAGGAAAAGGGAAAAGAACCTTACTGCCATCCAAAAGCTATGGCTAGGGCTGGATTCAAAGACTTCAGAACGAACACGGCCCTTGGAAATTTTGTCCTCGACGTGGACTTACCCGTTACTATTAGAGATTTAGCCTCAAAATGTGGCATGATTATTGCAGGAAATTGTGAAGCATGGCTGTTGGCTTTAGACGCTATGATCCCGGTTTGTGATAACAAAAACGCAGATGACAACTATGTAACTGGCGAATTGAAAAAACTTGCAAGGGCTTTTAAGGAAGTTAAAGCTGTAAAAACCGCCGCATCCAAAAAGAAGGACTTTGCCGGTTGGAACAAAAAACTCGAGGAGTCTTTTCAGAAGTATAAGAGCATCCAAGCATATGAAAATGTAAGGAGAATTATTAATGAGAGTGTGGAGATGAATAAAGATAATGTATTGTTCCACGAGGCAAATTCATGCCCCGAGTTTTGGGAGCAAACCAGGCTCGCTACGGGGGCTAACTTGGCAGAATACTTGCTTGCATGTGCCAGAAGCATGATAGACTAGGAGGCTGGTTTATTGAGAGTTGGAATAATTGGCGGCTCAGGATATGTCGGCGGGGAACTGCTACGATTGCTGATCTTCCATCCAAAGGTAGAAGTCACAATAGCAACATCAGACAAGTACGCTGGGGAATATGTTTTCACAGTTCATCCAAACTTGCGTGGATTAACGCAGCTAAAATTTTCACCCATGAACCTCCAAGAAATTGTTAAAAACTGCGACATAGTGTTCACAGCGACACCCCATGGGAGCGCCGTAAACCTGGTTCCCAAAATCCTTGAGGCTGGATTGAAGGTGATCGACATGAGCGCGGATTTTAGACTGAAAAACCCTGAGGATTACGATAAGTGGTACGGCTGGAAGCATCCCAACCCGGAGCTTCTCAAGGAGGCGGTATACGGCCTCGCGGAATTACATAGAGAAGAAATCAAAAATGCGAAACTGGTGGCGTGTCCAGGCTGTATGGCGACAGCCGTGATATTGGGCTTAGCCCCAGTGGTTAAGGCAGGGGTCATAGAAAAGGGGCGAATAGTTGCCGATGTGAAAATTGGATCCTCAGGGGCGGGGGTTCGACCGTCTTTGGCATCGCATCATCCGGAACGCTTCGGAGGGGTCCGCCCGTACAATGTCGTAAACCACAGGCATATCGCGGAGGTTGAACAAGAGCTTAGCCTTCTTTCAGGGGATCCATTAACTGTGGCGTTTACGCCGCATGCTGTAAACATGGTTCGGGGCATCCTGGCTTCAATTCACGTTTTCCTAAATAGAGATGTGGTCCTTAGTGAGGTTTGGAAAATATATCGCTCGCTTTATGAGAAGGAACCGTTCATACGGATTGTTAAGTATCGCAAGGGGTTATATCAACTACCTGATCCCAAAGTTGTTATAGGAACGAATTTCTGCGACATTGGCTTCGAGATTGATCCTAGAACCAGAAGGCTTGTCATATTTTCCGCTATAGATAATTTGATGAAGGGCGCTGCGGGCCAAGGTGTTCAATGCCTCAACATAATGTTAGGAATTAATGAAAAGACCGGACTGGAAAGCCCAGGATTTCATCCGGTGTGATGGAGATGTTAATTGTAGTTAAGATTGGAGGCGACATAGCTAAGGACATCACAGCCTCGGATCTTGCCCAAGACATAAAGAATCTTGCTCTAGAGAACAGCCTAGTCCTTGTTCATGGTGGGGGCGACGAAGTTACAGAAATGGCCGCTAAGCTTGGAAAGGAGCAAATTTTTGTAATCTCACCTGAGGGATTCCGGAGTAGATATACCGACAAGGAAACTGTTGAAATTTTCATGATGGTCCTCGCTGGGAAAATTAATAAGCGAGTGGTCTTAGCCCTCCAAAGTTGCGGGGTTCCCGCTGTAGGGCTTTCAGGTTTAGATGGTTCGATTATAAGGGCAAATAGGAAGAAGAAGATAGTCATAATTGACGAAAAGGGTCGAAAGAGGGTAATCGATGGCGGATACACCGGGAAGATAGACCAAGTTAATCCGCACGTTATTAAACTTTTGTTGGATAATAAGTATGTGCCAGTCATAGCTCCTGTTGCCATCAGCGAGGAATTTGAGCCGCTTAATGTCGATGCAGATCGGGCGGCTGCCTACGTGGCAGGTTTCCTTAAAGCGGATAAGCTAGTGCTCCTGACAGATGTTGAAGGCTTGATGTTGGAGGGCAAGGTTGTGCCAAAGCTGCCGGTTTCAGAGGTTGAAAAGACTCTCCAAAAAATTGGTCCAGGCATGATTACCAAAGTTTACGCGGCAATGGAAGCCATTAAAATGGGAGTTCCCGAGGCTATAATTTCCTCTGGACTAATAAGGTCTCCTGTGTCCTCGGCTATAACGCATGAGTGTGGGACGGTAATATTTGGTGAATGAGCAGGAAATAATGGAAATTGAAGATAGGCTAATGGCAAATGTTTATGCTAAACGTCCTATAGTTGTCGTTAAAGGAAAGGGTGCGCTTGTCTGGGACATAAACGGTAGGGAGTACGTTGACTGTGGTGGCAGTTATGGGACATGTATTGTCGGTCACTGTCACCCAAAAGTTGTAGAAGCCATAAAGAGACAAGCTGAACGTCTCATCTCATGTCACGGCTCCCTCTATAATGATGCACGATCAACCCTTTTGAAGAAAATTATGCAAATCGCACCTAAAGAATTGAATAAAGTTTTTCTTTCGAACAGCGGAGCCGAAGCCGTGGAATGTGCCATAAAATTGGCTAGAAAATACACGGGAAAACCAGAGATAATTGCTATGATAGGCGCGTTTCATGGAAAGACTATGGGTGCCTTATCTGCTACGTGGGATCGTAAGTATCGCGATCCATTCAAGCCCCTTGTTCCAGAGTTTAAGCATGCCCCACCGGACAACCTTGAAAAAGTCAGGGAGGCTATTTCCGATAGGACAGCTGCCATCATAGTGGAGCCTATAAGAGGCGAAGGTGGAGTCAGGCTTCCTCCACCCGGATTCCTGGAGGGATTGAGGGAAACATGCGAGGAAAAGGGCATCCTGCTTATTTTTGATGAAGTGCAAACTGGTTTTGGCAGAACAGGAAGAATCTTTGCCTATGAACATTGGGGAGTGATCCCTGACATTTTATGTCTTGCTAAATCTGTAGCTGGTGGGCTTCCCATCGGAGTAACTCTGGCCAAGGAACATGTTATGGCCTCATTGAAAGTTGGAGAACACACCACAACTTTTGGCGGTAACCCTGTTGTATGTGCCGCCGCATCTGCTGCAATTGACGTACTTATTGAAGAAAATTTGCCTGAAAGAGCCGCTATTCTGGGCAAATACTTTAAGGAAAAACTTGAGGATCTCCATTCTAGGCATTGGATAATCCGCGAAGTTCGCGGTTTAGGTCTTATGCTTGGAGTTGAACTTCGGTTTGATGTTCTATCCGTCCTTACGAGGGCTCTGGAAAACGGTGTAATAATTCTCGACGCTGGGAAAAATGTTCTCAGGTTCTTGCCGCCGTTGGTGATTGAAAAAGAGCACATAGATAAGGTAATCTCAATTCTTGATATGATCTTGGAGAAAGAAGAAAATGAAAGAATACGCAGTTCGCCTACTAACCAGAATGCTTGAAATCTATAGTCCTTCAGGGAAAGAAGGGGCTATAGCAAATTTTATCGCTAAAGAAATGGAAGGTCTTGGTTTTAAAGTAAGGAAGGATAGAGTGGGCAACGTTATAGGCGAGATTGGTCATGGTCGCCCTGCAATCCTGCTTTGTGGGCATATGGATACCGTTACTGGGTTCTTGCCGGTGAAACTTGAGGATAACAGGCTCTATGGTAGAGGTGCTTCAGATGCTAAAGCTCCAATGGCGGCCATGATTGTTGCAGCTTCTGCATTTGCAAATAAAGAAAATTCAGGCAGAATAATAGTTGCCGGGGTTGTAGATGAGGAGGGGACAAGCAAGGGGGTAAAAAATCTCGTCGAAGAGGGGATCCAAGTGGATTATGCGATTTTTGGAGAGCCAAGCGGTGTAGATAAAATAACTATTGGTTACAGAGGAAACTTGCGCTTGAGAATAACTTGCAAAACAGCGGGCGGGCATTCCGCTGCCCATTGGCTCTACGAAAATGCTATAGAAAAAGCCCTTGAATTGTGGCAGGGAATCAAAAAAATTAATTTTCCATCCGAAAAGAAGGATAGTCGCTTTTACAGTGTGGATTATTGCATGACCAAGATTAGTGGCGGATCAGGCGGCTCCATAGTGCCTTCAAAATGCCAAATAAACATCGATGTCCGAATCCCCCCTCCATTGTCAACCGCCCAAGTTCTTGAAGAAATCCGTAAATCGCTAATTGAGTACCAGAAGATGAACCCGAAGGTGTCTGCGAACCTCATAGTTGAAGATTCAGTGGAACCCTTTGAAACTAACCCGCGTTCCCCTCTTGTTCAAGCTTTATCCCACGCCATAAGAGAAGTTAGACGTAAAACTCCGGTGTTGTTGAGAAAGACGGGAACAGGCGACATGAACATTTTCGGCAAAGCTATGAGCGTTCCGGTGGTAACTTACGGTCCTGGCGATGCTACATTGAGTCACACGGAAAATGAGCATATACACGTGCAGGAATACTTAGATGGAATAGAAATCATTAAAAGGGCTGTCAGCAATTTAATAGGACTCCACGCAGAGAAGCCAAGTTGACAGTTTACATTTTAACCAACAACACTGGATAAAACTTCATAGGCTTTGAGGCTGTCCTTTCTGTCAACAATAATTATGGTGTCTGTCCAGCAGGAAATGAATTCTATAATGTTTATGTTCTGTTCAGCCAGAAGAGTTGTGAGGAAGGCTACAACTCCTGGTGTGGCTTCAAGCTCGGCTGGCGAATGTATGACTATCATGACACAGTCTTCGTGTTTCTGAAGAATCCCGGGCATTTTAGTTAGAACGTTTTTATCTGTTAAGTAGACAAATCTGTTTCCCAAACTCACTTTTATTTTATCCTCTACTTCCGCAGGCATGGTTGTCACGGCAACAGCTTTCCCATCGTGAATTGTTATGCTGCTTTCCTTCAATAACTTCAGAACTTTTTCCTCGCGCTTGTGCCTGTGCTTTTTGGCCTCTTCTGAAAATCTTCTCAGGGCAGCCTTTATGGCAGGCAAGCTGCCTATTTTCAATTCTTTTTGAATTTGTCTGGAGAGCTCGCTTAGATTTACTATGCCCTTTTCTAGGGCTTCAAGAATATAGGGTCTGTTCTTTAAGTATTCCCTTACCTCTTTGGCTACGGTCAATGGCTGCCCCTGTCTGGCTGTACCATTTTGAACATTTAAAGCTTATTCTGTAACATTTTAGTCATAAAGCTTAAAAGGAAGCTGAAAATCCGTTCTAGGGAAAGTTGGGGGTATGAAAAATAGCTGAAACCGTGGTTTTGGCGTACTCCGGTGGGCTTGATACATCAGTGATGGTCAAGTGGATACAGGAAAAATACAATGCAAAGGTGATAACAGTCACTGTTGACGTCGGGCAGCTTGACGATTTAAGGGAAATCGAGAAACGGGCAAAGGCCGTTGGAGCTATAAAGCATTACTCTATTGACGCAAGAAAGGAGTTTGTGGTTAATTATGTTTTCCCAGCTATAAAAGCCAACGCCCTCTATGAAGGTAAATACCCGCTTAGTAGCGCGTTGTCCCGTCCACTGATAGCGTCAAAACTCGTTGAGGTTGCAAAGAAAGAGGGTGCAAGTGCCGTAGCCCATGGGTGCACTGGCCGCGGGAACGACCAAGTCCGCTTCGATGTCACCATAAAATCCTTGGCTCCTGACCTGAAAATAATCGCCCCTGTTAGGGAATGGGGTCTAACAAGGGAGGAGGAAATAAAATACGCAGAGGAGAGGGGGATCCCAGTAAGTGTTTCAACCAAACCTTACAGTATAGATCAGAACCTTTGGGGAAGAGCCATAGAATGTGGTCCCCTAGATGATCCGAATACCGAACCGCCTGAGGAGGTCTTTGAGTGGACCGTGCCACCTGAAAAGGCGCCAGATAAGCCAGAATATCTTACCATAGACTTCGAGAATGGTGTCCCGATAGCCTTAAATGGCGAAGAGCTTGACCCTGTGTTGTTGATTGAGAAAGCCAACAAAATTGCTGGAAAACATGGTGTAGGCCGAATAGATCATATCGAAGATAGGCTTGTAGGAATCAAATCTAGAGAGGTTTACGAATGCCCAGCGTCAACCGTCATTTTGGAGGCCCACAAAGACTTGGAAAAAATGGTTTTGACCAGACATGAAATCATGTTCAAGGAATACGTGGACCATCAGTGGGCGCTTCTTGCGTACACGGGATTGTGGCTTGACCCACTCAAGGAAGACTTGGAGGCCTTCATAAACAAGACGCAGGAACGTGTAACTGGAAGGGTATGCCTCAAATTATATAAGGGTGGAATACGCGTAGTCCGTCGTTCTTCAAGGTTCTCTATATACAGACAGAGCCTAATAGATTATAACATTAAAACAAGCTTTAATCAGGCTTATGCGGAAGGTTTTATTGAACTCTGGGGTCTGCCCACCGTTGTGTATAATGCCTTAAAAAACAGCTTGAACCTGGCGGGAAAAGGCCAAATCACAGAAGGCGGCCAGCATGTCTAAACTTCTCCAAGGGGGAAGAATCTCCAAGGTAAGAGAGGACGTTGTCAAGTTTACCTCTTCAATTCAAAGCGATAAGAAGCTGGCGGAGGCGGTCATAAGAATTAATCAAGCTCATGTCATAATGCTAATGGAGCAGAAAATAATCCAGTGGACTGATGGTAGTAAACTTCTAGAGGCACTATGCAAGCTAAAGTCCGTCCTAAACCCCAAGGACATGATCGAAGACATTCATATGCTTGTTGAAGAGAAGGTATTCGAACTCTGCGGTCCAGAGGTCGGAGGAAACCTCCATATAGCAAAGAGTAGAAACGACCAAGTTGCCACGGCCCTTCGTATGGAGCTCCGCGAGGAGATCCTTAACCTAATAGAGGGATTTACAAGGCTTCAGGAGGCTCTTCTGAAGGCAGCTCAGGAATATCAAAATACAATTTTCCCTGGCTACACGCACACACAACCAGCCCAGCCCATAACTTTCGCCCATTATCTTATTTCCATTATCGACTGCTTGAACCGTGACATCCAAAGATTAGAAGAAGCCTACAACCGAGTCAACCTGTGTCCTATGGGGGCAGGGGCTCTTGCAACCTCAAGTTTCCCGATAAATAGGGCGAGGGTGGCTGAACTATTGGGCTTCGATGGAATAGTTGAGAATTCCCTCGACGCTGTGGGCAGTCGAGATTTCATTTTAGAAACAATGTCCGCCCTAGCGATCGCATCTATAAACATAAGCAGGTTGGCTCAGGATCTAATCCTTTGGGGCTCATTGGACTTTGGCCTTATAGAGCTTCCAGATGAATTTTCATCGACAAGCAGCATCATGCCCCAAAAAAAGAACCCGGATGTATTAGAAATTATACGTGCCAGGATGGGCAAGGTTTTCGGCAATTTTGCGGCTGCTTTTTCGATGTTGAGAACCCTTCCATCTGGCTATAACTTGGACTTTCAAGAAGTAACCCCCTGCCTGTGGGAGTCAATAGAGGTTATGAAGACTTCGTTGGAAATGCTTATAGGGCTTATCACGAATGTAAAAGTGAATGAAAGCTCTATTCAAAAGCCTCATTTCAGTTTCCTTGCAGCAACGGAGCTGGCGAACATGCTTGTCAAAAAGCATAGAGTTCCCTTTAGAGACGCCCACAAAATTGTAGGTGCTGTTGTCAGGGAGCTGACGGGCAAAGGGCTAACCTTCAAGGACTTGTCGGCTGGGCTTCTTAATAATGTCGCGGGGTCTTTTGGCTTATCATTGAAGGTTAAAGACGAGGATATAAAAATGGCGACAGACCTTGAGAAGGTCGTTAAATGGCATAATGCCCGAGGTGGACCTTCTCCTTCAGAAGTTGGAAGAATGTTAAAGGCGCGGATTGAAAACGTTGCCTCTATCCGGACTAGAACTTCTGAGATGCGTAGTAAAATTAGAAACGCGCATAGAAAACTGCGGATAATAATTAAATCCTATATGAATTCAAGTGATGAGTCTCCGAAATGCTTAAAAGATTAGAATTTGTAGGTGGAGAGGGTTTGGACTCTCTTGGGCCTTAGTAACCAGAAAAAGGCTGTGCTGGTTTTAGAGGATGGCTCCTTCTTTTTCGGCGAAGGCTTCGGCGCTCTCGGCGAGGCTCAAGGCGAGCTGGTTTTCAACACTAGTATGACCGGCTATGTGGAAGCGCTAACAGATCCCTCCTATGCCGGGCAGATTCTTATGATGACCTACCCGCTCATTGGAAACTATGGCGTATGCAAAGAAGATTTTGAGTCGGACGGAATAAAAGTGGAAGGCTTTGTAGTCCGAGAGCTCTGCAACACTCCAAGCAACTGGCGCTCGGAAGAATCCCTGCTGGATTTTCTAGAAGAGTATGAAATCCCTGGAATACAAGGCATTGACACGAGAATGCTCTCAAAGAAAATCAGGATTTATGGGACAATGAAGAGCACCCTTGTAGTATACGAGAATGGGAATGAGCCTAACATCCAAGAATTAATTGGAAAAACAAAAGCTCAGCCTTCAATAACCGAAGTTGACTTGGTTCCAAAGGTTGCAGCCAAGGAACCTAAAATTATAGAAACAGGCTCTGACTTGGATGTCGTTCTAATCGACTGCGGCGTAAAATGGAGCATACTGAGGCTGTTACAAACCTTCGCAAACATAATAATAGTCCCATATAACATGTCCGCAAAGGAAATTCTTGAATATGATCCTGACGGTGTGCTTATTTCCAACGGACCAGGAGATCCTGTGCGCGTTAAAGAAACCATAATGACTGCTAGAGAACTTGCCGGCAAGGTAGTCCTTTATGGAATATGTCTAGGGCACCAAATAATATCTTTGGCCCTAGGAGCTAAAACCTTCAAGCTTAAATTTGGACATAGAGGCGCAAACCAGCCTGTAAAGGATTTTGAAACAGGAAGAGTTTTTATATCAACGCAGAATCACGGATTCGCCGTTGACGAAAAAACCGTGGATAAAGCAGGGTTAATAATCACCCAGGTCAATTTAAACGACCATACTGTGGAAGGGGTGAAGCACAAGGAACTGCCGATAAAGGCGGTTCAGTATCATCCGGAAGCAGGTCCCGGCCCCCATGATACATTCTTCTTCTTTGAAGACTTTGAAAAAACATTAAAGGAGTACACTTGAAATGCCGAAGAGGACCGATATCCGCAAAATCCTTATCATAGGTTCAGGGCCAATAATTATCGGTCAAGCGTGTGAGTTTGATTATTCCGGAAGCCAGGCTTGTAAGGCGCTTAAAGAAGAGGGATACGAAGTTGTTCTTGTAAACTCGAACCCGGCTACAATCATGACAGATCCAGAAATGGCTGATAGAATATATATTGAACCACTAACAGTTGAAGTTTTAACAGAGATAATTAAAAGAGAGCGTCCTGATGCGCTCCTGCCAACCCTCGGTGGTCAAACAGGGTTAAACTTGGCCGCTGAGCTTGCGGAAAGGGGAATATTGGACAAGTATGGTGTGGAACTTATTGGAGCTAAACTTGACGCCATAAGAAGAGGTGAAGACAGACTCCTATTCAAGGAAACCATGGAGAAGATAGGAATACCTGTGCCGAAAAGTGCGCCAGTGTATTCTGTCGAGGAGGCATTAAAGTTTGTTGAGGAGATAGGATATCCAGCAATTATAAGGCCTGCCTTCACATTGGGCGGGACTGGTGGTGGCATCGCCTATAACAAGGAGGAGCTAAAACAGATAGTTGCAAGAGGTTTGTCTTATAGCCGCATAGGCCAAGTTTTAATCGAGGAGTCTGTTGTTGGCTGGAAGGAATATGAACTTGAAGTCATGCGGGACAAGGCTGATAACGTGGTTATTATTTGCTCCATAGAAAACATGGATCCCATGGGTATTCACACTGGTGATAGTATAACCGTTGCCCCTGCGCAGACCCTCACTGATAAAGAGTATCAGGTTTTAAGGGATGCAGCCATTAAGATTATACGTGCTGTGGGCGTTGAAACTGGTGGCTCCAATATACAGTTTGCAGTTCACCCGGAGAATGGCAAATTCGTGGCTATAGAAATAAACCCGCGGGTTTCCAGAAGCTCCGCATTGGCTTCTAAGGCCACAGGCTTTCCAATTGCAAAAATCGCTGCGAAGCTTGCCGTGGGCTTAACCCTTGATGAAATACCAAATGACATTACAAAGAAGACGCCAGCTTCCTTTGAGCCGACAATAGACTATGTAGTAGTTAAGGTTCCAAGATGGCCCTTTGACAAGTTCCCTGATGCGGACAAGACCTTGACAACGCAGATGAAGTCTGTTGGGGAAGTTATGGCTATAGGGCGAACTTTCGAAGAGGCTCTGCAGAAGGCGATTAGATCCTTAGAAATTGGGCGGTATGGGTTGGGCGCCGATGGAAAGGACGAACCGATACCTGATGTAAAGACGCTGAAGGATTACTTCAGGATACCCACCTACAAGCGGGTCTTTTACTTGAGACAGGCAATAAAAATTGGTATGAGCATTGATGAAATATACCAGTTAACAAAGATTGACAAATGGTTCCTTTACAAGATAAAGAATATAGTTCAAATGGAGGAGGAACTTTCAAAATACACCATTGAAACCATACCAAGGGACGTGCTTCGGAAAGCAAAAAGGTTAGGCTTCTCGGACAAGCAGATAGCCTACCTCCTTGGAACAGATGAACTCACGGTGCGTAAGCTTAGAAAGAAAATGGGGATAATCCCAACATACAAAATGGTTGATACATGCGCTGCAGAATTTGAGGCTGTGACTCCCTACTACTACTCATGTTACGAGGACGAGGATGAAGTGAAGGATACAGGGAAAAAGAAGATTGTTATTCTGGGATCAGGGCCTAACAGAATTGGTCAAGGAATAGAGTTTGACTATTGCTGTGTTCATGCCGTTAAAGCATTAAAAGAGGAAGGTTATGAGACTATAATGGTGAATTGTAACCCTGAAACCGTGAGCACCGACTTTGATATCGCAGATAAGCTCTATTTTGAACCCTTGACTTTTGAAGATGTAATGAACATTATTGAGCGTGAAAAACCCGAGGGCGTCATAGTCCAGTTCGGTGGACAAACCCCCCTGAACTTGGCTATACCGTTGGAGAAACAGGGCGTAAAGATTCTTGGAACATCTCCCGACAGCATAGACAAGGCGGAAGATAGGAAAAGATTCGCGGAGATCGTAGAAAAACTCGGTATTCCACAACCTCCAAATGGAACGGCAATGAGCATTGAGGAGGCGAAAGATGTTGCGCGAAAGCTTGGTTATCCGGTGCTAATCAGGCCCTCATATGTTTTAGGCGGACGGGCGATGGATATAATCTACGACGAGGAAACGTTGGTGAAATTTATGAGCGAGGCTATAGAGGTATCCCCTGAACATCCAGTCCTAATAGATAAATTTTTGGAAGATGCCGTTGAAACGGAAATAGATGCTGTAAGCGATGGCGAAGAAACCTACATTGGAGGGGTTATGGAACACATTGAACAAGCTGGTGTTCATTCAGGGGATGCTGCGTGCGTCCTGCCCCCCTTCAGTCTCAGCGACAAAGTAATTGAAACTATGAAAGAATATACCCGCAGATTTGCTAAGGAGCTTTCGGTTGTCGGCTTGATAAATGTGCAGTTTGCAGTCAAAAATGGAACAGTATATGTGCTCGAAGTTAACCCTCGAGCGTCGAGAACCGTGCCCTTTGTAAGTAAGGCTACGGGTGTATCCCTTGCGAAAATAGCTGCTAAGGTGATGGTTGGGCATAAGCTGAAAGATCTAGGCATTACAGGTGAACATCCAAAACTTGGGCACGTAGCCATCAAAGAAGCGGTTTTCCCATTTGCGAAGCTTCCTGGTGTTGACGTAGTGCTTGGTCCGGAAATGAAATCCACAGGTGAAGTTATGGGTATAGATAGCGACTTTGGGATGGCCTATTACAAGGCTGAGTTGGCAGCAGAAACAAAGCTCCCCACAAGCGGAAATGTGTTCATAAGCGTCAGAGATGAGGAAAAGATGCGTGTCGTACCGATAGCACGAAAATTGTCGGAACTGGGCTTTAATATTCTGGCAACGCGGGGAACAGCTGAAGCCTTGATTGCTATGGGCATAAAAACCGAAACAGTTATGAAAGTAAGTGAAGGGCGCCCCCACATTATCGATTACATAAAATCTGGGAAGGTGGATCTAATAATAAATGTACCAAAGGGTAAGGGGCCAAAAGACGACGAGTTTCAGATTAGAAGGGCGGCCGTAGAATACAAGGTGCCTTACATAACAACCATTGCTGCCGCCCATGCCGCAGTTAGAGCCATCCAGCGCATAAAGGAAAGCAAGTTCACGATAAAGTCACTACAAGAGTATCATAGCAAAATATTTGAAAGGGCTTTGCCCCTCGCCCTCCGAAAGTAAAATTTCGTTTAACTTAAATGTAACCATAAACAATTTTCGCATTGCGTAAGGTGAGCTGCATGCCAAAATTTTATAAGGTCATCGTAAGGGCTCCTGCATCAATAGCCAATTTAGGCCCGGGGTTTGACGTATTCGGTTTAGCTTTGGAGAATCCCTACGACATGGTGACCATAACCTCAATTTCCGAAGGAATTAGGATTGAAGTTAATGGAATATCGGAAGGTATCCCTGCGGATCCTAGCAAAAATACCGCTGGTGTTGTTGCTGAATACATTTTAAGGAATTTTTCTCTGAAATCAGGAGTCTACATCAGAATAGATAAGGGGATACCTCCGGGTTCGGGTTTGGGCAGCAGTGCAGCCTCAGCGGCAGCTGTGGCGTTTGGGCTAAGTAAAATGTTTGACCTAAAGCTTGATTATGAACAGTTAATTTGCATTTCAGCAAAGGGAGAAGTGGCATCGGCGGGATTTGAGCATGCAGATAACGTTTCAGCAGCTATATGCGGCGACTTTGTTATCATAAGGTCCTATAACCCACTAGAGGTTATACGTTTAAGGACACCTCCAAACATGGGTGTTTGCGTGGCTGTCCCTAAGATTCCAACATCACCCAAAAAGACTGAAAAAGCAAGATCCATTTTGCCGACAGCGGTTACTTTGGAAAAATTGGTTCACAATGTTGGCCACGCAGCCTCCATGGCTGTTGGCTTCGCCTTAGGCGACGTAAAACTTATTGGTCGTTCAATGTGTGATGCTGTGGTTGAACCTGTAAGAGCTTCTATGATTCCTGGATATCAATTTGTCAAAGACGCCGCAATGAAAGCTGGTGCTTGTGGAGTGGCTATAGGCGGGGCAGGCCCATCCATGATTGCCATAGTCGACGAAAAAGATTCAGTATCTTCGGAGGTTATAAAAGCCATGAGAGAGGGCTTCAAAAAAGCTGGAGTAGAAGCAGAGGCATTTTTCACAAAGCCTGGAAAGGGCGTAAGTTTGTTGGAGGCTGAGTAATTGTCTTCTCAGGCTTGCATAAATTGCGGAGAAAAATATAATCTTAATGAGATTGTCTATACCTGCCGCTCATGCGGCGACATTCTTGAAATCAGATACGATTATAATATTTTAAAGGAGAAGATTAAAAAGAGCGATTGGCGAAATTGGCCCCTATCCGTGTGGCGCTACAGAGATTTCATGCCTATTAGCGATTTTTCTAAGGTCGTCTCCTTAAACGAAGGTGGAACTAGCCTCTACTTTTGCCGGAGGCTAGGGCAAGCACTGGGAGTAAAGAATCTCTATGTAAAAAACGAAGGCGAGAACCCTACAGGGTCGTTTAAGGATAGGGGGATGACCGTTGGAGTGAGCAAGGCCATGGAACTTGGAGTAAAAATGGTCGCCTGCGCTTCGACAGGAAACACCTCGGCGTCTTTGGCAGCTTACGCTGCTAAGGCTGGGCTTTCATGTGTTATACTCGTCCCCTCAGGCGGTGTTGCTTATGGAAAGTTGGCGCAAGCCATAGCTTATGGGGCGAAAGTCATTCAGATCCGGGGAAATTTTGATCAAGCCCTCAAGATGATTGTTGAAATATCAGAAGAGCATAAGGCGATTTACCTCTTAAACTCTATTAACCCGTTTAGGCTTGAGGGACAAAAAACAATAGCCTATGAAATTTGTGATCAACTTAACGGGCTGGTCCCAGATAGGGTTATTGTGCCCGTTGGCAACGCGGGAAACATTAGTGCTATATGGAAAGGCTTTGTAGAATTCTATAATGTAGGCTTGATAGAAAGGCTTCCAATGGTTACTGGGATTCAAGCTGAAGGCGCCTCGCCAATAGCAAAGGCGGTTAAAGAGGGAAGGAGCTACATAGTTCCAGTAGAAAAGCCGGAAACTGTCGCAAGTGCAATAAGAATAGGTGCCCCCGTAAGCTGGAAAAAGGCGTTGAAGGCTATACGGGAATCTGGTGGAACAGCTGAAACCGTCTCAGATGCTGAGATATTAGAAGCCCAAAAAATGCTTGCCAGATACGAAGGCATATTCGTGGAACCTGCAAGCGCTTCATCCATAGCTGGGTTGAAAAAGTTGTTTGATCATGGTGTGATAGACAGAGATGAAATAATTGTTTGTGTTACAACGGGACACGGGCTTAAGGATCCAGACATCATTATAAAGTCATATGAAAAGCCTTTTGAAGTTGATGCGCGCCTTGAATCCATCGAGCAAATATTAGGTTTAATGCCAGCAAGGGCTCAATTGTAAGTCGGGGTCTCGGGCATGAGGATAATTCTAGTGGGGTACGGCGTTGTCGGCCAAAGCTTAACTAAACTCTTTGTAGATAGGCTGACCGAGCTTATTAACAATTACGGCTTCCATCCAAGAGTAGTTGCCATTGTTGACAGGGGAGGGGCTGCAGTAAATCCAAAGGGGTTAGACTTAGAGAGAATGTTGCTCGTAAAGCGCCGAAAGGGCACAGTGGCAGCTGATAGTAAATTTGGCAGGCCAAAAATGTCCGCGATTGAGGTTTTAGAATCCATGGAGGCTGAGGCTGTTGTTGAAGTCTCGCCAACAAATGTCAAAGACGGCGAGCCTGCGTTGTCGCATATTAGAACCGCCTTTAAATCTGGGAAGCATGTTGTCACAGCAAATAAGGGGCCCTTGGCTTTAGCCCTGCCTGTCTTAATAGAGCTTGCCGAGTACAATAAAGTTTATTTTCGATTTAGCGCTTCGGTGGGCGCTGGGACTCCAATTCTCGAATTTGCGAAGCGTTGCCTTTTTGGCGACAGAATTCTCTCTGTAAGGGGCATCTTAAACGGGACGACAAACTTCATACTTACTGAGATGACTGAAAAACATGTTGAATTTGATCAAGCCCTCAAAATGGCTCAAGAACTTGGCTGTGCTGAGGCAGATCCGTCCATGGACGTGGATGGCATTGACGCTGCTTGTAAGCTTGTAATCCTCGCAAACTGGGTTATGGGGAGGAGGGTTACCTTAAAAGATGTAAGTGTAACGGGTATACGGGGCATAACAATAAAGGAAATAGAGGAAGCTGCAAAAGAGGGCTATGTAATAAAGCTTTTAGGAACAGTTTCTCCTGATGGACTGCAGGTTAAGCCCACCAGAATTCTGAAAAATGACCCATTAAATGTCAGCGGAACCCTCAATGCAGTAACTTTTGTCTCCGAGTTTGCTGGGGAACAGACGATAATAGGTCGGGGGGCCGGAGGAACTGAGACCGCCAGTGCTATATTAAGGGACTTACTTGACATAAAGCAGAAATTGGCTGCGCGGATGCTGTTTGAGGTGTAAGTGTTCGATGAGGATTGTAATGAAATTTGGCGGAACATCCGTAACCGGAGTAGAGAATGTAAGGCGTGTTGCAGATACGATAGCTTCGCATGTAAGAAAAGGACATGAAGTTGTTGCTGTAGTTTCAGCTCTGGACGGTGTGACTGAAAGGCTCATGGAGGCCTCAGAGCTTGCCGAAAAGCGGGACAAAAATTTCATATCACAATTTAAGAGCGAGCTCCTTGAAATGCACTTACAACTTGTCAACAACGGTATAAAAAGCCCAACTTTGAAGGGTGAAATAAATCAAATAGTCACATCAACCATAGAAGAGCTTGAAAAAGTTTTAACAGGTATAATTTACGTTGGAGAACTAACTCCAAGATCGAGGGACTACATATTATCCTTCGGTGAGAGACTTTCCACTCCTATTGTTTATGGCGCCGTTAGAGACTTGGGACTTGAAGCGCGCTTTTTGACAGGCGCAGAAGCTGGAATAGTGACGGATGCGAATTTTGGGGAGGCTTCTCCATTATTAAATGTAACGAGACATCAAGTCGCTGAGCGCTTAGAACCATTACTTAAGAAAGGAATAGTGCCCATAGTGACAGGGTTTATCGCCGCAACCCAGGATAGGATAATTACAACGCTTGGGCGCGGCGGGTCAGATTACACAGCTACAATAATTGGTTCAGCTCTTGGGGCTGATGAAATTTGGATATGGACTGATGTTAATGGGCTGATGACTGCCGACCCCAAAATTGTCCCCTCAGCCAGAACCATACCAGAAATATCCTTCGAAGAAGCATTGGAGATGGCAGTGTTCGGCGCCAAAGCTATGCATCCAAGGGCCATTGAGCCGCTAATGGACAGTAACGCTATTGTTCGAATAAAAAATATCTTCAATCCTGAAGGGCCTGAGACGGTAATAAAAAGAGAGCAGAAAATTAAGCCGGGGAAGACAGTTAAGGCTGTCACGTTGCTCAGGGACGCGGCTGTGATAACCGTTAGTGGGGCTGGCATGATAGGGGCGCCTGGAACGGCTGCTAAGGTCTTTGATGTTCTTGGAAAGAGTGGAATAAACATTCTAATGATCTCTCAGGGAGCCTCTGAAGCCAATATATCTATTGCCATACGTCGAAATGTCTTGGATAAGGCTGTAAACGCTTTGGAAGTGGCACTGCTTGGCCGTGGCCTTATAAGGGAGGTAACTGCTGAGGATGATGTCTGCATTATCTCCGCTGTTGGAGCCGGCATGAAAAACACCCCCGGGATTGCTTCAAAACTTTTTTCAGCCGTTGCCCGTAAAGGGATAAATGTACGCATGATCGCGCAGGGGTCATCAGAGCTTAACATATCCTTTGTGATAAAGGAAAGTGATGCAAAAGCGGCGGTGCAGGCTATTCACGAAGAATTCAGGCTACATGAGGAATAAACAGCCCTTATTTGTTTCATTTTATGCTAATTAGTTTTGGAATTCGCCCACCTAAACCCACGATGTTCCTCCAAATTATTAGTATGCCTTTGACGCCTTCTATATTCATGGCCTTTCCCACTGCCCTTTTAATGACATAATCAACGCGGTCGCCCTTTACCATGTTCCCAACGGCCGTCGCTACAGCGTCAGCTAATCCGGCGTTCGATGCAAATACTGTCACGGCTTCGGCTTCTCCAAAACTCAATGCATGGCTGAAAAGAGCTGAGCTTGTGGCAACACCTACAGGAAATTCTTCGAGTTTAAAGCCAATACTCTTCGATAGAGGATGATTCCCTGCAACCAGTGCTATGCCAATGGGCACATCCGAAACCGCCGACACTTCGCCTCCATTTTCGACAACTGCAACTTTGCATCCGGTCTGTAACATTTCCTCCACGGCGAGATCTGCCAAAACTCCCGCAACGGCGGCCATTGGTCCAACACCAGCTCTTTCCGAAATCTTCGACATCCTTCTAACAACTTCAGGTCCCTTATCAACATGGATGGGACTAAGCGTATACAGAAACTCAGGATGATTGTTGATATATCGCTCAAGTTCTTCCCTGTTATGTTTAATGGCGGAAATGGCTGCTGAAATGGCTGTTTCACATTCCGATATTATAGTGCAGTTTGTTTCCTTAAGACTGAACTTTTTCCTGATTAATTTTTTTGTCCTCATTTTCCCGCTCCAGAAGCCCTAACTCCCTGGAAAGAGTTATGGCCCTCACGGGGCAAGCGTCTACACATGCTGCACAAGAGCTTCCTATACACTTTTCGTAATCGAAGATTACTGAGAAGTCTTCCTTGTTGATGGTTATCGCCCCTGCAGGACATAAAGAGTAGCATGCACCGCAGTGAAGGCATTTTTCCCTGTCTACTTCGATGAGTTTTGGAAATGCAACTGTAATCCCCCTATCCCTGAATAATTTAACTGCTCTCTTTACGTCCTCTGGTGGAATTTCTACTAAGATCTCGCCGCCTTGAGAGTTAACACGTGCAGCCAATATGTTTAATGAAATATTGTATTCTGATATGACTTGTGATATTATTGGTTGGTCCACAATGCTCTCGGGAAATCTCAAGAGGATTCTAGCCATTCCGTTGCCTCCCTAAAAGCTTGGCTATATCTTCGGATGTAACTATCCCTAAGACTCTTCTGTCGTTGTCTATCACCGGGAGAGCAGATATTTGATGCTGAGCCATTTTCCTTGATGCGACTTCTACTGGTTCATCCAGTGTTGTGGTTATAACTTTTCTTGTGATTATCTCGTTAAGCTTGTTTTTACCCTCAGCAACAGCCTTGGTGATGTCCCAGGATGTCACTATCCCCAAGAGTTTTTCCTGCTCATCTACAACGACAACATGGTTCACTGACTGATTTATTATTCGTTTGGCAACGTCCTTTATTGATTCATCCTCTCTGCACGTTACTGCGTGATGAACTACACTCCTAACTAGTACTGTTTCTTCGGTTTGCTTCATGGGCTTATACTCCGTATCTGTTGGAAGTCTTTCAACAGGAGCTGTTAAGTAGAATAGTCCCTCCTCAATCCATCGCTTAAGCGTCTCTGCAATTTCCTTCGCGACCTTTAGGCTTGAAAGAGGGCTAACCTTAACTTTTTTACCTTTTATTGTTATTGTGCCCGACTTTAATTCCTTATAGCTGACCCATCCAAGTTTCGGTCTATCCCTTACGGGGACTCCATAATCCACTATTGGAACTTTTATATCTTCATCCCTTATAGCGGTTTTCTTTGCCAATCCGATGTTAAGTATGGGTATTGGAATGCCGATTCCAACATATAGGGTTGTGCCATAACGGGTAAAGGCTGCCCCTCTAATGAATCTGGGATCCATTTTCTTGCAGTCTCCCCGAACCATGATGGTTCCTGAGAGGTTTTTTGGATCATGTTGTGTGCCCTCGCCAATTACGTATCCTTGAGCTCCGCCCAAAAATATGCGCGTTCCAACACCTATTGTCTCGTAGTCCGGGTCGTTCATTAGCGGGTTTAGTTCACCCGCCCCTGAAAATGTGGCGTTTCCAAAGTTTGGTAGGAGTTTACCCATGTAAGTGTATATGGTTTCGTCTCGGCTGTTTGTGGCGCATACATAACGCTGGTAACAGTTTCTAAAGTTGACGAGATAGAACTGGTTTAAATCATGCTTTGTTAATATTGTCCTAAGCCTAGTTCTTGGGTAGCAGTCTGTCCCGTAGGATGTCGCTCTAAGTTCAACCTCTTTTCCGCTTATCAAATCTTCTATGACGTGCCCGCCGCCATATTCGAAGGGCCTGGTTTCAGACATCATTGTAGCTCCTATGTAAAGGTCCACAGCCGCCCCTGGATGGCAAACGGGAACATCATTTATCCATGCATGCTGTATTTTTATGGGTGGATCGGAGTGTCCAAGATTTATTACTGCCCCTGAGGAGCACATCGCACCGAAGGTTCCAGTGGTCACCACATCAACTTCCTTAAAAGCTACTTCGACGCCGCTGCTTTCAACAAGCTTTTTCATTTCTTCTGCTGTTAAAACCTGAACATCCCCCTTCCTTATCTTTTCGTTGATTTCTTCTATGGTGCGCTTATTCAAGCATTCTTCCTCCATGCTGAATGACGTATTGCTGATTGCATGGTTGTTTCTCTTTTTAATATTTTTCTGAATTTTTTATTCCAAAAAGAATTTTAGGGAGTTCTGCCGAATCTTTATCGTGCTTCCACAATTAGAGGAAATAGCCAGAAAGCGGAAAATGCTTGGCTTAACACAGAAGCAGTTAGCAAAACTTGCAGGTGTCAGTCAGTCCCTTATTGCAAAGCTGGAATCCCGAAAGATAAGTCCCTCCTATGATAAGGTTAAGGCAATATTTGATGCCCTTGAGGAGTTAGAGGCGAAAGCGGAGATTCGCGCCGCGTCCATTCTCCATAATAAAGTCGTAGGCGTTCAAAAGAATGAACCAGTGTCCAAAGCTGTGAAGTTGATGGTTGAGTATGGCTATTCGCAGCTTCCCATCTTTGATGGAGAACATGTCATAGGAAGTATTTCTGAGAAAACACTGCTTAAGAAACTATCCGCTGGGAAAAGTTTATCCGAAATATCCCAGATGCCTGTTGAGGCTATAATGGATGAAAGCTTCCCTCAAGTTGATAAATCCGCGCCGCTTAGACTAATCTCAAGCCTACTAGAAGTTTACCCAGCAGTTTTAGTATCGGAAAAGGGAAAAATTATTGGCATAATAACAAAAGCTGATCTCTTAAAGGTGCTTCTGTAGATTACTATTACTAGTTCCGCCTATTTCTCGTTGGATAGTAGATTGTGGAAGCATGTCCTCTCCCCAGTGTGGCAGGCGTTTCCCTTTTGCTCCACAATAAAGAGCAATGCATCGTGGTCGCAGTCCACAAGAATCTGCTTAACTTTTTGAGTGTTCCCTGATGTTTCGCCTTTCATCCAAAGCGACTGTCTGGAGCGACTCCAATAATGGGCGTATCCCGTTTCAAGGGTTTTTTTGAGAGCTTCGAGGTTTGTGTATGCCAGCATTAGCACCTCCTTAGTGTCAGCTTGTTGAACAATCACTGGTATTAGGCCGCTTCCCTTTGCAAAATCCAACTGTTCGATATTCACTTTTTTCTCTGAGTTCATAATCGAACATTCATCCCCTTGGCTTTTAAAAATTCCTTTATTATGCGTATTGGATACTTACTATAATGGAATACAGAGGCGGCCAGTGCCGCGTCAGCTTTCCCGAGGGTGAAAGCTTCCCAAAAATGTTCAGGTTTTCCAGCGCCGCCGCTTGCTATAACTGGAATATTGACGTTTTCCGAAATACTTCTTGTGAGATCCAAATCGTACCCGTTCTCCGTCCCATCCCGGTCCATTGAGGTTAAAAGAATTTCTCCAGCTCCAAGTTCCTCAGCCTTAATTGCCCATTGAATGGCGTCCACTCCTGTGGGTTTTCTTCCACCGTAAGTGTAGACCTCGAACCAGCATGGTCCATTTGAAGTTTCAACGATAAATTTGTCTTTGACCTTTTCGTGCCTTCTCTTAGCGTCTACCGCAACGACTACACATTGTCCGCCAAATGTTGTGGCAAGCTCCCTTATTAACTTGGGATTTTCAACAGCTGCCGTATTTATGGATACTTTGTCTGCGCCGCTGCAGAGCACGAGCCTTGCATCTGAGATGCTTCGAATTCCACCACCCACTGTGAATGGGATTTGTATTGCTTCAGCAACTTTCATAACAACGTCCCTGAGTATTTTCCGCTTCTCCGGTGAGGCTGTAATGTCCAGGAAAACCAGCTCATCTGCCCCTTCCTCGCTATATCTGCTGGCTAGCTCAACAGGGTCGCCCGCATCCCGTAGATTCTGGAAGTTGATTCCCTTAACTACCCGGCCGTGGTCAACGTCTAGGCATGCTATTATACGCTTCGCAAGCGGCAAAAGATTGCCCCCTCGCAATCTTTAAAGCTTCCGAGAGTTTAAAAGCGCCTTCGTAGAGGGCTTTCCCGACAACAACTCCATAAACACCAATTTCTTTCAGGGCGGCCAGATCTTTTAGGCTTCCAACCCCGCCAGCAGCTATTATTTTTGCCTCTTTAATCTTACATGCTTCTTTCAAGGTTTCCAGGTCTATTCCCTGTAATGTTCCATCTTTCCCTATAGAGGTCAGGAGAAAATCGTGAACATTAATTTCCAGAAACATTTTTATGGCATCCTTTAACTTAAAGCCCGTTGATTTTCTCCAGCCTTCAACCATAACCTCCCCGTTAATATGATCCAGGGCTACAATAATGCGGCTACCGTACTTTTTAACAAGGAACCTTAAAATTTCAGGCTTTTTAAAGGAAATTGTTCCCAATATTACGTGCCCAGCTCCGCTCTCAAACAGCTTTTCAGCAACTTCGAGGCTTCTTATTCCCCCTCCAACCTGCACCGGCAGTCTTACTTCCTTAATTATCCTTAAAATTGTTTCCAGGTTGTTTCCTCTGTTGAAGGCGGCATCCAAGTCAACAACATGAAGGGCGTCTGCCCCTTCCTCCTCCCACTTTTTGGCTACGGCAACGGGATCTCCTAAACTGTCATAGTATTTTGCCTTGTTTGGGTTTCCTTGGAAAAGCCTTACAACCCTTCCGCCCATCAAATCTACCGCTGGAATAACTTTCAATTATCAGCGCCCCTTAACCATTTTGTAAAAGTTTTCAAGGATCTTGAGGCCGTTTCTTCCGGATTTTTCAGGATGAAATTGGGTTCCGAAGATATTATTTTTAGCTATTATTGATGCGAAAGTAACTCCATATGTTGTCTCGGCACTAATAACTTCTTTGCTTATGGGCGCAGCATAATATGAATGGGCAAAGTAAAAGTATGACCCATCCTCCAGCCCTTCTACCAACCTATTTTGAGCTATAACCTTAATTGTGTTCCACCCTATATGCGGGACTTTTACAGTGTTTGGCAGTTTCAAGTTTTTTCCGGTCAATAATGCCAATCCTTTGCCACTTCCCTCTTCGCTTTCTTCTAGGAGAAGTTGCATGCCTAAGCAGATTCCAAGGACAGGCGTCCCCTCATTCACCAGTTCGATAATTTGTTGCCTTACTTTTTCTAGATTTTTTGAAGCTGCTGAAAAGTTTCCTACGCCTGGGAGTATTAGGGCATCGACTTCTTTAGTTTCTATTCTTGAAGTGTTGATTTTAGTCTTGAAGCCCACTTTTTCCATGGCGCATTTTATGCTGAATAGGTTTCCCACTCCATAGTCAACAATAAAAACGCTGGGAAACTACATCACCCCCTTCGAGCTTGGCGTCCCTTTCCTTCTAGGGTCTACAGCCACCGCCTGTTTCAAGGCGAGGGCTAAGGCTTTAATGGCTGCCTCTGCTTTGTGGTGGTCATTATTGCCGTAATCAACCCGCACGTGAATGTTTGATTGAGAAGAGAATGCTAGAGTTTCAAAGAAATGTTGTATATCCTCGCATGGCATGTCCTCAATTTTCTTGCCCTTTAGTTTTAGGTCAATTTTGGCATAGGGGCGCCTTACAAGGTCTACTGCTGCGAAGGCTAGGGAGCAGTCCATAGGCACTGCGGCGAATCCGAACCTCGTTATTCCTTCGCAGTCGCCTAATGCCTTCCTAATCGCCTCGCCTAGGCATATGGCAACATCCTCAACTATGTGATGTTTAAGATCTCCTGCAACCTTTGCTGTAATGTCGATTAAGCTGTGGGATGCCAAAGATGTTATTAAATGGTTTAAAAATTCTATTTCTGTGTGCACTTCCGCCTTTCCAACGGAGTCAAGGTTCACTTTCACGTAGACTTCGGTTTCTTTAGTCTTTCTTGAAACTTCAGCCTCTCTCACTTGAGCTCCCTCATCTTGTTTCACATATATCCCTTAAAGCTTGAACTAATCTAACGTTCATTTCAGGTAGACCTACCGTGGCTCTAAAGCAGTTTTCAAGACTTAAAAGAGCGCCTAAATTCTTAATAATTATCCCCCTTTGAAGTAGTTCACGGTAAACTTGTGTTGAGGGCTTGTCCGTATGAAATAGCACAAAATTTGTTTCAGATTTGAAGGCTCTAACTCCTTCAATGGTGTTTAAAGCCTCAATCAGCTTGTCTCTTTCAATCCTTAGCCGTTTAATGGCATTTTCTACAATTTCCAATTTTTCCAAAATTTTTGCGCCGACGCGCAGTGCAACTGTGTTAACAGCGTAGGGTAACCCGACATTTCTCGAAAGCGTTTCGGCAACTTCAGCGTCAGCTATGCAGTATCCTAGCCTAAGACCCGCCAAACCGAAGGCTTTCGAAAAAGTCCTCAATACTATCAGGTTATCAAAGTCTTCGGTCAAGTGTATAACCGAAGATCCGGCGAATTCAACATATGCCTCATCTAAAACAACCATGCCGTCTTCAAAAGCGCTCAGCAGATGCTTTATTTCCTCTGTTTTGAACTGGTTTGCCGTGGGATTGTTAGGCGAGCATAAGAAAAGCACCCTTGTTTTTGGGGTTACTTTGGATAAAATTGCATCAACATTCAGTGAAAAATCTGCATTGAGAGGCACCTCGATAAGTTCTGCCCTCTGCATCTTAACGGCGTGTCTATACATGGAGAAAGTGGGGGTGATGGTGACGGCCATCTCACCCGCTTCAAGAAACAACCGTGCAATTCTTTCCATTAATTCGTCGCTTCCATTTCCTACTACTATGCGGTCAGCCGGGATTCTTATGTAACTGCTTATTTTTTCGCGGAGTTCCTGATCTTCTTCTTGGGGATATAGCCTGGGATCAAATTCCTCCACGACTTCCATGATGATTTTCAAGAGATCATGTCTAGGGATGAAAAAATTCTCGTTAGAATCTAGCTTCAGAATATCTGATTTCCTTTGGCCAAAACTTCGTTCAACACTTTTCACGCTGTAGCCGAAGATATAGCCTATCCCCTTAACCGCCTCAAGCTTTCTTCTGAACCAGTCGCGATTCTTAATTTTCAACTTTAAGTCTCCCCTCAAGCGCCCTATAGTGATTAGGTAAGCCCTCAGCTTCAGCCAAAATTTTAACGA
>Ga0071330_1072257_pt1 | contig 32535 bp, 26 predicted proteins | sample GBScel77sediment_FD_63802 | JGI IMG/M metagenome (GOLD analysis project Ga0071330, IMG submission 63802) | Hot spring sediment microbial communities from Great Boiling Spring, Nevada - Cellulolytic enrichment Sediment 77C v2 (version 2) | ecosystem: Environmental > Aquatic > Thermal springs >...
GCCCCCGGCCCGCCCCCGCCCGCCGCGGGCTGTCCGGCCTCTATGCTGGTTGGCCGGCGGGTGGTGGCCTTCTACGGCACCCCGTTGGGGCCAGGGCTGGGCATCTTGGGCCGGTACGACATCACCACCACCCTCGCCCTGCTGGCCGACCCGGTCCAGGCCTACCGGGACCTGGACCCCACCGTGGAGACCATCCCGGCTTTCCACATGGTGGTCACCATCGCCGACGGGTACGCCGGAGAGGACGGGGACTACAACCACCGGGTGCCCACGGACACCATCCGCCTCTGGATAGACGGGGCGCGGGCGGCCGGGGCGTGGGTCTTCTTGGACCTGCAGATCGGGCAGGCCGACCTGGAAGCCGAACTGGACATCGTGGAGCCCTTCCTCTGGGAGTCGGGCGTCCATCTGGCGGTGGACCCGGAGTTCATCGTGGGCGCCGACCAGGTGCCGGGGGAGCAACTGGGCGTGATCAGCGGCCCTCAGATCAACCGCATCCAGGCCCGGCTGGACCGCATCTCCCGCGCCGTGGGCGAGCGCAAAATCCTCATCATCCATCAGTTTGACGACCGGATGATAGAGAGCAAGCACTGCATCCTGGACTACCCGTGCGTGGACCTGGTCTGGGATGCGGACGGATTTGGCTCTCCTGGGGCCAAGATCAGTGACTACGTCCAGTACAGCCAGGAGCCAGGCTTTGAGTACGGCGGCTTCAAACTCTTCTACGACTACGACACCCCTCTGATGTCCCCCGCTGACGTCCTCCGCCTCTCCCCGCCGCCGGTCGTGGTGATCTACCAGTGAGGGCTTGCCCTGGAGGGGGTTTGATGATAAAATAAAACTGGTTTGTCCCCGCGTTGATCCGGAGGAGAGCATGGCGGGCAAAAAGTCCTCCCCTGGCTGGCTACATCGGGTGCACCAGGGATTCCGCCAGGTGCAACGTTGGTATTGGCATCACGCGGATGATTGGCCTCTCTCGGCCCTCCAGCAGTATGGCAAGGCCCTTGTCGTCCTCATCATCTGGCTGCTAACAGCCCTCTGTATCTTCTGCTTGATCCAATGTTTGCTCCCCGATACCCTTTCGGCTCCGCTGACTGAGGGAGTGACTGGGGTGTCAAAGGAAGCAATTGCCCTGCTGGGCTCTCTGTTGACGGCTCTGATCGGCTTTGGGCTACAGCAGTGGAAGGGTCAGGAAGAGGAAGAGAGACGAAGGCAAGAACAAATCCGGCAGGCTCTCTGCGAAATTCAGGAGTTTGACGAATTGCTCCGCGAAAACCCTTCTGACGGGGCTCGCCAGTATCTGAAGTATCGGAAAAGGGGAGGAATCTGGCAAAAGCCTCAGGTGCAGGATGCCCTGTCAGAAGCCTGGGAGAAGGCACCGGCGGAATTACGTCAGTTCGTGGCCATTGTTGAGAATCCGCCGGAGGCCAGAAATATCGGGACGGAAGAGGCAATACAGGCCCTCCGGTGGGCCTATGAATCTCTGGACGAGGAGTGGCATACGAAAGCCGATGCGGCCCTTGGGGGATTCTCGCTGCCCATTCCGGGGTGGGAGAGAAGAGAATTGCAATCCATCGTGGGCATCTGGCCCGAGGTGCAGTTAGAAGCCACTCCGCCATTCCCGATGGATCACGAACTGCTCCGGGGCATCCGTGCCCTTGGGTTGAAGGGAAACCCGTTTGGTCCGGAAAAGGTGGAGTCCCAGCCACTCTGGGAGGAATCCATCGTAGCTCCCTCGTGGTGGGAAAAGGCACGCTATCCCCGAACGGAGATTTTTATCACCCTGCCAGGAGGCGGACGGACGACGCTCGCTCTCTACCTGGTCAGAGAAGCACTGAGGCAGCGGACAGGCTTCCCCATCTACTGGCGGGTGAACGCTCAGGAATCCGCTTCCGGCTCCCTTCTGGACCAACTGATGTCAGTGGTGGCGATTGTCCTGGTGCGCTACATTGCCCTTCGCCCCCAGGGACTTACAAATGCCACTCCTCTCCATAGGAAGTCTATCGTTCGCTCGCTATTTCATTACCTATCAGAGGATCCCCTGTCCTCTCTTCAGCGAGCCGGGTTGCCTTCCGTGGGAGAGGGGCTAACTGTGGAGAAGATTGTACAGTCTTATGCCCCAACCCTTTCCTGCGAGAAGCTATCCGACTGGGAAATCTATGATCTCCTGCGTCAATCCATTCCCGCTGGATTTCCCTGTCTATGGATCCTGGCCGACATGCAGGGGAAAAGTAATGAAAAGGTCGCCCAAAATTTCTACGGGCTGACCCAAACGCTTCAGCGCTTCGGGGTCATCATGCAGGTCTTTATGGATTCGCCCTCCCCCCCTGACCTGGAGGCCTTCGGAGAGGTCTGCCTCTGGACGGCTGACGACCTCCGCCAGATGCTCCGTCGGCGCCTTCAGATTCTTTCGGGGGATGAGACACTGGATACCTGGTGTGACCTGCGGGAATGGCATGGGCCACCTGCCGAAGAACGTCTGATCCGCGCGGCCAACTTTAGTCCGGCCCGATTGGTCTGCCTGGGGAACGAGGTACTCCGCTGCATCGGCCGCACCGGGCGGAGGCTGAGCCCGGAGGACATGGATGAGATACTGGGAGGCTCCACATGAGGTGGACGGATGCGAAGAGAGAAGCATCCGTTGATCCGGAGGAGCAAGCCCCTCTCGGTCCGGCCGCTTTCGCCGCGTTGCGGGCGGAGGAGGAGCCCTGGCTGCCCGAATGTTTCATCATGCCATCCGAATTTGATCGCATGGCGGATCCCCGCCGCTCTGTTGTCATTTTCGGGGACCCAGGCAGCGGTAAGACAGCGGTGCATCGGATGTTAGAGACCATCAGTCTCGGCACCGACGGAAAGCCATTACGTCTTCTGGTCCACTGGAAACCTGCCCTGCCGATTTCAGTGGCGGAAGCCGGCCTGGATTGGGTCAAGGCTATGTTGGGTCACATCCTGGATGCCTGTGCGGATGCCCTGATCCACCATCTGGCCTGCTATCCCCGGGATTATCAGGGGGCCCCTACCTGGGCCCAGGCCCGTTTTGTCTGGTTTATCCATCGCCATACTTGGGGCAATCCCGCGCTCCGCTGGGGGCCGCTGGCAGAGGGAAACGACCCTGGCGCTCCCCTGGTTCGCCAAATTCTAAGCGGCCCTGTGGATGACATCCTCTATGCGGATGCGCCGCCCGAGTATGTGATCTCGGAATTGGTCAGCGCGCTGAAAGCACTGGAGATGGATGGCATCTGGGTCCTGACGGACGGGCTGGAGGGTTGGGCGGAGATGGCTTTTGATCGCCTGTGTGCTGGCCTGAAAGCATTTCTATCTACCCTCTCACTTTTTGATCCGTTCGGACTTATATACAAAATATGCCTCCCCTCTGAGTTAGAACCAGCACTCAGCCATGCCGGGGGTCTGGCGCGGGCACGGCGGCGTGTAGAGGGTATCCACATTCGTTGGGACCCTCCAACCCTCCGCCGATTGGTAGAAAGTCGCCTGTCCTTGGCGTTCGGGCGAGAGCCTTTTCCACTGGAAGAACTTTGCACGGCTGCCGGATTGCCGGAATGGCTGGAAAAAGTAGGGGGCACCTCCCCTCGGGAGTGGCTGGACCAGGTGGCCGGACTGGTGGAGTATTACACGACTCATTCCCGGAACAGGCCTATTGATGAGGACACCTGGAAGAGACTACGGCTTCAACGTCCTCCGCGCCTCTACCTGGACGACGAACGACGTCGGGTTATCGTGGGAGGCCGCTGCGTTAACCTGGAAGACCTGCCCGCAAAAGCGTACGAAATGCTCCGCTATCTCTACCAGCGAAGCGGTGCTGTCGTCACCAAAGCCGAATTGTATTTTCGGATATACCGGGGGCTGGATCGGATTCCACGTCCGGGAGACAGGGAATATGAAGCACCCAAGGAATATGTTGGCGTCATAGATACCAATCTCTGGCGATTACGACAGGCGATAGAGCCGGACCCCAGCGCCCCGGTACTTCTCGTCACCCGTCGGGGCCACGGCGTGGTCCTCCAGGCCCGCTGGTGAGAAGTCTGTAAGGTAATTGTGAGTAAACACATATGAAACTGTAAGCACGGGAAGCCGGATGGAACTTGCATTTTTCACAAATCACGCCATAATGTTATTAGTTTCAAGGAAACCAGCGAGGTTAAGAATATGCCATTTTTACTAAATGGCTCATCCCTATTGGGTCCGGTTTAGCATCCTTTCCTCCGTTCTTCGGTTCCGCTTCCTGTCTTCCCTTGTCTTCTTCAATGACTTCTTCAATCCCTACTTTTCACCAGATGCCGGACTCGTCTGGGGTGCCCGAATGGTTGAGGTGGGCCGGGTTTCGGTTTGACCCGTTCGGTCAGTTGGACGCAGCCGCTGACCCTCACCTCAACGAGTACCTGGTCGGGCACGAGGTCTTCGCGCGCGTCTGGGGAGATGGGATTTCCTGGGTTTTTGCCCCGGCGGGCGGTGGAAAGACCGCCCTGCGCATCAGCGTGATGCAGGCCTGCTGGGTTGGTCAGGAGACCAACCGGCCCTTCCCCATCCCCTATGTGCCTCCCTTTCTTGCCTGGGGGCATGCGCGTCCATCAGAAGAAGAGCATCTTGCAGCCATAGCCAGAGCCGGCACAATTGCGCTTTTCCTGACTATGGCCTATCGTCCTCACTGGTTTTTCCGCATGGATCAGCCAGAACGTCAGCACACCGTTGAAATGTTTCGCTGGAACCTCCCTGGTCCTCTTTCAGTCTATCTGGAGCGATGTCGCCTGAGAGGGGACCCGCAAGTATTATCTGATGTTCTGGATCCCGCTTTTGTGCTCCGTCATTCTCCTAACCCGGAGGTATTGCGGGATTGGTGCGATGCAGTGGAAGCAGCTTCCCGGGAGACCCCAACGCCCTCACCCTTAGAACGGTGGTCACTACTTAAGGAACTTTTACTGGAGACTATAGGTTTTCCCGCTCTCTACATTCTGCTAGATGGGCTGGACGGCGCACCCGAAACGATCAGTGATCCGACCGCTGTGGCTGATTGCCTGGCGCCTCTCTTGCGGCTGACGGAGGGGTGGGCCAAAGAGAAAGTGTTCCTGAAAGCATTCCTTCCTGGAGAGATGCAAATCTCTCTGGTGGAGCGCTTTCCAGACCTGTTTGGTCCAGCGTATATTTCAACTATCCACTGGACACCGGATCTCCTGGCAGAGGTAGTTCGCCGTCGGGTATATGTGGCTACCGAAGGTGCCTTCGGCAGTCTGGATGCTTTAGCTTCTCCAGCCTTGCGAGACTTAGAAACCCTGCTGGCAAAAACTGTTATTCCCCCAACCCCCCGGGAGATGTTAGTATTAACTCGCCGGATGCTGGAGGAGCACGTCCGGATTTCAGGTAGCAATGGTTTGATCAGGGAAGAAGATGTAGAAAACGCAATTCGTTGGTATCTTTCAACCGTCCGGTATCACGATAAGGTTTAGCAGGCAAGAGTCCTAAAGGCCCTTGCCTGCTTCTTTATATCTAAGGAGGTTGTCATGGTAGGCTTGCAGTTACCAGAATATGCGCCGGAAAAATTCGTTAACCGTTATGATGAAATTGAATTAATCACCCAGAAGGTTCGGGCGTTGGCGGAAGGAAGACCGGTAGAAAAGCGAACTGTGGTTTTCGTTGGAGAGCGTGGGGTCGGCAAATCCTGGTTACTGGACCACCTTCAGGCCATACTGCCCCGCCAGTTTCGTGACCTCAAGGTGCTCCGGCTGGACCTGAAGGCCTATGTGGACGAAGACCCAGCTTGGGCTGTTGCTGATATGATCCAGCGGTTGAGCATAGAAACGGGCGGTCCGGGCGAGCGCCTGGGCCCGGACCTGGCAACAATGAGCCGTCGGCTGATGGAGCATCTACGGGGCATCCTTCGGAAATCCATATTGCTGTTGCTAATGGATCATGTCCACGAGTCCAACTGGAATTTATTACCCCTTCTGGAGGATTATCTGCTGGGCCCCCTGGCAGCCGAACCGCGCGTGCTCATTATTATGACCGGACGAGGACGACTATACCCATGGAAGACACCCGAATTACGGTTAAAAGCGGATTTTAAAGACCTCTTGCCGTTTCAGCGACCGGAGGAGACCCAGGCCCAACTGGAACAACAGGCTTACAAGGCGCTCCCTCAAGCACCCGAGATTCATACCCTCAGCCAGGGTAACCCTCTGGCAAATTATTTATTGGGAACCCTGGGAGTGCTGGAGGGATTGGACCGAGTGGTCGAAGAAATCCTGGAGCCGGTTCCGGCGGACCGTCGTCGCCAGGTGAGGGAGTATCTGGAGGCCCTGTGTGTCCTGAACGCCTTTGATGAGGAACGTATTCCGGAGATGTTGGCAACGTACTACCGAGACGATTCTTACCGCCAATGGACTTATGCCCAGGCTCGCCAGGTACGGGAAGAGTTGATCCGCTGGGCATTTGCCCGCTGGAACGCGGATGCAGGTGGTTATATACTGGACCCGGTGGTCCGTCGGCTGATAGAGGAATACCTGAAAAAGGCACAGCCAGAAAAATGGCGGGCTCTCCAACGAGCTGCCCAGGATATGTACACCCGCTGGGCGAGGGAGTTTGCTCGTACGCGCGAGCGATGGCAGAAAGAAGCAGCGTATCATCATCGTTCGCTCCAACCGGCCTCAATGTAGGGAAAGAGGAGGAACTGCAATGCAGGAGAACATTTATGCCCGAGAAGAGGTTCATACTGGTGCATGGGCTACTCCTGAACTGGTGGGACGTGAAGCATTTCTTGAGCAGATTCATCAGGCAGTGACAGACACCTCCTGTTCGTATGTCATTTACATTACGGGAGAGGGAGGAATCGGGAAAACACGGCTGGTTCAGTATGTGTTAGAGAATCCGCCCACTGCTAATCCTTTAGTCGTTGCTTCCAGGGTGATAGACCTTTACCATTCGCAGGTGCGCACTCTTGCTGGTTTAATCGGGGCGATTTTAGAGGTTGTAGAACCACTGAATGAGTTCTTCAAGAAGCAGGTGGAGGCTGAAAAACTGGAAGCCCTGGCGCGGGCTGAGCAGGAGGGCCTTTCTCTGGCTGAAGTTATTAGCCTTCGCAAAGACGCAACCGAGTTCTTTTTGAGGGTGTTCAACCAGTTCACCCAGCATCATCGGGTTGTACTGGCATTGGATACTGCGGAACACCTTTTTGCCCACGAAGACCCGACCCAGAAAGCGTTGGAATTAGAGGACGTGTATCCCTCTTTGCTTCAATGGTTGCTAGATGAATTTCTGCCGCATATTCAGAACACGGTTATCCTGCTGGCAGGACGACCCGGGCCAGGAAATCTGCGGGAAGTTGTAAGCCGAAGGTTGGAGAGGACATCGGACCGAAGCCTTATAGTGATTGACTTACCTGGACTTACCGAAGTTGAATCTCTCCGCTACGTCCGGGCAGTGATTCAGGCCGCTGAAGAGAGGGGGGCAAAAGATGCTGCAGAGTTCATTAAAAATTGGGGTGAGGATAACTGGCGCGTGGCATTTTATTGCCTGTGCGATGACACCATTCCCCCCACAGTTCGCCCAATCCTTTTGGCACTGGCAGTTGATTACCTGGTTATAGCGGAAAGACCTCTGGATAGTCTGGTGATGTCTCTTGAACAGGCCCAGGCCCTTTCCAACAGCCAACGTGAGCAAATACGGAAAGCATTGCAAAGAGAGGTGGTTCAGATTATCGGTGACAAACGCTCCCCCGCAGATGAAGTCATCATCGCCTTGGGTTGGCTGCGGAAAGGGGCCGATACCGATCTCCTCGCTCGTGTCACCGAGAGGGAGTTAGAGACCATAGAAGCAGCCCTGAAAAGTGTGGTCCAACTCTCCTTTATCAAAACACGCCCGGTGGACCAGCGGATTTTTCTACATGACGAAATGTACGATGCCCTTCAGCGCGAATTCCTGGCAACGCGAGAAGCCCAATGGAGAAGCGTTGCCCAAATTCTGCAAAAGCATTATCAGAAACAAATTGACAAAACCAGGCATCAGATCGCCGAACTTTATCAACCGCTGGAAGAAAAAGCGCTTCCGGCCTCACAGGAAGTTATCAGAACACGTGCCCGTCTGCAAGACGCTTTGGTAGAAGACCTTTTTTATCGTTTACGATATAACGCGTATCAGGGCTTCCAAAAATATTATCTTTATGCTGAGGAAGCGATTGCCACAGCGGACGAAAGTCTGGACACGCAACTGCGGGCTGAATTGATGGCCTTTTTGGCCGAACAAGAATCCCTTGGTCAATCTGTAGAGATTAACGGCCTGTCCCGCAATGAGGTGATGGCCGATGCCGCTGTACGATGGGTTAAACGCCTCATTAACAAGGGGGATTACGATCGCGCAATACAAGTGGCTCGCTCCTCAGCGATGGAGAGTCTCGTTACTCCTGGTGGAATATGGGCCAGGGCTGATCTGAAGGCCTGGGAAGCCCTGGCCCTTGCTTATCAGGGCAACCTGGAAGAAGCCCGAAACCTGCTTAACGAAGCAATTTCTTCCGTAAACAACTTGGAGCCCAAATCCATTCGCGAAAATGGAATCCGAGCGCGCTTATACAATAACCTGGGGTATGTACTACGTGCCTTGGGTTGTTATTTTGGAGCGATCAATGCTTATGAAATAGCACTCTCTATCTGGCGAAAGATAGGACTCGGGGTAGAAGAGGCCAACACTCTGAACAATCTAGCTTTTGTCCAGGCCGAGGTGGGGCACCTGCATGTGGCAGAACAGTTAGCAAAAACTGCATTAGCCTTGCGAGAAGAAGCCGGCCCTCGCAGCCCGGTTGGGCTCAGTTTGAACACCCTGGCTCATATCGCTATTCGTGGTAATCTCCTTATTACAGCCCGTGAATATGCCGAGCATGCCTGCAGCCTTTTCCAGTTATTGGGCGAACAGAGAGGAGAGGGGTTGGCGAAAACCGCTTTGGCTGAAGCACTACGGCGATGGGGAGAACAGAAGGGCAAAATAGAATCCCTTCAGGAAGCTATTCGGGTCGCTGGCGAGGCTGTTGAAATCTTCGAAAGATTGCCCGCGATGGATCGATTGGTTGAAGCATTGATAGAAATGGGTTGTGCCTATCGGGATCTGGCGAAGGTCATAAGAGGACCTCTGCGGCGAGACCAAGAAAGAGACACATTGCATATAACGGAAACAGTTGAAGAGAACGCGAGAAAAGGACAACAGGCTCTGCGTCGCGCGGCGGATATTGCTGAGAGCCGAGGAATTGTCGGACGACAAATAGACGCTCTGGTGAACCTCGCCTGGTTGCATTATTATGTTCTGGAAGATGAGCGGGCACTGAGTATACTACAAGAAGCACGAGAGTTGATTCCACAAGAGTTTTACATCACGGAGCGAGGACGCCCCCAGATAGATCGGGGAGAAGCTGTTGTCCCCACCCTGATGCAACTGGGCAAGATAGAACTGCTTTGCGGGCAGATCCGGTTTAACGAGTATCAACGGCAGAAAGATCAGTCCTCTCTGGAACAGGCAATAGAACACTATGTTCTTTCGCTGGAATACGATACTCTGGCTTCTGATCAGGTCTTCCGGGACATGCGACGCGGCATGGATCGTATCTACGAGCGCCTCTCCACTTTGAGCCCTCAGGAAATGACTGATGTGGTTAAAATGGTCGGAAATATTAAAGAAAAGTATAAATTAAGAGAATCGCGCATGCAGCAGTTCCTGAGGGAAAGCTATCTGGTGCTATGAACGTCCATCCCTTTTCTGGGTTTGATCAGGATATAATGCGCCTGGCCGCTGTTCTTAACACCGTCTGCGCCGAGGGGATGATGTGCACGCCCCGCTTTGAACCCACCCCCGCCTGGGAGCATGCACTGGCCCGGCCCGACTGCCCTTGCCATCTCCTGCTGGTGGCAGCGGATGGGGCGAACATCGTGGGCTGGTGCCGTCTGTTCCCCACCGATGCCAACGGGGAGGCCGAACTGGGCATCGGATTACTTGCTCCTGCCAGAGGACACGGGCTGGGGACACAAATGTTAGCTGAAGCCATCGCTTGGGCCCATGAGCGCAGATTGGCCCGGTTGGTATTGACGACCCGCGCGGATAACTATCGGGCCCTACGCCTTTTCACGAAGCACGGCTTCGTGCCTACGGGCTGGAAAAAAGGGGATTGGATAGAAATGGCCCTGGGGCTGCAACTTTTGGAAGCAAGGAGCAAGCCGTGACTCCCCCTTGCCTCATTATGTTCGCTCCACTTTCTGGCAATCTCAGCGAATCCGATTGCGCTTGCGAGAATTTCCCCACGGCCATCTCTGCCATTGATCCATCCGAGTCCGACTGCGCCTGCGCGCTGGCCACCCCCCCTAATCTGCAATCTGCAATCTGCAATCTGCAATCTGCAGGGCTCTGGGGGCTGGCCCCTTCCTTATACCGCGCCCCCCTCCCCGGCGGATACCAGGCGGCCTTCAGCCCCACCGGCCCCGCCGGGGTGGTGGTGCTGAACGGCCCGGCCGCGCACGCCCTAGACGCCTTCGCCGCCCCGGCCCCCCTGGCCGACCCCACCGCCCGCCAACTGGCCACCCTGGGCCTGCTCGCCCCAACTCAACCAACGGAAAACGCAACACGCAACACATCTCACGCCTTCACGTTTCACGTCTTCACCGTCTGGCTCCACCTCACGGCCCGCTGCAACCTCCGCTGCGCCTACTGCTACGCCCTCCGGGGCCAGGCCAACATGCCCCCGGAGGTCGGGAGGGCGGCGGTGGATGGGGCCATCCGTTCCGCGCGCGCCCACGGCTTCCGGGCCCTGAAACTCAAGTACGCCGGCGGCGAGCCCACCCTGAACCTCCCCACCCTCCGCGCCGTCCACCAGTACGCGCGGGCACGCGTCCCCGAGGCCGGCCTGGACCTGCGGGAAGTGCTTCTGACCAACGGCACCACCCTGACCCCGGGCCTGCTCCGGTGGCTGCGGGACGAAGGCATCCGGCTGGCCATCTCCCTGGACGGCCTGGGCCCGGCCCACGACGGGCAGCGGACAGATGAGGGTGGCGCCGGTTCCTTCACCCGCGTCGCTGAGGGGATAGAGCAGGCATTGACCCTGGGGCTCACCCCCCACCTCTCCGTGACCGTCACCGCGCACAACGTAGACGGGTTGGCGGAGGTGGTGGCCTTCGCGCTGGACCGGGGCCTCCCCTTCAACCTGAACTTCGTCCGCCCGGCCCCCGGTCGCCCCGACCTGACTCCCGACCCGGAGCGCCTCATCGCAGGCCTGCGGGCGGCTCTCTCCGAGATGGAGCACCGTCTGCAATCCGCAACCTCCAACTTGCAATCTGCCATCTGCAATCTGCTGGACCGCTGCGACCTGAGCGCCCCCCACCGCTACCCCTGCGGCGCCGGGCACGCCTACATCGTGGTCGGTCCGGGGGGAGAACTGGCCCGTTGCCATATGGAAATGGGGCAGACCGTCGGCACGGTCTGGGAGGAGGACCCGCTGGCCGCGGTGCGGGCGGAGGACGGGTTCCGCAACCCGCCGGTGGAGGAGAAGGAGGAATGCCGGGAATGCCCGTGGCGCTACGCTTGTGCGGGGGGATGCCCGCTGCTGGCCCGGCGGCATCGGGGCACCCCGGCGGCCCCGTCCCCCTACTGTGCCGTCTACCGGGCCATCCTCCCTGAACTTCTGCGCCTGGAAGGGCTGAGCCTTATGCGCAGCGGGGGAATCCTCTAACCTCCAAAGCAGTTGTTCGTCGTACCAGTCACGAGATGTCCGGAACGGCCTGGCTTCCGGCTCTCTTTACTGATCCCTTCACATTCAGCGCTTTTTGTGGACCTGGCCCGGCTCACCCCGGTGTTAATACTACAACCGATGCCCAACAAGGCAGGTGACAGTCACCTCTGATCCTTCAAAACGGGGAAGTGCGGTTGTAGTAGAAGGATGCAGCCGGGCCGTCCCTTTCCCGTGGTTCCCGGCCTTCATCCAGCAAGCAGCAGGAGAGTCAGAAGAGGCCCAAAGGAGCGGGAAGTACCATAGAGGCAGCGCAATGGCTGCATGCGCAGATGAATGCTACCGGCAACCTGGTGAGGTTCACCCCACAAGGCCTTCCCGATAGACCCGCGCCTTCTGCACGTACCATGCGGCGTCCTTGCGCAGGCGCAGAATCTCCTCCTCCCGCAGTTCCCGCACCACTTTGGCCGGGATGCCCAGCACCAGGGTACGGGGCGGGATGACCATCCCCTCCGTCACCACCGCGCCGGCCCCGACGATGGCCTCCTCTCCGATAACGGCCCCGTTCAGGACAATGGCGCCGATGCCGATGAGGGCGCCGTCTTCCACCACGGCCCCGTGCAGGACGGCCCGGTGGCCCACCGTCACCCCGGCCCCGACCCGGCAGGGCCGGTCCACGTCGGTGTGGATGACCGTCAGGTCCTGGACGTTGGACCGGGGGCCGATGTGGATGGGGGCCTCCTCGGCCCGCAGGACGCACCCGAACCAGATGCTGGCCTCCTCCTCCACCGTCACGTCGCCGATGACGACGGCGCCCGGGGCGACGAAGACGGAGGGGTGGATGCGGGGCTTTTTCAGCCACGAATTGCACGAAAGATCACGAATTTGTTCGTGTAATTCGTGAAATTCGTGGCTCATCCGGCTATTACCTCCACCAGCGCCCGCAGCAGGTCCCGCTCCTCCTCTGGCAGGACGGTGCGCGGGTCCAGCACCAGCCGGTCCGCCTCTATGCGCGCCACTACAGGCGGGTCGTGGCGACGCAGGGCCGCCGCGACCCGGTCCGGGTCCGGGAGGGGCAGGGCCAGCAGGCGGGTGGGCAGGGTCTCCTCGGGGAGACTCCCGCCGCCCACGGTGGAGCGCCCATCCACCACCTCGGCCCGAATGCCGGCCCGCGCCAGCGCCCGGCGCCAGCGGCGGGCCCGCCGGGCCAGTTCCTCCACCGGCGCAGCGATCATCCGCCAGACCGGGATGTGGGTGGTAGCCTCATCCCGCAGGTAGTGCATCAGCGTGGCCTGGAGGCCAGCCAGGCAGAGTTTGTCGGCCCGCAGCGCGCGAGCCAGAGGATGGCGCTTCATCGGTTCCACAAACTCCGCCCGGCCCACGATGATGCCGGCCTGGGGGCCACCCAGGAGTTTATCCCCGCTGAAGCAGACCACCGCCGCGCCCGCCGCGACGCTCTCCTGGATCATCGGCTCGTGGGCCAGACCGAAGGCCGCCGTATCCAGCAGGGCCCCGCTCCCCAGGTCGTCCATCACCGGAATCCCGTGCGCCCGCCCCAGTTCCACCAGTTCCGGTAGCCCCACCTCCGCCGTGAAACCGACGATGCGGAAGTTGGAGGAATGGGCGCGCAGGATCAGGGCCACGTCCGGTTCTTCCGCCAGCGCGCGCTCGTAGTCCCGGCGGTGGGTGCGGTTGGTGGTGCCGACCTCTATGAGCCGCGCGCCGGATTGGGCCATCACTTCTGGAATACGGAATCCGCCGCCGATTTCTACCAGTTGGCTTCGGGAGATGAGCACCCCCCGCCCCCGGGCCAGGACCGTGAGGGCCAGCAGGACCGCTCCGGCATTGTTGTTGACCACCAGCGCGGCCTCCGCGCCCGTCAGTTCGCAGAGGAGGCGCTCCGCGTGGACGGTGCGGTGGCCCCGACGTCCGGCGGGGAGGTCATATTCCAGGTTGGAGTAGCCCCGGGCGACGGCGTCCATCGCCGCGCGGGCGGCGGCGGAGAGGGGGGCCCGCCCCAGATTGGTGTGGATGATGACCCCGGTGGCGTTGATGACGGGGCGCAGCGTGGGGGCCAGTTCATCCCGAAGCAGCGCGATGGTCCGGGCGACCACCGCTTCGGGGGCCGGCAGTTCACCTCCGGCCCGCATCTCCTCCCGCACCCGGCCCAGCGTCCGGCGGATGGCCGTGACGACCAGCCGATGACCATAAAACGGGAGCAGGGCCTGGATGGCCGGGGCATTCAGCACCCGGTCCACGCTGGGGAGTTGACGGAGATCAGCAGATACGTTCATCGGTCCTCCCGCTCTGAATTGTACCGGCTTGTGGGAGATATGTCAAATAGCGATTCCACCCATATTGACTTTCAGACAATTGGTGGTAAAATAAAGTACGGTCTCAGATTTGCCGCCTGTGAACGGCCGGGGACAGTTAGCGCCCTGCTCCTATCTCCGCCCCCTTCTCTCTCCGAGTTCATAGTCGGTGGAGATGAGATACTCTTTTCGGGAGGTAGTCAGATGCAGAAACAATTGGTATGGGGAGCCGTTGCGCTCCTGGTCCTGGCCGCGATGGCCTGTTCACTGGGCGGGAAGACCGCCACGCCACCACCCCAGGCCACCGGTGCCCCGCCCTCCGAAGGCGAAGCCACATCCGTCGCTCCCGCCACCGAAGAGGCCCCGCCACTGGAAATTGCCCCTGATGCGCTGGAGAACCTCAACAGTTACCGCTCCCGCCTTGTCTTGCGGCAGATGGTAGAAGGTGGTGCCACTGAGACCCTCACGATGGAGCAGGAGGAGACGCGCGAGCCCCCTGCCCGGCGGATTGTCATCACCTCCGAGGGAGGCGAGAATCCGGGTACGTTGGAGTTAGTCCAGATTGGCGATACATCCTGGATGTGCAGTCCGGATGGCGGCTGTATCCAGACCCAGCAATCCGGCGAAGAGAGCACACCGACCTTCGGTGAAGGGATGATCTGGAAGCCTGAGGACTTCGCCTCCTCCGACTACCGGTATGTGGGTCGGGATACGGTGAACGGCGTCCGCAGCCGCCACTACACCCTGAACCTGACCCCGGAGATGCTGGCGGGGATGGTACAGGGCACGGTGACCGCTACGAAGGCCGACGTGTGGGTCGCAGATGAGGCCGGGGTACCGGCATACGTCACCCGCTTCACCATCTCCTGGGAGGGCACCCAGGAGGACGGGAAGAAAATCCAGGGCGACTGGACCTACGAGGTCTACGACGTGAACAAGCCCATCACCATTCAGCCGCCGGAAGGGGCGACGGGTGTGCCCGAGGACATCCCGATTTATCCGGGAGCGACGGACCAGGCCATCATGGGCGCCCTCATTATGTTCTCCAGCGCGGACACGGTGGAGGATGTGGCGAAGTTCTACCGCACCCAGATGCCCGCTCAGGGCTGGACGGCGGGCGAGGAGAGCACCCTGGGCAATATGGTCACCCAGGAATGGACGAAGGGCGACCGCAAGGCCAGCCTGATGATCGCCCCGAAGGACGAGGGCGGCTGCAGCGTGATGATCAGCATAGAGCAGCCGTAACAAAATCCGTATCCGGAGGTCAGCGCACTGTTGGTGGCCTTGACGAAAAAGGAGAGTTGGATTACAATATAATATGGCCAGGCGGGCCCTGCCCGCCTTTTTCATTCAACGACACGTAGCACTGGCTACCCGGCCGGTACAGGCTACAGCCTGCGCTACTGGACAGAGTACTCGTTTGGGATCAGGAGGTACAATGGTACCAATGGAACTGAGCGCCCAGGTGCGCACGGTCATTGGCAAAAAGGTGCGCCGTTTGCGGAGGGAAGGGTGGATTCCCGCCGTTCTCTACGGCCCCGACGCCCAAAGTCGGCCCTTGCAGGTTCCGGCCCCGGAAGCGGAAGAGGTCATTGCCCAGGCGGGCACCAGCCACCTGATCACGCTTTCTATCAGCGGTGAACCGTCACCCCTTCAGGCGCTGGTGCGCGGGGTGCAGCGGGACCCGATTCGCCGCAACCTGCTGCATGTGGATTTCTACCGGGTGGAAATGGATAAGCCGATCACGATGGAAATCCCCATTGTCCTGGTTGGCTCTTCCCCCGTTGTGGACCGCCGGGAGGGCATCCTGCTCCAGGGAAAGCAGACGCTGGAGATTGAGTGTCTCCCTCGCGACCTGATAGAGAGGGTGGAGGTGGACATGAGTGGTCTGACCGAGGTGGACCAGCAGATTACGGTCGGAGACCTGGTGCTTCCTCCAACCATTCGGGTTCTGGATGACCCGGACGAGATGGTCGTGCGGGTCACTCCCCTGGAGATGGCAGAAGAAGAAGAGGCTCCCGCTCCGTCGGAGGTGGAACCCGAACTGGTCCGTCGCCGGAAGGTGGAGGAGGAAGGGGAAGCGTAAAGAGGCGACTTTATCGGTCGTGTCCCTCTTCTGCGCGCCTGATGGGGTTGCGAAGTGAAGCCAAAGCCCTCGGCAGTGGGGGTAGGGAAGAGATAAAAAGAGGGGTTTTGCGGCGGCGACCGAAGACCGCGGCTGCAAAACCCCTCTTCCATCACCCCCTTTGCCCCGACACCGGCGGAGCCGCGCCCGAGGGGGAGATCTGCGGTCACTACCCAATGCAATTGATCAGATCGCCTTACGATAAAGCAGATTCGGTCTCCCGCGGAACTCTACCGCACCAATTCTGAAGGATCTGTAAGAGGCGAGACTTTTCCATAACTTCTTTATAGGTATAATAAAGTCCCGGCTTCCGTCCATCAGGATCATCGGAATACACGATTTCTTTAACGATTTTGACCTTGATTTCCTGCTCGTTGGGTGACCACACAAGAATCATCAAAGGCAAACGAGCCTGTTTGCGGAGGATGTCCACTACCTTCCATCTCTGTTCATCTCCCTTCCGGTTGGCGCTGGGTAAGAACCACTGGTTGTTGCAATGGGCTCTCACGCTGACTGCCAGTGTTGTTTGGAACTCCAGCACACACAAGATTCCTCCGCTGGGGCACACCAGCACACCGTCAAGATTACCTGGCCAGGGGTGCTGACACTTCCGCAATTCCCGGTCAAAACAGGGCAATCCGGTTTCCTGGTAACCGGATGTCATCTGTAGCGATCGGAATTGAGCCAACCACTCTCCGAAACGCTGAGCGGTGGGAAAGGTTTCGCGCAAGCTGGACGTATCTCTACTCAACTGGAAAACGTAAATTCGGTTTGTTATTTTCTGTGAATTATACGTATACGCGACGAAATACCAGGGCGTGCCCAGCATTTCAGAAAATCGGGCCTTCAGAGCGTAACTATCGGATAGCCGGGTCTTCAATTCCCGACAAATCTCATCTTCGGACCAAATTCTTTCTTCACCGTCAAAACACGCCCTGTCCAGGAGAAGGGAAACCCTCCCCTGATATATTGTGAACCCTTCAAAACTCAATATTCTGTATCCCGCCTTGAGAAGGGTCTCTTTCACCCAGTTTTTTCGCTCGCTACGTTCGCTCGTTTCAAAACGCATCTGGCATCCCAGTTGCACGTTCATCTTTCCTCCGATCTACCAGTAGAGTGATGTGATGGTCGGGCTGTTGGATGCAAGTTTCTCCCGCGTTGCGGGAGAGATGAGAAACTGCTTCGCATCCTTGCCCACCATAGAGACATAAGGTCACCCGGAGGAAACGGAGATGCCCGTATACGAGTACCGATGCCACGACTGTCGTCGTCGCGTTTCCATTTTCTGGCGGACGTTCTCCGAAGCCCAGAGCGGGACGCCAGTCTGCCCCCACTGCGGGGGCAGGAACCTGACCCGCCTCATCTCCCGCGTGCGGGTGGTCCGCTCCGAAGAGAGCCGTCTGGAGTCGCTGGCCGATGATTCTTTCCTCTCCGACTTTGACGAAAAGGACCCCCGCTCACTGGCGCGAATGATGCGCCGGATGGCCGACGAAGTGGGAGAAGACCTGGGGCCGGAGTTTGAGGAGGTCGTCGGACGGCTGGAGGCGGGGGAGAGCCCCGAGGAGATAGAGAAGGTCCTGCCGGAACTGATGGGGGAGGAAGGCGGGGAAGCAGACATCGGCGCGGAGTTATAACGTCGGAGGGATGTGTCCTCCTGTCCAGCGTGCCCGCAGGAGGGCGCGCAGGTCCGCCTGGACCGCATCCACGGGGCGGGCGGCGTCCACCACAATCCACCGCTGGGGCTCCAGGCTGGCCAGTTCCAGGTAGCCGGCCCGCACCCGGCGGTGAAAATCCACCGTCTCCCGGTCCAGACGGTTCCACTCTCCCCCACCCGTCCGGCGGCGGGCCAGTCCCTCTTCGGGGGAAATGTCCAGGCAGAAGGTCAGGTCGGGGGTCAAACCGCCGGTCGCCAGGTAGAGGACCCGCCGGAGCGCATCCAGGTCCAGTCCCCGCCCGTAGCCCTGGTAGGCCAGGGTACTGTCGGCGTAGCGGTCGCAGAGGACGGTCTGTCCGGCGGCCAGCGCCGGGCGGATGATCTCCGCCACCACCTGGGCGCGCGCGGCGCAGTACAGGAAGACCTCCGTCCAGGGGGACATGCCGGTATGTGCCGGGTCGTGGAGAACTTCCCGAATCCGTTCCCCGATGGTCGTCCCCCCCGGCTCCCGGACCAGGACGACAGGATGGCCCTCTTCCTGCAGCCAGTGGGCCAGCAGATGGGCCTGGGTCGTCTTCCCGCTGCCGTCGGGCCCCTCCAGCGTGATGAACAACGGCACCTCCGCAGAAAACGGCGGTCGCGGCGGCCCGCCGCCACGACCGTATCCTTACCCTCTGGTAATCCGCACCCGTCGGTTCGGCTCCTCCCCCACCGAGTAGGAGGAGAGGCCCGCTTCCCGGGCCATTTCGTGCTGCTGACGGCGGATGAACGCGTTCTGAGGGGAAAGTTCCACCTCGTCGGCGTCGCCGTCCAGAATCCGCCGGATGGCCTGGTCCGCCTCCCGCAGGGCAGGCGTCAGTGGTCCGGGGAGATGGTTCTCCGCCGCGATGTCGCTCAGGCAGGCCTCCATCTGGGCGACGGTGTTGGCCCGCAGGACGTAGACAGGGATGCCCTTCCGCTCGGCATCGGAGATGAGCCGGGGGCGCTTGCGGAAGAAGCCTTTGGTGGTCACGAAGGCATCCGCCTGCCCCAGTTCATCCACCACGTAGACGGGGACCTGCATGCGGCGGGCGGCTCGCTCCAGCCGGTTGCGGGCGATACCGTAGGGGAAGATGCGCACCGGCTCCTGGATTCTGGGCCCCAGCGGCGCCGGGGAGGGGGCCGGAGCGGCGGGGGATGGGCGCGTGCGGCCGCTCTCCCGCTCCTCCAGCGACGGCGGCTTCGCTTTCTCCACCCGAATCTCTCCGGAGGCGTCCCGGTAGCGGAGTTCCGCCTGCAGGGGACGGCCCCGGAGCAGCGCGTCCACCGATTCGGCCACGCTGTGGTGGATGAGCAGCCGCTGGCGGTCCTGGATTTCAATGAGGACGTCAAACGTCGGCGGCGCGCGGCGCTCCAGGATGGTCTTCTGCGTGCCCCGCCGCCGCGCCTCCTCGTCCGAAAGAGTCACGCTCTCAATCCCGCCGACCAGGTCGGAGAGGGTGGGATTCAGCAGGAGGTTGTCCAGGGTGTTGCCGTGGGCAGTGGCGATGAGTTGGACGCCCCGTTCGGCGATGGTGCGCGCGGCCAGGGCCTCCAGTTCCCTCCCGATTTCGTCAATAATGATGACTTCGGGGTTGTGGTTCTCCACCGCCTCAATCATCACCTCGTGCTGGAGGGAGGGCATCTCCACCTGCATACGGCGCGCGCGTCCGACGGCGGGATGGGGGATGTCGCCATCGCCGCCAATTTCGTTGGACGTGTCCACAATGATGACCCGCTTCGTCTCCGCCAGGACCCGGGCGGCCTCCCGCAGCATTGTCGTCTTGCCCACGCCGGGACGGCCCAGGAGGAGGATGCTCTTGCCGCTCTCAATGATGTCCTGGATGATGGCAATGGTGCCGTAGACGGCCCGGCCGACCCGGCATGTCAGCCCGACGATGTCCCCTTTGCGATTGCGGATGGCGGCGATGCGGTGGAGGGTACGGGCGATGCCGGCACGATTGTCGGCGTCAAATTCGCCCACCCGTTCCACCACATGCTGGATGTCCTCCCGGGTGACTTCCCGCTCGCTCAGCACCACCTCACCGTCGGTGTAGCGGGCCGTGGGCACCCGGCCCAGGTCCAGAATCACCTCCAGCAACTCATCCCGCCGACCGATCTGCTGGATTCTCTCCCGCAGGTCTGCCGGCAAGACGTTCAGTAACGCGTCCAGATCATCGGTGATGTGATTATTGTACCCCTTCTCCACAGTACTCAGTTCTCTTCTCCAGATTCGGCGGGGGGGAGCAACGGCCCCGGTGGAACCCGCTCCCCGCGTCCGGTAACGAGGCCCATACCGAACCGGCGCGCGGCCGCGTCGCAGGCCGCGTCCACCCGGAGCCCGTAGATATACACCAGATAGGGGCCAGGAACCCCGTGTTGCGCCAGTCGGCGCCGGAAGCCCTCAGAACGCATCCGGTTGGCCCAATCCTCTATCTCCCGTCGGCTCAGCCGGGTTTTCGCTTCCACCACTGCCCACAGGACCTGACCGTCCCGGGCTGCGGGGATCGCCACATCTACTTCACCGTCCATCCGGACCTGTCGGGGCTCTTCCAGAATCTGATAGCCCTTTTGCTCCAGAAGAACCATCACCCAGTCTTCGGCCTCTTCCTCTACAGTGGCCCCGATGGTGCGCCGCAGGTTGTTGACCTCTACGGCCAGATGGTCCACTTTTTGGGCCAGCATGTCCACTCGTTCGTCAGTGCGCCGCTGGGCCTCCGCCAGTTCTTCTACCCGCTGCTCCGTGCGCCGCTGAGCCTCCGCCAGCGCTTTGACCGATTCATCGGTCCGCTGTTGGGCCTCCGCCAGTTCCTGAACGGCCGCCTCCAGCCGGTCCAGCCGTTCCTCACTGCGCCGCTGAGCCTCCGCCAGTGCCTCCACCGCGGCCTCCAGGCGCCCGACCCGCTCCTCGGTGCGCCGCTGAGCCTCCGCCAGCGCTTTGACCGATTCATCGGTCCGCCGTTGGGCCTCCGCCAGTGCTTCTACCCGTTGCTCCGTGCGCCGCTGGGCCTCCGCCAGCGCTTTGACCGATTCATCGGTCTGCCGTTGGGCCTCCATCAGCGCTTGGACCGACTCCTCGGTCTGCCGTTGGGCCTCCATCAGCGCTTTAAGCGATTCGTCGGTCCGCCGTTGGGCCTCCATCAGCGCTTTGATTGACTCCTCGGTCTGCCGTTGAACCTCGGTCAGGTCTCTGATGATTTCATGAATCTGCCATTGCGCTTCCGCGAAGGCCTCCACATGCGCGCTGAGCCGCCGGAACAGTTCGGGCAGTTCCAGCATATCATCACTCAGCAGCGCGCGCCGAAAGAGCACCCGCCATTCCGGGTTCTCCTCTATCAGCCGGATCAGCAACGGGATGTCCAGAGTGTCTGTTGGCATCTTCATTTTGCCAGTTTCAGGAAGTACTGGTGAAATCGTTCATCCCTGGTCAATTCCGGATGAAAGGCGGTCGCCAGCAGGTTGCCCTGCTGCACAGCCACGGCTGTCCCGTCTTCCAGCGCGGCCAGGACCTCCACTCCCGCTCCCACCCGCTCAATGACCGGTGCACGGATGAAGACAGCGTGGAATGGGGGATTCCCCAGGACAGAGACCGGGAGGTCAGCCTCAAAACTGTCCACCTGACGGCCGAATGCGTTGCGTCGGACGGTAATGTCCATCAATTCCAGCAAGGGTTGACCTGGCACACCGTCCACGACTTCCCTGGCCATCAGAATCATCCCGGCGCAGGTGCCCCAGAGAGGCCGTCCAGAACGAGCGAGCTCCCGCAACGGTTCCAGCAATCCCCATTTCTGGGCCAGAAGACCAATGGTGGTAGACTCCCCGCCGGGGATGATCAGTCCTGCCAGACCCTCCAGATGTTCCGGTAGCCTGACCTCCACCGGCTGAACGCCCAGGCGGGCCAGGATATGTTCGTGCTCAATGAAAGCACCCTGCAGGGCCAGGATGCCGACTTTCACGGCTACCACCCCCGTATCGCCAACCGCTCTTCGGCCGGGATCAGGCTGATGTTGATGCCCACCATCGGTTCCCCCAGGCCGCGGCTGATCTCCGCCAGAATCTGCGGGTCGTTGTAGTAGGTGACGGCCTGGACGATAGCCCGCGCCCGCCGGACCGGGTCGCCGCTCTTGAAGATGCCGCTGCCCACGAAGACGCCGTCCATCCCCAGTTGCATCATCAGCGCGGCATCGGCAGGGGGGGCAATACCACCAGCCGCAAAGTTCACCACCGGCAACCGCCCCAGCCGGGCCGTCTCCACCACCAGTTCGTAGGGGGCGCCGATTTCTTTGGCATAGGCCATCATCTCCTCTTCGGCCATCGTGGTCAGGCGGCGGATCTCCCCCAGAACAGCGCGGGCATGCCGGACCGCCTCTACCACGTTGCCGGTGCCCGCCTCCCCCTTGGTGCGGATCATCGCCGCCCCCTCACCGATGCGCCGCAGGGCCTCCCCCAGGTTCCGGGCCCCGCAGACAAAGGGGACTTTGAACTTGCGCTTGTCAATGTGGTGCTCTTCGTCAGCAGGGGTCAGGACCTCGCTCTCATCAATGAAATCCACCCCCAGTGCCTCCAGAATCTGCGCTTCCACAAAGTGGCCGATGCGGCATTTGGCCATCACCGGGATAGAGACGGCCTCCATAATCTCCAGAATCTTCTCCGGGTCGGCCATGCGGGCCACACCGCCCTGGGCGCGAATATCCGCCGGGACCCGCTCCAGGGCCATCACTGCGCAGGCACCCGCCTCTTCGGCAATTCGGGCCTGCTCGGCGTTGGTCACGTCCATAATGACCCCGCCCTTCAGCATCTGGGCCAGACCCCGCTTGACCGTTTCTGTTCCGATTTCCCGTTCCATTTTTACCTCCTCACTCATAGCAAATGGCTGGAAAGTTCCGATTCGGCTATATCATTCTACCGCTATTTGGTCAAATCGTCAATGGACTATTTCGGCACTTCCCTTGACAAATCTGGCCTTTGTGGTATGATTTAATTAACAATTGAATAGCCCCGGCGGCACTCTTATCCAGAGAGGCGGAGGGACCGGCCCTGTGAAGCCTCGGCAACCAGGGCGGAAACTGACCACCCCATGATCGGTGACCCTCAGTTCCCGCCCCAGGTGCCAATTCCGGCAGAACGGGTTCGTTCTGGAAGATAAGAGGCGGCGCGCCTGTCGTGCCCCTTCTGTCTTTCCAGAGGGGGCTTTTTTCTTCCTCCCCCGTTCCCCCTACCTGCCCTCAGAGTGCACCCACCGGGAGCCTCTGAAAGGAGACGAAAATGTCCAAGCGAAATATCGTTGTCACAGAAGCCAGCGGACAGTACATTGAAGACCTCCCCGTGGAGATTGTGGAGCGCAAAGGGATTGGCCATCCGGACAGTTTGTGCGACGGCATCGCCGAGCGCATCTCTGTAGAATACTGCCGCTGGTGTCTGGATAACCTGGGCACATTGCTGCACCACAACTTTGACAAGGTGCAGTTGGTGGCAGGAGAAGTGGAGGTCGGCTTCGGTGGCGGCCATATGATCCGCCCCATTCGCATCCAGATTGCCGGTCGCGGCACCCCGACGTACCGGGGCCGGAAGATTCCTCTGGATACCATCGCCATCCAGGCGGCCCGCCAGCACATCCGGGAGACGATGCGCTACCTGGACCCTGACCGGCATATGGTCATAGATTCCTACGTGGGGCGAGGTGCGGAGGAACTGGTGCACGCAGTGGAGCAGGTGACGGCCAACGACACCAGTTTCGGTGTCAGCCACTGGCCCCGTTCCGGGCTGGAGCGGGCAGTCTACGAGACCTCACGCTACATCAACTATCAACTGATTGAGCAGTTCCCCATCGGTGAGGACGTGAAGGTAATGGGAGCGCGCCGGGGGGATGAGATGGTGCTCACCGTGGCGTTGCCGTTCATCGCCACGCGCGTCGCGGATATGGCCGAATACCTGGAACTGAAACACGCGGCCCAGGAGGCCATCCAGTCCTTCGCCAGCCAGCTGGACAACCGGAAAGTGGTGGTGGCAGTGAACACCGCCGACGATGTGGACGCTGGCGCGATCTACCTGACCCTCACCGGCACTTCCGCCGAGATGGGCGACGATGGCGCCGTGGGGCGGGGGAATCGGGTGAACGGCCTGATCACTCCCTTCCGCTCCGCCAGCCTGGAAGCGGCCTGCGGGAAGAACCCCATCTCCCACGTCGGTAAAGTCTACAACGTGCTGGCGATGCTGGTGGCGCGGGACATCGTGGAGCGGGTCCCCACCGTGCGTGAGGCCACCGTCTACATCCTCTCCCAGATTGGGAAGCCCCTGGACCAGCCCCTGATCGCAACGGCCCAGGTGCGCCCGGTCTCCGGTGGCCTGACCCCCAGCATCCGGGCCGACGTGGAGGCGATTCTGGACGAGCACCTGAGCCGGGTCCATCAGGTCCGGGACCGGATTATCAACCGGGAGTTCCCTCTCTTCTAACTGGCAGGTGTGTCCCAATGTCGTTGCAGGACAACTGTAGCAGGTGGGGCAGTCCTCCCAAATATCAGGCCATCATCAGGAGAAACATCTCCGCGCTATCCTCCGCGCCTCTGCGGTGGGCGCCGGAGAGGCCACGGCGAACACCTCCCGCTCAAAGAACCAGCGGAAGGGCGGCCAGTGGAAGAGGATGTGGCGGGCCAGGCGGAACAGGAGGTTCTCCTGGCGGTGCTGGGGCGGGGTGTCCAGCCAGACGCGCGCGCGGAATCCGTGGCGGCGCAGTACCCGCCACAGGCTGAGCGGGCTCTGTTCGTTGACGTGGACCTCCACGTTGGCGGGGATCAGCGCCCGGGGGTCCCGAGGGTAAGCCGCGCCCTGCCCCATCAGAATCCGCACCAGGCGGACCACCGGGTAGGCGTAGCGGTCGTACCATACGTTGGGCGCGGTATGGATGACCAGCCGCCCGTCGGGCTTGAGGACCCGGCGGACCTCCCGGAGCGCCTGGTCCAGTTCCCACGGGTAGAGGTGCTCCACGATGTCAAACATGAGCACCCGGTCAAACGTTGCGTCGGCGAAGGGGAGGCGCCGGGCGTCGGCCTGGTAGACCCCCGCCGCTTCGCCGTCCGCCACGGCCTGCCGGGAGAGGGCGACGGCCGCGGGCGCGTAGTCAATCCCGTGCGCCTCCGCGCCGGTCCGGGTGCAGTGGCGGAGAATCTCCCCCCGCCCGCACCCCACGTCCAGGACCCGCATCCCCGGGCCGATGCCCGCCACGGCGAAGGCGGCCCGCAACCGGCGGGAGAGTTCCCGCCCCTCGCTGGCGACGAATTCCTGATACCCCTCGCAGACGGAGAGGAAGTACTCGTGGTCGTACCGGTCCGGCGGCACCGACGGGGCCGCCTCAGATGAAATCGTATACCTGACCCTCTTCACGGATAACTCCCACCTTCTAACGGCTACCCCCTGACGGCCAACCCCTTTCTTCTCAGTGCGTCGGCCAGCGCGGCCCGCAGAAGATGCACTTCCTCCACCCGCATGGCCAGACTCAGGAGGACGTATACGGCCCCCCCCGCCCCGCCGGCCCCGCCAACGACGGTCAGTTCTCCCACCAGGCCCGACCCCACCCACGCTTCCAGCGGGCGGGCCACTCCCCATGCCACGGCCGCCAGCGCCAGCGAGGCGACCGTCACCCGAATCAGCAACCCCCACACCCCGGAGGCGCCCAGTCCCCCCAGACGGCGCCGGGTGAGGTAGAGCATGGTCAGCGCGTGGGCCGTCCATTTGGCGGAGTTGACCAGGACCAGCAGGGGGAGCGTCAGGACTCCGGCCGCGGCCAGCGCGATGGCCGTCAGCGCGTACAGGACGGTGGTCCCCACGCCCACCAGCGCCGGGGTCAGGGTGTCTTTGCGGGCGTAGAAGGCGAAGATGAGCACCTGATCCACCGCCGCAAACAGCAGGCCCGGCAGGTGGCAGCGCAGCGCCTCCGCCACCGCCAGCGTGTCGGAGCGGGTGAATCCGCCGTGCTCAAAGATGAGCGCCACCACGGGGACCGAGAGGGCCAGCAGGCCCGCCGTCGCCGGGACGATGAGGAACAGGACCAGGCGGAGCCCCTGGGAGAGGGTGGCGCGGAAGGGAGAGGGGTCCGGGTCGGCGGCCTCGCGGGACAGGGTGGGCAGAATCGCCAGCGAGACCGCCACGACGACCATCCCCAGCGGGAACTGGATAATCTGCGCGGCGTACTCCATCCAGGCGATGGCGGAGCCGCCGATGCGGGACGCCAGGTGGTAACTGAGCACCACCGAGAGCAGGTTGTCCACAATCAGGCCGATCAGGACGGGCAGGTAGAGTTGCCCAATGCGCCGCAGCGCCGGGTGACGCGGGTCCAGGGTGAGGCGGAAACGGGCGTCCCGCAGGCCGGGCAGTTGCAGCGCCACCTGCAGCGCCGACCCCACCACCAGCCCCAGGGCCATGCTCCGGACGCCCCACCACCATCCCAGCAGGAGGGCCATCACCACCAGCGATGCATTGAAAACGGCGGCAGTGAAGGCGGGAAAGGCGAAGCGCTGGAGCGCGTAGAGGGCGGCGGAAAGGACACCCGCCAGGTTCAGGAAGAGGAGGGCCGGGAGGACCATCCGCAGGAGTTCCGTCGCCAGTTGCTGGTCGGCGGGGGCCAGCCCGCCCGCCATCAGCCAGACCAGTTGGGGGGCGAAGATTTCCCCCAGGAGCAGGAAGATGCCCACGATGAGAGTGACCGCGCCGGTCAGCAGGCCCACCAGTCGCCATAACTCGGCCCGGCGCTCAGGGGGGGCGTAGTCGGAGAAGACGGGGACCAGTGCCGAACTGATCATCCCGCCCACCAGCAGGTCGTACATCGTGGTGGGGACGCGGACGGCGGCGTTGAGGGCACTCACGGCGGGGCCGGCCCCGAACAGGCCCGACTTGACCATCTCCCGGACCAGCCCCAGCACCCGGCTGGCGATGTTGCCCAGGGAGATGAGGCCGGCGGCCTGGGTCATCTCCACATGCTCACCGATGGCGGAACTTTCCGGCGTCATCCCTTTCTTGGGGCTGCATTCAGGCAATCTTGCGGTATAACAACAAACCGGCTGGAGGGCCCAGCCGGTTTGTGGGCGGTACAGGACTTGAACCTGTGACCTCCACGATGTCAACGTGGCGCTCTGGCCATCTGAGCTAACCGCCCATTCTGGTATAGATTATACCACCGCTGACGAAAATTGGCAAGGCTCTCGGGTATGTCCCAGAATGGTCGGGCAACCCCCGTTGCTGAACTCCCCTTATTTGCCGAATGGTCACAAACGGGGTATACTCTAACCGACGTCATCCATCCGGTTGATCCGCATCTCTCTCCCGTCCGACGGAGGTTTGCCATGCCGCTCTGGGAGACGTACTATACTCCGACTTCTGTAGAGGACACCCTGTCGTTGCTGGCCGAGCACGGTCCCCGGGCCCGCCTGATTGCCGGGGGGACCGACCTGTTGCTGGAACTGGAGCGGGGGGTACGGAAGGCACCCGTCCTTATGGACATCAGCCGGGTACCGGGGCTGGACGGGATCGCGCTGGACGGGGAGACCCTCCGCCTGGGCCCGTTGGTCACCCATAACCGGCTGGTGGCCTCGGCGACGGTGCGGGAGCGGGTCTTCCCCCTGGCCCAGGCGGCCTGGAGCGTGGGCGCGCCCGCCATCCGCAATCGGGGCACCCTGGGCGGCAATCTCATCACCGCCTCCCCGGCCAACGACACCATCCCCCCGCTGGTCGCAGCGGGCGCCACCCTGGTTCTCCGCTCCGTCCGGGGCGAGCGACAGGTCCCCATCCGGGAGTTCTACAAGGGGGTGCGTCAGGTGGACCTGGCCCCCGACGAGATGCTGACGGAAATCCGGGTACCGGTGGCGGCCCCCGGTGAGCGGGGCGTCTTTATGAAACTGGCCCTGCGCCAGGCACTGGCCGTATCCGTCGTCAATGCGGCGGTCACAGTACGGTTAGAGAAGGGCATCGTCACCCGGGCGCGGGTGGCTCTGGGGAGCGTGGCCCCCACCGTCATCCGGGCCTGCGAGGCCGAGGGCGTGCTGGTGGGCGGCCCCCTGACGGAGGACCGCATCGCCGAGGCCGCGGACCTGGCCGCGCGCGCCGCCGTCCCCATAGACGACATCCGCGCCGGGGCGGAGTACCGCCGGGATATGGTCCGCGTGCTGGTCCGGCGCGCCCTGACCGCGCTGGCCGAAGGCCGGGAGCGGAACGATTTCCCGGCCCGGCCTCCCCTCCTCTGGGGCCGCAGCGATGGCCGTTTTCCCCGACTGGCCGGCCGCACCGTCCGCCATACTGTCGGCGGCGACGAGCCCATTGAGTGCACCGTCAACGGGCAGAACCACGTCATTCGGGGGGCCAACGGCAAAACGCTCCTGCAGATGTTGCGGGAAGACCTGGGGCTGACCGGCACCAAAGAGGGGTGTGGCGAGGGCGAATGCGGCGCCTGCACTATCTGGCTGGACGGCATCGCCGTCCTCTCCTGCCTGGTCCCGGCCCCGCGTGCCCACGGCGCGCAGATTGTCACCGTGGAAGGGCTCGCTCGGGGCGGAGAACTCCACCCGCTCCAGCAGGCCTTCATTGAGGAGGGGGCAGTCCAGTGCGGTTACTGCACGCCGGGCTTCCTGATGAGTGGGGCCAAACTGCTGGAAGAACTGCCCACCCCGTCCCGGGAGCAAATTCTCCACGCCATCGCCGGGAATCTCTGTCGCTGCACCGGCTACTACAAAATTGTCCAGGCCATAGAGCGGGCCGCTGCATCATCCTGACTGCAACCCTGGAGGGCTATCGCTCTGCACTCCGGATGAGGTCTCATGACCACCGACATCCTGCTGCTCAACGGCCGCATCTACACGATGGACCCGGCCTGCCCTCAGGCCACCGCGCTGGCAATCTGCGGGGAGCGCATCCGGGCCGTGGGTGGGGACGAGTTGCGCGCGCTGGCGGGGCCGGGGGCGGCGGTGGTGGACCTGGAGGGGCACACCGTCCTCCCCGGTCTCACCGATAGCCACCTCCACCTGGCCTGGTTCGCCCTGGGGCTCCAGCAGGTGGACCTGACCGGGACGGCCTCGCGGGAGGAGATGCAGGCACGGGTGGCCGCACAGGCCGCCGTCACTCCGGCGGGGGAGTGGATTCTGGGCCGGGGGTGGAACCAGGAGGAGTGGCCCGACCGCCGGTTCCCCACCGCCGCTGACCTGGACGAGGTCACGCCGCATCATCCCGTCGTCCTGACGGCCAGGAGCGGGCACGCACTGGTAGCCAATACCCGCGCACTGGAACAGGCCGGCATCACCGCGGAGACCCCCGATCCACCCGGCGGGCGCATTGTCCGGGACGACGAGGGCCGCCCTACCGGCCTCTTCCTGGAGGAGGCCATGCGGCTGATCCAGGAGGCCGTCCCTCGCCCCGACGCCAACGCCCTCCTCCGGGCGCTCCCGGCCGCGCAGGAATCCCTGGCCCGTCTGGGCCTGACCACTGTCCACGACATGGGCGACCTGGTCTCCTTTGAGGCGTATCAGCGCCTTCGGGAGAACGGGGCCCCACCCTCCCTGCGCATCGTCTTCTACCTGCCGCTGGAGGGGTTGGAGCACGCGCTGGCCCTCCGCCTCCGCTCCGGCCTGGGGGACGACTTCCTGCGCATCGGCGGCGTCAAGGTCTTCGCCGACGGCGCGTTGGGGCCCCGCACCGCGGCCATGCTGGAGCCGTACATCGGGGAGCCTGACAACCGGGGCATCCTGACGATGGCGCCGGAGGAACTGCGGGAGGTGGTCCGGCGAGCGGCGGAGGGCGGGCTGGCGCTGGCGGTCCACGCCATCGGCGACCGGGCCAACCGGCTGGTACTGGATGCCTTTGCGGCCCTGCCGCCGGAGAACCGGGCGCGCCTGCGCCACCGTATAGAGCACGTCCAGTCCCTCCACCCGGACGACGTGGGCCGCCTGGCCGCGCTGGGAGTGGTCGCCTCTATGCAGCCCATCCACGCCGTGCAGGACGCCCCGATGGCCGACCGGTACTGGGGCCCTGCCCGCTGCGCCACCGCCTACGCCTGGCGCCGTCTCCTGGACGCCGGAACTGTCCTGGCCTTCGGTTCCGATTGTCCGGTGGAGAGTCCCAACCCCTTCCTGGGCATCCACGCGGCGGTGACCCGCTCCCGCCCGGACGGGTATGGGGGGCCGGAGGGGTGGGTTCCGGAGCAACGGATCACCGTGAAGGAGGCGGTCCGGGCCTACACCTGGGGCGCGGCCTGGGCTGCCGGCCTGGAAGACCGACAGGGCACCCTGTCCCCCGGCAAACTGGCCGACCTGGTCGTGCTGGACCGGGACATCTTCTCCACCGACCCCTCCCTTATCCCCCAGACCCAGGTGCTGGGGACGATGGTCGGGGGCCGGTGGGTATACCGTGCAGGCTTGTAGTCAGGCACGGAGCGCAGCGGAGTGCCGTTCCCAAAAATGATAACCCTGCACCAACAGCGAGGTAACCGTGCGACCTCCTCTCCTGGCCCTGTTCCTGATCCTCTTCCTGCTGGCAGCCGCCCTCCTTCCCGTGGCGGCATCGTCGTCCCCTCCGGCGGATTCCCCGCCCTACGGGCCCGACCTGCGGGAGCGTCTCTGCGCCCCCGACCCCACCTACAATTTGAAAGAGGGGGAGTTTCTGTTGCCGGTTTTCCTGTACCACTTCGTGGGGCGGGAGACCCTGGAACGGGACGGGCGCTCCGTCTCCCGGTTTAACGTGACGGCGGCGGACTTTGAGGCGCAACTGGCGCTCCTGCAGGCGCTGGGATACCATTCGGTGACAGTCAGCGAAATCGCGGCGGCGCTGGACGGGAAGGCGACCCTCCCCGAGCGTCCCGTCGCCCTGACCTTTGACGACGGCTGGCGGGAGCAGTACGACGTGGCCTTCCCTATCCTGCAACGCTATGGGATGCGGGCTACGTTTTTCATCAGCACCTCGTTTATCGGTTACCCGCGCTTTATGACCTGGGAGGAACTGGCGGAAATGCGGGACGCCGGGATGGAGATTGCCAGCCACGGCCGCAAACACATCAACCTGGCCGAAGCGGATGATCAGGATGCCTTGCGAGAAATTGCCCGGTCCAGGGAGACGCTGGAGGAGAAACTGGGGGTATCCGCTGTCAGTTTCGCTTACCCCTTCGGCGGGTACCGGAGGGGGCTCCCCGCCATGCTGGAGCGGGCGGGCTATCAGATCGCGGTGGGTCTGGGGTCGTCTCCCGTCGTGCGGCCCGGAGGCCGCTACTACCTCCGGCGGATTGAGGTACGCGGGCAGGATCCTCTGCTATCTTTTTTGAACCGGCTCCCCTGGCGCGGGATGAGCACTCCGCTATGTATACCGGAACCGCAGGAACGGATGCGAGAAGAACAATGAGAGCCTGGATTTCCCGCCAGTTGCTGAGGGGCCTTGCCCTGCTGCTGGCGCTGATCGGCCTGGGCAACCTGGGGCGGGCGGCGATGGCCCTGCACTACGCCCGCCTGCTCCCCGACCTCCCGCTGACCGTCCCCTGGGTCTACCTGATGGGGGTGGGAGTTTTCTGGGGAATCGCGGTGATCGTCTGCGCGGGGGGCCTCTACCTGCGGCGCCCCTGGAGCCGGATGGCCACTCTGGCCGTGGCAACGCTCTATCAGGCCCACGTCTGGGCGAATCACCTGCTCGTTGACGCCTCCGACTACGCCCACCAGACCCGTCCGCGTGACCTGGCCCTCTCCACCCTGTTTCTGGCCGTCATCTGGGGCACCCTCCACCTGCCCGGTGTCCGCAAGAGACTGGAAATCTCACACAACGACACAACCTCACGCAAAGACACAAAGGCGCAAAGAAATCATTGAAAAACTATCTGGCTCTCTGTGCCTTTGTGTCTTTGTGGGAGAATCAGAAGGAGGTCTGCCGATGACCCGACTGGTAGTCCTTTCCGACACCCACGGCAACCTGCCCGCTCTGGAGGCGGTCCTGGCGGACCTGGAACGTCAGGGCCAGCCCGACTTCTACTGGGTGCTGGGCGACCTGGTCGCCTTCTGCCCCTGGCCCGGGGAGACGCTGGCCCGCCTGCGGGTGCTCCCCAACGTCTCCTTCCTGCAGGGGAATACCGACCGCTATCTGGTCACCGGGCGCCGTCCTGTGGCGCCGGTCCGCTCCCCGGAGGACTGGGCCCGCATGCCGGCCTTCCTGGAGATGCGAGACGCACTGTTCCGCTGGACGGTGGGGCGTCTGACCTGGGAGGAATACCTGTTCCTGCGCGACCTGCCGGCGCGGCTGGAGATGGACATCCCCGGCTATGGCCGCGTTGTGGCCGTCCATGCCGTCCCCGGCGACGACGAGGCCAACATCTTTCCCGACACGCCCGATGAGCAGGTGCTCCCCTATCTGACCGGTCTGGATGCCCGTCTTCTGGTCTACGGCCACACCCATCGCCCACTGGACCGGCAGGTGGGCGGCGTGCGGCTGGTCAACGGGGGAAGCGTGGGCCTGCCGCTGGACGGCGACCCGCGCGCCGGGTACGCAATTCTGGACTTCAGCGGCCCGGAGTGCACCGTCACTCTGCGGCGGGTGGCCTACGATGTAGAAAGCGTCGTCGCCGAACTGGAGCGGGTGGAGCACCCGGCGCGGCTCTGGGTGGCCTCTATGCTGCGCCGGGCTGCTACATAAGGCGCCAGGCGCTTTCATGCACCGCTGCCGCTGCGCGGCGCGGGGAGGGGAAAAGAAGGGGTTTGGGGGCGGCGGCGAA
>Ga0071330_1072103_pt1 | contig 32487 bp, 22 predicted proteins | sample GBScel77sediment_FD_63802 | JGI IMG/M metagenome (GOLD analysis project Ga0071330, IMG submission 63802) | Hot spring sediment microbial communities from Great Boiling Spring, Nevada - Cellulolytic enrichment Sediment 77C v2 (version 2) | ecosystem: Environmental > Aquatic > Thermal springs >...
CCTGGGTTCCTGTGATATGAAAGACTGTAATCTGGATGAGTGAGGGAAAGGAAGGTAGATCAGGAAATGAAACCATGGAGAGGGTTTTCAAAAATATCCCTACAATAAGTTGACGCTATCACTCCTTCAGGTTGAGTTGACAGACCCTGTTCTCCCTGATATAGTGTTCCTCTGATGGAGCTGGGGGGAGTGTTGTGTATTTTCAGGATATCATTCTCGCTTTGAGCGACTACTGGAAGCGACAGGGGTGTATTATTGCGCAGCCGTACGATGTGGAAGTTGGTGCCGGGACCATGAATCCGGCGACTTTTTTGCGAGTTCTGGGTCCCGAGCCCTGGAGAGTGGCCTACTGCGAGCCCTCTCGCCGTCCCACCGATGGCCGATACGGGGAGAACCCCAACCGCCTCTATGAGCACTACCAGTTCCAGGTCATCATCAAGCCCTCCCCTGACGACATTCAGGATCTCTACCTCGAAAGCCTCTTTGCCCTCGGTATTGACCCCAGAGCACACGATATCCGCTTTGTGGAGGATAACTGGGAATCGCCGACCCTGGGAGCCTGGGGGCTTGGGTGGGAGGTGTGGCTTGATGGTATGGAGATCACCCAGTTCACCTATTTCCAGCAGGCTGGAGGCATAGATCTCAAACCGATTTCGGTTGAGATCACCTATGGTCTTGAGCGCATTGCCATGTACCTCCAGGAGAAGGACAATGTCTTCGAGGTTCAGTGGAACGAGTACCTTACCTACGGCGATATCCGGCTTCAGGAAGAGCGGGAGCATTCCATATACAGCTTCGAAGAAAGCGACCCTGAGACGCTTTTTGCCCTCTTTGAGTGCTACGAGAAAGAAGCCCAGCGACTCCTTGCGCGGGAACTCGTGCTCCCTGCCTATGACTACATCCTCAAATGTTCCCATACCTTTAACCTCCTCGATGCCCGGGGAGGGATGAGTGTTCTTGAGCGGAGCCAGTACATGGGGAGAATCCGGCAGCTCGCCAACCAGTGTGCGCAGCTTTACCTTAAAAAGCGAGAGGCTCTGGGATTTCCCTGGTGTCAGAAAATGGCGGTGACAGTGACTCATGGATAGAGAAGACTTCCTGTTTGAAATCGGTGTTGAGGAACTTCCCACAAGCCTCATCCAGGAGATTTTTTCTGAGGTCGAGGGGAAATTTGGGGAAATGCTTAAGAAGTTTCGCATCCCCTGTGAGGGGTTCCAGGTGTGGGGAACCCCCCGGAGGATTGCCGTGTATGCCTGGGGTGTGGGGCTCTCCCAGGAGCCGGTTGTTCGGGAGGTTAAAGGTCCGGCGAAAAAGGTGGGAATGGCCGAGGATGGCACCTGGTTGCCCCCAGCGCTGGCTTTTGCCCGGACCCAGGGTATTGCTCTGGAGAACCTTTTTGTCCGTGAAACTGAGCGGGGAACGTATATTTTCGGCCGAAAGTTCGAGGAAGGACGGCCTGTGAAGGAAGTGTTCCCCGAGGCGCTTTCGAGCTTTGTCGCCTCCCTGGAGTTTTCCCGGTCCATGCTCTGGGGAGAGGGGCATTTTCGCTTTGTCCGTCCCATCCGGTGGCTTGTGGTGCTCCTCGGCAGGGAAGAAATCTCCCTCTCCATTGCAGGAGTTGTGGCTTCCCGCCACACCCGGGGGCATCGCTTCCTGGCTCCTGCGCCACTACCTGTTCCTGAGGCACGGGCGTATGAGAAGGTGCTTCAGGAGGCCGGGGTTGTGGTGGACCCGAAGAAACGGCGAGCTCGCATAGAGGAGGCACTCTCCCGGCGTGCTCAGGAAGTCGGCGTGCACTGGTTGCGGGATGAGGAGCTTCTTGAAGAAGTGAACTTCCTCGTGGAGTACCCCGACGTTTTAGTAGGTCGCTTTAGCGAGAAATACCTCTCCCTGCCGCCCCGGCTTTTGATCACCGTCATGAAGCATCACCAGCGGTATTTTGCTGCCTGCGATAGCGAAGGGAATCTCCGCCCCTTCTTCTTCGTGGTGATCAATCGACCCTGCGATGGGTCAGAGAAAATCATCCAGGGGAATGAGCGGGTTCTGCGGGCCCGCCTTGAGGATGCACTCTTTTTCTTCGAGGAGGACCGGAAGCACCGTCTTGCCGATCGGGTGGAAGCGCTGAAAGGTGTGCTCTTCCAGGAAGACCTGGGGAGCATGTACGAGAAGACCGAGCGCCTTGTGGAGCTTGTAACGTATCTTGGGGAAGTACTACAGCGCAGTGAGGCGGAAATCGCCTTGCTGAGGAGAGCAGCTTTCCTTTCCAAGGCTGACCTGGTGTCGTCAATGGTCCGGGAATTTCCGGAACTCCAGGGGTACATGGGGCGGGTGTACGCGGCGCTCTCGGGAGAACAGGAAGAAGTCGCCTTAGCCATTGAGGAGAGCTACCTCCCCTCACCTGACGGTCGTTTCCCTGAAACGACCCTGGGGAGCATCCTTGCCCTGGCCGATAAGATGGACACTATCGTCTCGAGTTTTGCTCTCGGGAGAATTCCCACGGGGTCTCAGGATCCTCTGGGATTGCGCCGTATGGGACAGGGGATTGTCGATATTCTGCTTGTTCGCCAGTGGTACTGTCCCCTTCCGGAGTGGATTGCCAGGAACCTGGCGCTCCTTGCCACTCAGGGGTTCACTCCCCGGATTCCCAACCCGAAGGAAGAGGTGCAGCGTTTCCTCCTGCAGCGGTTGCGCTCCTTCCTCCTTGAGGGAGGGAAGCACTATTCGGTGGTGAACGCGGTGTTTGCTGGAAAGACCGACGATCTGTACGAGCTTGCAAGACGCGTCGAATTCCTGCAGGAGCTTTTCGAGAGGGACCGGGTGCTCCTTGCTGAAATCGTCACCGGTTTCACCAGGGCGTACAACATTTCCCGGAATTTCGAGGGTCGGGAGGTTCAGGAATCCCTTCTTGTGGAAGCGGCCGAGAAAGACCTGTACCGGGCACTCCAGAACATCGAGGGCGAGGTGCGAGGGTCGCTCACCCGGGGAGAGTACCGGAAGGCCGTAGAAGTTTTCCGGGACATTGTCCCTCCCCTGAACCGCTTCTTCGACAGGGTTCTCGTCATGTGTGAGGATGAAGCTCTTCGGAGAAATCGCCTGGGACTCATGCGGCGTATCGTCGAACTCTTCGCCGATTTTGCCGACCTTTCGCTCATCGTGGTGGAGGAGGGAGCAGGGGTTGTCTGAGTTCGAGGACCACGAGATTCAGGGGGCAAGCGACGACTTTAACATTTTCGTCATTTCCGACGGAACGGGGAAAACCGCCTTCTCTGTGGTCCAGGCTGCGCTTTTGCAGTTTGAGCTCCCCCGGGTGAACGTTCTCCGATTCACTCACGTGCGGAGTGAGGAGGAAATCTACAATATCATGGACATGGTGCGGGTGGGAAAGGACATTGTGGTCTACACGGTGGTCAACGAGGACCTGGCACGGGTTCTGCGGGCAGAGGCGGCCAACCGCAGCGTCATCGCTTTGGATGTCCTTGGGCCGATGGTGGAGGCGCTGAAGCGGGTAAGCCTCCGAAAGCCCCGGGGAATTCCCGGGATTCTCCAGCGGGAGGAGAACGTGGCCGAACGCCTTGAGGCCATCGAATACGCCATGGAGAAAAGCACTGGATTCAGCGTATCGAATCTGGACCAGGCCGATGTGGTTCTGCTCACTGTTTGGTATCCGCACCGAGATGAGTGCATTCTGCGACTGGCCGAAAAGAGCATCAAATGTGGGTACGTCATGCTTGACCCGAATCTCCCTCTTCCAATAAACTTTGAAGAAGTGGTGGGGGGAAGCGCAAGGGCGCTCGTTGTGGGTATCGACATGGACCCCCAGTATTTGAGTGAGCTCCGTCTTGAGCGGATCAAGGCACTGGGGCTATACTGTCTCATGGAGAAAGCAAGTCTTGAACGGGTAAAGGAAGAGCTTGCCTTTGCCCGGGGGATTTACCGGCGTCTTCGTTGTCCAGTCATTGATATCACCCACCTTTCGGTGCACGACGTGGTGGGAAAGATTTTTGAATACATCAAAAAGAAAAGGGAGGAACAGGCATGAAGAAGTACGTGTACTTCTTTGGCGAAGGGGACGCTTCGATGAAGCTCCTCCTTGGGGGTAAGGGAGCAAACCTTGCGGAAATGACCCGCATCGGTCTTCCCGTGCCTCCTGGTTTCACCATCACCACAGAGGCGTGTTCACACTTTTACAAGAACAACCAGACCTGGCCTGAGGGGCTCGAGGAAGAGGTCAAAAAGAGCCTCAAGATGCTCGAGGAAAAGACCGGGAAGAAGTTCGGTGACCCCAACAATCCTCTCCTGGTTTCCGTCCGATCCGGGGCTCCTGCATCCATGCCCGGAATGATGGACACCATCCTGAACCTGGGACTCAATGACGAGGTGGTGAAGGGTCTTGCCCGCCTCACCTCCAATGAGCGCTTTGCCTACGACTGTTACCGCCGCTTCATCCAGATGTTCGGCAACGTCGTCATGGGTGTGGACCATTCGAAGTTTGAGGCGGTTCTCGACGAGGTGAAAGAAGAGGTTGGAGCAAAGCAGGACACAGATCTCGATGCCGAGGCGCTGAAGAAGGTCGTCGAGAAGTACAAGAAGCTCTACAAGGAGAACACCGGTGAGGACTTCCCCCAGGACCCGTGGGAACAGCTTCGGCGGGCGATCAACGCAGTATTCCTCTCCTGGAACAACAAGCGCGCCATCACCTACCGGAAAATCCATAATATCCCCGAGGACTGGGGAACTGCCGTTAACGTTCAGATGATGGTCTTTGGTAACATGGGCTTTGACTCCGGAACGGGCGTTGGCTTCACCCGGAACCCCTCCACGGGAGAGAAGGAGTACTACGGTGAGTACCTCCTGAATGCCCAGGGTGAGGACGTCGTCGCCGGTATCCGGACTCCGAAACCCATCAAGGAAATGGAAAAGGAACTCCCCCAGGCGTTTGAGGAGCTCAAGAAGGTTTACGAAATTCTTGAAAAGCACTACAAGGACATGCAGGACTTCGAGTTCACCATCGAGCGCGGCAAGCTCTACCTCCTCCAGACCCGAACTGGGAAACGGACGGCTCAGGCAGCCATCAAAATTGCTGTGGACATGGTCCGGGAAGGGCTCATTGACGAAAAGACCGCTGTGAAACGTGTGGAACCAGGCCAGATCAACCAGCTCCTCCACCCGCAAATCGACCGGAGTCAGCCTCTCAAGGTCCTTGCCAAGGGGCTTCCTGCGTCTCCTGGTGCTGCTTCCGGAAAGGTGGTCTTTGATGCCGATGAGGCGGAGAAACTCGGCAATGCTGGTGAAAAGGTCATCCTCGTTCGTCCGGAGACCACTCCTGACGACATCCACGGTGTGGTGGCGGCTCAGGGTGTCCTCACAAGCCGTGGTGGTATGACGAGCCATGCGGCCGTTGTGGCCCGAGGCATGGGGAAACCCTGTGTGGCCGGATGCGAAGCCATTAAGATCGATCTCGACAAGCGGGAGTTTACCGTCGGCGACGTGGTGGTGAAAGAGGGTGAGTACATCACTATCGACGGGAGCACTGGCGAGGTTATCCTTGGCCAGGTCCGCACCATCCCGCCTCAGCTTTCTGAGGAGTTCAAGGTGCTCCTTTCCTGGGCCGATAAATTCCGTAAACTCGGTGTTCGAGCCAACGCCGACACACCCGCTGATGCGAGGAAGGCGCTGGAATTCGGCGCGGAAGGCATCGGTCTTTGCCGGACCGAACACATGTTCATGGCTCCGGACCGTCTCCCCTGGGTCCAGAAGATGATTATGGCCCAGACCCTGGAGGAGCGGAAAGAGGCCCTTGCCCACATTGAGCCCATGCAGAAGGGCGATTTCAAAGAAATCTTCCGGGTCATGGAAGGGAAACCGGTCACCATCCGGCTCATCGACCCACCGCTCCATGAGTTCCTGCCGAGACTCGAAGACCTTCTTGTGGAAGTTGCTACCCTCCGGGCCAAGGGTGTCACTGGACCGGAGCTTGAGGAGAAGGAGAAACTCCTGAAGATCGTCCGGAACCTCCATGAGGCTAACCCCATGATGGGTCTTCGGGGATGCCGTTTGATCATCCTCTATCCTGAGATTGCTGAGATGCAGGTTCGCGCTATTATGGAAGCAGCGTGTGAGCTCACCAAAGAGGGCGTCAAGGTCATCCCCGAAATTATGATTCCGCTTGTGGGTCATAAAAACGAAATCAAAGTTCTTAAAGAGAAGCTCGACGAAGTTGCCCAGAAGGTCCTGCAAGAGCAGGGCGTTTCCATAAGCTACAGCTTCGGTACCATGATCGAAGTGCCCAGAGCAGCGCTTGTTGCTGACCAGATTGCTGAATACGCCGAGTTCTTCTCTTTCGGTACCAACGACCTCACCCAGATGACCTTTGGCTACAGCCGTGACGACGCTGAAGGGAAGTTCCTCTTCTTCTACGAAGAGAACGGCATCCTTCCCGAAGATCCCTTCCAGGTCCTTGATCAGGAGGGCGTGGGACAGCTCATGCAGATGGCTGTTGAGAAGGGCCGCAAAACCCGTTCGAACCTCAAGTGCGGCATCTGCGGTGAGCATGGTGGAGAACCGAAATCTGTGGCCTTCTGCCACAAGATTGGTCTGAACTACGTGAGCTGTTCGCCCTTCCGGGTTCCCATTGCCCGGCTGGCTGCCGCTCACGCTGCACTTGAAGACGTCGAGAAAGAGGCGAAATTCAACCTGTGAGGGAGCAGGCGGGGGTGATCCCGCCTGCCTTGAAGCCATGGTGGACATTCAGAGCATCAAGTGTTTCCTTGAAGAGAAGGAGAGAGAGTTGCTCTCTCCTTTTGCTACCTTGAGTACCAGAACACGGGGGCGGGCAAGGGAAGAGAGGGAATGCGAGCTCCGGACCTGTTTCCAGCGGGACCGGGACCGTATTCTCCACAGCAAGGCTTTCCGCCGTCTCAAGCACAAAAGCCAGGTATTTTTGAGCCCTGAAGGGGATCACTACCGGACCCGTCTCACCCACACGCTTGAGGTTTCGCAAATTGCCCGCACCATTGCCAGGGCGCTTCGCCTCAACGAAGACCTGGTGGAGGCCATAAGCCTTGGGCATGACCTCGGGCACACCCCCTTTGGTCATGCCGGGGAAGAAGCGCTGAATGAGGTTCACCCAGGAGGGTTCAAACACAACGAGCAGAGCCTCCGGGTTGTGGATTACCTCGAGCGGGATGGGGAGGGTCTGAACCTCACCTGGGAGGTGCGGGATGGAATTGTGAGGCACTCGAAAACGCATCTTGCATGCCTCACCGCTTCCCCCGAGGACCTTCCGGCAACGCTTGAGGGGCAGGTAGTGCGCTGGGCAGACGTCATCGCTTATGTGAACCATGATATCGACGATGCCCTGCGGGCCCGGGTCATCCGCTTTGAGGAGCTCCCCAAAAAGGCCATCGCTGTTTTGGGAGAGACCCACAGGGAACGCATCAACACCATGGTTCGGGATGTCGTTATCGAGAGTTTCGAGCGCCCGGAAATCCGCATGAGTGAACGGGTCCAGGAAGCGACAGAAACCCTTCGGAATTTCCTCTTTGAGCGGGTGTACTTTGGTCCTGAACAGTGGCAGGAGCGGGAGAAAGCCAAACGCCTGGTGAAGCATCTTTATGAGTTCTTTACCGAGCACCCCGAAGTCCTCGAGACGGAGTACGCCTTCGCCCAGAAAAGACAGGAAGACCTGGGAACGGTCATCTGCGATTTCATCTCGGGGATGACCGACCGCTATGCTCTATACATCTACCGGAAGTATTTCATTCCCTCTTCGTGGCCGCAAGAGGGGTGGAGAATTCGCTAAAGGGAGGTGTCCAGTATGGGAGGAGTCGTGTACTTTACTCCAGTCGCCGGTCTCATTGCTGTGCTCTTTGCCGTAACGCTCATTCGCCGGATCAACGCGTTCAGCCCTGGGAATGAGAAAATGCAGGAGATTTCCCGGGCTGTTCAGGAAGGCGCCATGGCTTTCCTGAAGCGAGAGTACAGCTTCCTTGTGGTGTTCGTTGCGGTGATGTTTGTCGTTTTGGGCTTTGCCCGTGGCTGGGTGACGGCAGGGTGTTTCTTGGTTGGCGCTTTCTGCTCCGTCATGGCTGGCTTTGTGGGTATGCGCATTGCCACCCGTAGCAACGCCCGGACGGCTCAGGCCGCAACCCAGGGAGCCAATCCTGCTTTGCGGGTTGCTTTCTCAGCGGGAGCGGTCATGGGGATGTGTGTGGTGGGTTTTGGACTTCTGGGTCTTGGGATACTCTACGCCATCATCCGGGATGCCCAGATTATCAACGGCTTTGCCCTGGGCGCAAGTTCTGTGGCCCTTTTCGCCCGTGTTGGTGGGGGGATTTACACCAAGGCTGCTGATGTTGGGGCAGACCTTGTGGGGAAGGTTGAGGCGGGCATTCCTGAGGATGACCCCAGAAACCCTGCGGTTATCGCCGATAACGTGGGGGATAACGTCGGAGACGTGGCTGGAATGGGAGCAGACCTCTTTGAGTCCTACGTTGGATCCATCATCGCGGCAATGGTTCTCGGAACGGCTTTGGCGGAAAACACCGCAGGACTCCTGTACCCCCTCCTCATTGCAGGGCTTGGAGTCATTGCTTCAATTATCGGGACGTTCTTTGTGAGCGCTCGAGATGAGAAAGGGCTTGCGGCGGCCTTGAACCGGGGGACCTACGTGAGCAGTGGGCTCATCGTGGTCTTTAGCCTCATTGCTTCCCTTCTCCTTTTCCGGGGTCTTGGGCCGTTTGTGGCCACGGTTGCAGGACTCGTTGCCGGTGTGGCCATTGGGCTCCTCTCTGAGTACTACACCTCAAGCGAGTTCAAACCCACCCGGGAACTTGCCCAGGCATCACAGACGGGCGCGGCGACCACCATTATCAGCGGTCTTGCCCTGGGCATGGAGAGTGCGGTTTTGCCGCTGCTTGTCATCTGTGGCGCGATCCTTGTAGCCTACTGGGCAGCCGGGATGTATGGGATTGCCATTGCCGGTCTTGGTATGCTCTCAATCACCGGTATCATTGTCTCTGTTGATGCCTACGGACCGGTGGCCGACAACGCCGGAGGTATTGCCGAAATGGCTGGCCTGGGTCCTGAGGTTCGGAAAATCACCGATTCCCTCGATGCTCTGGGTAATACCACTGCAGCCATCGGCAAGGGCTTTGCCATTGGCTCTGCGGCACTCACCGCCATGGGGCTTTTTGCCGCCTACGGGCAGGCTGTGGGACTTCGGAGCATGGACCTTCTGCATCCCCATACAGTAGTGGGGCTTTTTGTGGGTGGCATGATGCCCTTCCTCTTTTCTTCCCTTGCCATGAAGGCGGTGGGAAGGGCGGCATTCCAGATGGTTGAAGAAGTGCGCCGGCAGTTCCGGGAAATCAAGGGGCTCATGGAAGGGAAAGCTCGTCCAGATTACGCCCGGTGCGTGGACATCAGCACCCGTGGGGCCATTTCCCGGATGATTCTCCCCGGCGTTCTGGCTGTAGTGGTGCCCCTTGTTGTGGGACTTGTGCTTGGCCGTGAGGCTCTGGGTGGGCTTCTGGCGGGAGCCATCATCAGTGGACTTATGCTTGCCATCATGATGGCCAACGCCGGTGGTGCCTGGGATAATGCGAAGAAGTACATTGAAGCGGGAAACCTCGGTGGCAAGGGCACACCAACGCACGCCGCAGCGGTCGTGGGCGACACCGTTGGAGACCCCTTCAAGGATACTGCAGGACCTTCCCTCAACATCCTTATCAAGCTCATGTCCATTGTGGCACTGGTCTTTGCCCCCCTCTTCATGCGGTAACCTTCACCCGGAGGGGCAGTTGCCCCTCCGGGACAACACAGGGTGGGCGTATGTTCATCCCCGAGGAGTACCTGGAGGAAATTAAAGCCCGTGTGGATATCGTGGAGCTCATCTCTCAATATGTGGAGCTCCGTCCCTCGGGCCGGAACTTCCGGGCTCTCTGTCCGTTTCATGAAGAGCGCACGCCCTCTTTTACCGTTTCTCCGGAGAAAGGCATTTTCTACTGCTTTGGCTGTGGTGCAGGGGGGAACATTTTCACCTTTGTCATGCGCATGGAGCGCCTGACCTTTCCCGAGGCGGTGGCTTTCCTGGCAGAACGCTGCGGGGTGGAACTCCCTTCCGCTTTCCGGGGAGCGTCATCGTCTCTCCGGGAGCGGGAACGACTATTCCGGCTGCTTGAGTCTGCCAATCGGTATTACCGGGAATGTCTTGAGGTGGGGAAAAGTGAGGAGGCGTGCCGGGCCAGGGAATACCTCGTGAAGAAGCGAGGGCTGGGTGAGGGAGTCCGGGAGGTCTTCTCTCTCGGGTTTTCTCCATCTCTGGGGAAAGAGCTTATTACCCGGCTACTTGGGGAAGGTTTCTCGGGACAGGAGATTCTCCGTGTGGGGCTGGGTGTGGTCACAAAACGGGGTGAACTCCTTGACCGCTTCCGGGGAAGGATTACCTTTGCGCTCCATGATGCCCAGGGGAGAATCATCGGGTTTGCGGGGAGGGTTCTTGGAGAGGGTGAACCCAAGTACATCAACAGTGCCGATACTCCTCTCTTCACGAAGGGTCGCCACCTCTATGGACTTTTTGCTACCAGAGACGCCATCGTGAGGCAGCGTTTTGCCATCCTCGTTGAGGGGTACATGGATTGCCTCACCCTTTTTGAGTACGGCGTGAAGAATTGCGTTGCCTCCATGGGAACGGCGCTTACCCGGGAACAGGCCGGGCTCCTTCGGAGGTATACCGAGCGGGTGGTGCTCTGTTACGATGCTGACCAGGCTGGACAACAGGCAACGGCCCGGGGGATGGCGGTGCTATATGAGCGGGGGCTTGCGGTGGACATTGTGACTTTGCCATTGTCGTATGACCCTGATAGCTTCCTTCGGGAAAATGGTAAAGAGGCGTTTCTGGAACTCCTCGGCAAAGCTCAGCCGTTTTTTGAGTATGCTCTGGAATTATTGCTGAAGAACTGTGGTTATACTTCTCTGGAGTCAAAAGCCAGAGTCATCCGGGGTATGGCGCCGTTTATTGAAGCGACGAAAGACCCGGTGGAACGGGCTTTGCGGGTGAGATTCCTCGCTGAGCGGGTTGGTGTTGATGAGGTCCTCGTGGAGCGGGTGCTCGGGAGGGAAGACTTTGGGGTACCTGGAGGTGCGCTTCCCCGCGGGATTCCTGAACCCGGATGGGTACAGGCTGAAAAGATGTTGCTTCGGGCGTGTTTCGATGATGCGACGCTGCGGGGGAGGATTGTGGAGGTCATCGACCGGGACCACTTCCAGAAGCCGGAGCACCAGCGAATTTTTCAGGCCATCATGCATCTTTCTTCAAAAGAGGCGTTCACCCTTTCGGACCTTGTGGACGTTTTCCAAGGAGAAGAGGGCATTCAGGCGCTCATCGGAGAGATCGCTTCCCGGGAGGAATTTGCCTGTGCTTCTCGAGAGGACCTTGTGGAGGACCTCATCCGCCAGGTGAAGCTTTCGTCGCTTGAGCAAAAAATTCGGAGCCTCCGGGAAGAGCTCAGGCGCTCTGACGATCCGGAGGGCTGGAGAAGGTACCATGCCCTGGTGCAGGAGCGGGAGAAACTCCGGAGAACCACGACGTGAGAGAGGAGAGAAGGAGCCTTGAGCGGGAACGGCAAAAAGAAGACCTCTCAGGAGATTGCTTCGCTTGTTGAGAGTGGTAAACGGAAAGGGTACGTAACCTTCAAGGAGCTCAACGATATCCTGGGGGATGACGCGGTCAACGTCGACAAGCTCGACGACGTGTACGACACGCTCTCGGAACTCGGCATCGAGGTTTCCGACGAAGAAATTTTTCGGGAGGAAGTTCCGGCTCTTGAGGCTGAAGACTGGCAGATTGAGGACGTTCGAGGGATTGGTGCAGACGACCCGGTCAAGATGTACCTGAAGGAAATCGGTCAGGTACCGTTGCTCACCCCCGAAGAAGAGGTAGAGCTTGCCAAGCGTATTGAACAGGGAGACCAGGAGGCAAAGAAGAAGCTCATCGAAGCGAATCTCCGACTTGTGGTGAGCATCGCTAAGCGCTACGTTGGCCGGGGTATGCTCTTCCTTGACCTCATCCAGGAGGGGAATCTCGGGCTTATCCGGGCAGTGGAGAAGTTCGACTACCGCAAAGGGTACAAGTTCTCAACATATGCCACCTGGTGGATTCGTCAGGCCATTACAAGGGCCATCGCTGATCAGGCCCGGACCATCCGCATTCCCGTGCACATGGTGGAGACCATCAACAAACTCGTCCGGGTGAGCCGCCAGCTGACGCAGGAACTCGGCCGCGAGCCCACTCCCGAGGAAATTGCTGAGCGCATGGGCATCACTCCGGAGAAGGTGCGGGAAATTCTGAAAACTGCCCAGGAACCGCTGTCCCTGGAAACCCCCATTGGGGAAGAGGAGGACAGTCACCTCGGCGATTTCATCGAGGACACGGGGATCATGGCACCACCGCAGGCAGCGTCGTATTCCCTTTTGCGGGAGCAGCTTGAGAATGTCCTCAATACCCTCACCGAGCGGGAACGAAAAGTCCTGAAGCTTCGCTTTGGCCTTGAGGATGGGAAGCCTCATACCCTTGAAGAGGTCGGGCAGATTTTCGGAGTCACCCGGGAGCGCATCCGCCAGATTGAAGCCAAAGCCCTGCGCAAGCTCCGCCACCCCAGCCGGAGCAAAAAGCTTCGGGACTATCTTGACGAATCCGATTGACGTTTTTATAATCTGTACTTGGGTCGCTCCTCGGTAGCTCAATGGTAGAGCGTCCGGCTGTTAACCGGATGGTTGCAGGTTCGAGTCCTGCCCGGGGAGCCATTGCTTTTTCAGGGAGGGCAGCGACATGAGGAGGGGATTCCTGCAGTTTCTTGGAAGTACGGCAATCGTTCTTCTTTTCTGTCTTCCCGTGCTGGCCCAGGAATTCACGGGAGAGGCTTCGGTTGCCTTTCCCCCTTTTACCCCGGAAGTCACGTCCATCTTTGAGTCCGACCAGGGTGTGGCCGGGGGCATCACCTTCTACTACCTGCCCCTGAGGCGGATTACTGTGGGGTACAGAATTTCGCTTATCGAGCCATCGCAGCCTCCCTCTGAGGCGTGGTGGCGGAAAGACCTCCGCTACACCTATCCCGTGTACTTCTGCGACGTCCCTGCCCAGTATGTGCTGAGCCGGGATGGTCGGTACTACGAGCAGGCCAACCCCCAGAGCTTCACCCTTCGGGGTCTTGTCCCGCGAGCGACCTATCATCTCGTGGTGACCCCTCTCTGTATCTGGCCCAGGTCTCCCTGGAACGTCGACGAGCGTGGAAAGGCCTTCTGGTACGTCTGGCTTCCGGCAAAGACTTTTGGCTGGATGTATACGGATGGGTCTGCCTGGGGCCTTGTGATGTCTGAGGGTGAGGGAGGGGAACGGAAGCGGGGGTACGCCGAGGTTTACCATGTGATTTTTAAAGGGGCGGTTCTTGCCCAGAAGTCCTCTGGGGAACCTGGAGGGAGGTACAGTCCCCAGTGAGACGGAGGAATTTCCTGCAACCCTGGGGGAAGGTAACCTGAGTCACCATTCGTAGCTCTGAATAACGATAACGCCTTTTTCCTCGGCTTTCCGGAGGAATCCCCGGGTGGCGAAGTGGGTGACGAGGATTTTCACAATGTCAGTCACTTCGTACTCTTTCTGCACCGCTTTCGCCTTTTGCTCGAGTTCCTGAAAGACCCTCTCTTTCCCGCCATCGAGGCGGATTTTGGCTTCTCCCACAAAGTACACCGGTTTCCCTTTTCGCTCTCCTTTACCAAAGAAGTTAACCTCCACACCACCTATGTCTATCCGAACGAACCGCTCCGTTACCCTGAACCCGTATTTCTCCTGGAGTACCCGGGGCAGCATTCGGTACGCTTCGTTTTCAAAGGCATAGCTGAAGCTTCGGGAAAGCCCTCCGAGCTCTTCCCGGGTCCGTTTGAGGCCCGCTGACAGGCTCCTGATCTCTTCCTCCGTCCTCTTCTGGGCTTCGGTGAGGGCCTCCACCGTCTCGGTGAGCTTGTCCACCCGTTCCTCGGTTCTCCTCTGGGCTTCAGCGAGCGCCTCAATCCGTTCCTCCGTCCTCTTCTGGGCTTCGGTGAGCTTCTCGACGTGGCCAATGAGCCTGGTGAAATCTTCCTCTCTCCTTTGCTCTACTTTGACGAGCTCGCCGACAATGGTTCCCAGGTCCCTGAGGGTATCCCGAAGCTCAACAAGGCCCTCCGTGCCCCCATAGGTTTCCCGGATGCGCTCATCAACAATCTGAATGATTTCCCGCTTTACTGCGGGGGTGATTTTCGGTTTGGGTTTTCCAGGCTGCACTCCCTGCTCCTCCTGTCCATCTTCTCCAGGGCGATGGCAATATTATCCCTGAGAATCCCCTGAAAGGCAAGTCCTGGCGCGCTTGCTGAGTCTCTGGTTGTGCTTTCTGACCACGGTCTTCCCTGGAATTCTTGCAGGAGAGGAGGGTCTCTGGTACAGTTTCTTTAGGGGGATCGTACACTGTGATCCCGGGGGTTGCCGGATGTGGAAAAAGGCGGTTAAGCGACGCTGGGTTTTCCTGAAAAGCGTACTCTGGATCCCTGTAATCCTTGTGCTTTTCTCAACCTCCTGGGGCCTGTGCCAGGAATCGCCCTTTGCCAACGGGCGTTTCTGGGAGAAAGGCGGACTTTTCCTTCACTACCGGATGTGGTTTCCCGAACACCCCAGGAGGAAAATCCTCTTCATCCACGGTCTGGGTGGGTCAACGTTCTCCTGGCGGTACGCACCGGACTTTCTCCTCCAGGAGGGATACTGCATCGTGGCGGTGGATTTGCCTGGCTTTGGGTATAGCCAGAGGATAACGGGACGGTTGCTGAGAGCAGAAGTACAGGCCCGGCTGCTCCTTGATTTCCTGGAGTTCCTTGATCAAACCCTTCTTCCTGAGGACCTCTCCCATGTTCCCTGGTGTCTTGTCGGGCACTCTATGGGTGGGAAAATCGCTTTCCTTATGAGCTTCAAGGAGCCGGAGCGCTTCCTGGGCGTGCTTTTTGTAGACGCAGCCTTCCGGGGTCCTTCCCTGCGCTTCCTCAGGGTCTTCACGACTTTTCCTCCTCTGAGAGGATGCTGGGTGACGTTTATCCGGAACGTCTTTCTTGCCCCTTCACGTGTTCGCCGCTTCCTTGCCAGAGCTTACGGTCGAAAACCAAGCGCTTTTGAAGTAGAAGGGTACCTTGCGCCGCTTCGGCTTCCGGGGACTGCCCGGAGTCTCCTGAGCCTTGTGAACCAGGCCTCGTCGCTTCGGCTTGCCGCGTTTTCGGGGAGACCCCACCCGCCCTTTCTCCTTCTCTGGGGAGAGCGGGACCGTTTTGTGCCGAAGCGGCAGGCTGAGAAGTTCCGGGAGGTTTTCCCCGAAACGCCTCTTGTGGTCATTCCCGGGGCTTCGCACTGTCCGATGGAGACCCACCCGGAGGAGTTCTATAGAGTCGTCATCGAGTTCTGCAACGCCCTGGCTTTGCGGTGAAAACGATTCCGGCACTGTACGCTATCCCAGCTATTGGAGGGTTCAAGGAGGCACCAGGAAGCCCTGGGGTTTTCGGGAACGGGCTGGGGAGTCAGAAAGAGGAGAGGATGAGTTCCCCAATCACCGCCACAGCCACCTTCACAACTTCCGGATCGAACTGGGTGCCCGCGCAGCGCTTGAGTTCGGCAATGGCCTCCGCTATGCTCATCGCCCTGCGGTAGGGGCGGTTGCTCGTCATGGCCTCAAAAGCATCCACCACGGCGACAATGCGGGCTTCAAAGGGAATGGCCTCTTTTGCCAGGCCGTCCGGGTATCCCAGGCCGTCGAAGCGCTCGTGGTGGTGCCGGACGATCCGGGCAACGTCTTCAAGGCCCCGGACGCTTCGTAGAAGTTCTTCGCCCTTCAGGGGATGGAGTTTCACGAGTTCATACTCTTCCGGAGTGAGAGGACCCGGTTTTCGGAGGATACTCTGGGGAATGAAGATTTTCCCAATATCATGGACCAGGGAAGCCCAGCGAACGATTTTCGCCCTCCGTCCTTCAAGCCCAAGGCGTCGGGCAATGAGCAGCGCATACTCTGCGGAGACCTCAGAGTGTTTCAGGGTGGCACTGTCGTAGTACTCTAAGGCCCTGGCGAGAGCCACAAGGAGGTTCTCAAAGAAAGATTCCTCCTTTCTCGCATACTCCCGCAGGGCGTGAAAGGCCACGCAGATTCGGGAAAGCTGCTCGGCAAGGGCAACATCACCGTCGTCGAAAGTGTCCTGCGTTCCTCTGGGAAGGTCGAGGGTGAGGTGTCCGAAGAATGTCCCTTCCCACGTGAGGGGAACGACCAGAGTTTCGGCAACCGGTTCGGTACCCTCTATGAGCTCTCTGTACTTCTCGGGGGACGAAAATTTCCGGTGCGGGCTGAGGATGTCTTTCACCACCGTGACCCGCTCTTTCACGATGAGCTCCTCCGGTTCAAAGGTAAACCCAAGGAGGCTCTCTCGATGACCCCGGACGGCGACGATTTCTCCTCTTCCTTTCTCATCGATGAGGAGAGCAGCTCCCATGGAAGCCTTGGGGACCATCCCCAGGGCAAGGTCGAGCATGCGGGAGAGGAACTCCCTTTCTCCAACCTCAAGAAGGGGAAGGAGTGCGGTGACCTCAAGCGCCTCAAGGAGCTTTCGCCTCGCCCTCTCCTCGCCTTCCAGTGCGCGCTCGAGCTGAGCGGTGGCCTGTCGCACAAGCCTCTGCAACCTCCTGTTGAGCGCTGCAAGGACGGAGATTGTGCCGAGGATACTCAGGGCAGCGATGAGCAACCCCCGGAAAAGCCAGGGTGGGTACTCCCTGACGGTGACAAGGTACGATTGGAGGAGATCCTGGAGTTCCTCCGCCGAGAACCGGGCAAGTTCCTTTTTGACGAGCTCAACGACTTTCGTATTCCCCTTCCAGGTGGCAAGGTGGAGGAAATTCTCCACAGGGAGAGGAAGACGGGAAAAGTCAGCCAGAAGCCCGTATTTGACAAGGTAGAAGTTCGCCGGAGGATCGTCCATGAGGAAGCAATCGATCTCTCGGCGTTGTGCCGCAAGGACGATGTCGCTGTAGTTGGGATAGAGCCGAAGCTGCAGGGAGGGATTGAGGGAAAGGGCGAGATTCACTAAGGCGTCTTTTGCTTTGGCGCCCACAACGTGGGGAGTGAGGTCTGAGAGGGAATGGATGTTCAGGGTTTTCCGGAAGTACACGCTTGAGGTGACCCGGAAAAGGGGCTGGATGTAGTCAAGGTAGGTTGCCCGCTCGGGAGTGTAGAAGATGGTGTCCACAAGGTCTGCCTGGCGTTCCTGGATAAGGGCATGCACTTTTGCCCACTCCGTTGGCAGAAGTTCCACAGGGATTCCGGTTCGCTCTTCCCACATCCTCCAGAACTCTACGGATGCCCCCACAAAGCGTCCTTCATCGTCGTAGTAGGCAAAGGGCGGGTAATCCCTGTCGATGAGGACTCTGATCGGGGTGTCCTGGGAAAAAGCCCCAGAGGGCAGAAGCGCCAGAACCCAGATCACCACCCCTATCCCAAAGAGCACGCCCTTTTGCATCATGCACCCTCCCCGTTTTCGATGCGGCCTCGCCCAAGGCCCTTTGCCCGGTACGCCAGAGCATCCACCCGGCTGAGGAGGGTGTCGGGAGTTTCCCCCTGGGCGTACTCGACCACACCGAAACTCGCCGAAAGAGGAAACGCCAGGCGCTCACCGACCGTGCGAATGGCCTTCTGGATTCTTTCGGCCACCTGCCTGGCCTCGTCTTTTGAGGTGGTGGGAAGGAGGACCACGAATTCATCTCCTCCCAGGCGGACCAGGAAGTCCATTTTTCGGATTGCCGATTGCACGGCTCGTGCAACCTCCTGCAGGACCCGGTCTCCAGTGGCGTGGCCGAAGCGGTCGTTCACCACTTTGAAGTGGTCGAGGTCAAAAAAGAGCAGGGAGAATGTCTCTTTGCGGCGGTTTGCCCGCGCAATTTCCCGGGAAAGGATTTCGAAGAAAAAGCGGCGGTTGTAGGCTCCGGTGAGGGGGTCGTGGAAGGCGAGAAAGCGGAGGGTTCGCTCCATCTCCCGGTACGGGGTGATATCGTGGAGGTAGTGGAGGTAGAGGTCTTCACCTAAGGGGACCCAGAACACATCAAAGAAACGTTTCCTCCACCTGATTTCGCACCGGATAACCCGGCCCTCTCGCAGGGCCTCATCGGCCCGGCAAAAATAGCACCGGGTTCCCGGAAGGATAACCCCTCGTTTCAGGGCTTTCCGGTATTCTCCCCGAAGGGCCGCTCCTTTGTGGATGGCGAGGAAACAGTACTCCCCGACTTTTGTCTGCCAGTCCCTCTCGGCGGCTTTGTTCTGGGCGAGTATCCGGCGGTCCCGGGAGATAATCCAGGCGGGGGCCGGAATCCCCTCAAGGAAGAGGAGGTTGAGCCGTCCCCGCTCGTAGAGGGACCAGGGGAGGAGCACAAAGTCAGGGTGTTCTCCTTGGGAGAAGGCGGCGTCCTCGTGGACTACCTCAACAGTGTACCCGTTCGCCTCAAGGAGGGGATGAAGGCGCAGGAGGTCGTGATCGTTCTGGTGTACGAGGAAGATTTTCCGGGCCACCGGGCCTCCCCCCTTTTGGGAAAAATTATACCATTATACTCCTAACTGCCCAACAAGCTCCTGCAGTTTCTGCGTCATCCGGGGCAGGGGACATCGGGTTGACTGCTTCAGGGAAGCTGTTTCTCTCGTGTGGTGTTTCTGCATGGGCAGGATCAGGGATGTGCTTGTCCGTAAGACCAGGAGGGCTACCAGGACCGCAGCAGTTGCAACGATGATGGGGATGAAGTGGTTCCCCCACACCGGTGCCACGATCTGGCTTTCGTCAGGATGTCTGGGTCTTCGTGTTTTGGCGCAGCAGGCAAAGGGATACCCCATTTTGGGAAATTGGATCTCTTGGCCACCTCTTCCTCCAGTTTCCCGAAGTCGATCCGGAAGTTGACGACAGGTAACACCAGCACAGTGCTACTCTATGGCCTCGAACACTTCCTGCGTTTTCCATGACAAATAATCGGCAGGGGTTCAGGGAACTTTAGGCCTTCCAGAATTTCTTGTTTGTTCCCCTTCTTTCAGGCCTGCCCTCTCATTTCAGAGACGGCTACAGAACACCCTTTCTTCTCAGAATTCCTTGCCACTTCCGGCGGGGGCATTGCTGACCGAATGATCCTGGGTGACCGGCGACGGTTACCATGTGTCCTTTAGGGAAATGGCAAAAGGATTTATCTCCTGAGTACTGCAGGCTTTCCCTGGGAGAATGCGACGGGATTTTTGGGAGAATTCTCTAGAATTTTGAGCCTGTTCTTGACGCAGGGAAACCGTGTGAGATAATGAATATCATGAGTATAACAATAATCCAAAAAGGAGGGTACTGCCATGCGGAGACTGTCCTTGATGTTCTGTGCGGTCCTGGTGTTCTTGCTCGCCGTTTCCAGTGCTGCCTTTTCCGCAGAAAAGGCTCCTGCAGCAATCGTGGAATTTGCCCAGAACGAACTCATGCGGTGGGGCGAAAATCCGATTATTGTGAAAGCGGTAAAAGACCAAAATGCTCAAGGCATGACGCTTGAGGACATTCAGGCCCTTGACGAACGCTGGGTGAAGACTCCAGGCATTGCGGATTTCATGAAACCCTACCTGGAGAATGAATGCGCCCAGGAACTGCAGAAGCTCCAGTCAAGCGCCCCGTACTTTGCCGAGATTTTCGTCACTGACAACCAGGGAGGACTCGTGGCGGCAACGGGGAAGACTTCGGACTACTGGCAGGGGGACGAGGCAAAGTTCACCGAGTGTTTCAGGGGGGAAGAAGGGGTTCTCTACATCAGCGATGTGGAGTTCGACGAGAGTACCCAGACCTATTCGGTCCAGATTTCGGTCCCGGTGCGGGAGGAAGGGAAGGTCATTGGGGTCATTGTGGTGGGCATTGATGTGGATGCGTTCCTTGGAGAGTGAAGGAGGGAAAGATGGCGCTCAGCTCTCGAAGGAAAATTGGTACGAGGATTCTGCTGGGGTTTCTCGCCGTCATTGCCTTTGTGGGGGTACTGGGGTACCTGGGGATTTTCCTCTCCCGGAATATTTACCGGAATCTCGAGGAGATTCACACCGTTCGTCTGCCGGCTTTAGACTATATCCTCGAGATTGACCGAGACCTGCAGCAGCTTCTCGTGGCCGAGCGGTCCATGATCTTTGCCAAGACGGATTCGGAGGTCTTCCGCAAACTCCTTGAGGACTACGAAACGAATCTCAGGCAATCCGAGGAACGGTGGGAGAAGTACAGGGCGTTGCCGAAGCATCCTGAGGAGGAGCAGCTCGCTGCAGAGTATGAGCGGGCCAGGGCCGAGTGGGTGGGGCTTTCCCGCCAGGTCGTGGAGGGGAGAAAGGCCGATACCCGTGAGGGGCGTACTCTGGCCATCGACCTTACCCTGGGGCAGGCAAAGGAGAAGTTCGAGGAAATGCGGCATTTCCTTGACCAGCTGACGGAGGTGAACCTCCGTCTGGCTGAGGAGGACCGGAAGGAAGCGTACAGCAGTTTCCAGCGAAATCAACGCTTTGCCCTGTTCCTTATTGTCCTTGCGATTATTGTTTCGCTCATGCTTTCCCTTGTGACCACCCGGAGCATCACAAGACCTCTCCAGGCCCTTGTGCATCTTGCCCGCCTGGGGCAGGAGGGGGATCTCACTGCTTCCTGCAACCTCTCCTCTCAGGATGAACTTGGAGTCCTGGGTCAGGCCTTCATGGGGATGATAGCAAGCCTCAGGGCAACAGTGCAGAGGGTTATCCACGCTGCAGAAAGGCTGTCCTCTTCAAGCCAGAATCTCCACTCTTCCGCAGAAGAGGTCTCGAAAGCCACGCAGGAGATCGCCCAGACCATCTCTCAGGTTGCTCACGGAGCAAGTCGACAGGGAGAGGAGCTGAGCCGTCTCAGTGAAGATGCCAGGGGTATTCACGGTCAGGCCCTCAGGATACAGGAAGCAAGCCAGAAAAGCACGCATCTTTTCCAGACCGTCCTTGATGAACGGCTTGAGGAGAACACCCGAGCGCTTGCGGAAATGCGCAGAGAAGTTGAGCGTACCATGCAGGAAGGTCGTGAAACCGGAGAAGAAGCCCGGAGAGGCCAGGAGCTTCTGACGCATCTCCTTGAGACCATCTCCTCCATCGCCTCGGTGACTCAGGAAGTGGGTCAGGGCATTGCACAGCTTGAAACCCGTTCCCAGGAAATCGGAAAGATTGTGGATGTCATCACCGGAATCGCTGAACAGACAAATCTCCTTGCTCTGAACGCGGCGATTGAGGCTGCTCGAGCCGGAGAGGCCGGAAGGGGCTTTGCCGTTGTGGCTGAAGAGGTGCGCAAACTCGCTGAGGGCTCGGCCCAGGCTGCCCAGCAGATTGCCGCCCTCATTGCGGAAATCCAAAAAGATACCCAGGTGGCGGTGCAGCGGATGGAGAAAGCCCAGGGCGAGGTCGGTGAAGGGGTCAGGAGAGGTGAGAACATCGCCTCGAGCTTCCGGAAAATCCTCGAAGCGATCGAGCAGGTTGTTCAGAGTATCACCAGTATTGCCGGGGCAGCGGAAGCGCTGGAACGCACCCAGCAGGAGATTGTCCGGGCTCAGGAAGAGGCGGGGACGCTCTCGGAGAGCATCGGTAACGCCGTTGAAGATATCACCCGAAGCCTGCAGACCATGGCTGAGCGGATTGCCGCTCTTGCTGCCATTGCAGAGGAGAATGCCGCTTCAAGCGAAGAGGTTTCAGCTTCTACTGAAGAGCAGAGTGCAGCTTTGGAGGAAGTCGCCACTTCTGCCAAGGCACTCGCGCAGCTTGCCGAAGAACTGACGCAATCGGTGGCCCATTTCAGGGTGTAGGTGTTCCTGGAATTTTCCCTGGACCCCCTTGACGGCAAGGGAGGTCCCCTGTATAATTTCCCTTGAAAAGTGAAAAGAGTACCCCACTAGCACCTCCTATTAGAAGTCTTTCCCCTCCTTGCACCTAAGGGGGGCCAGGGAACACCTGGCCCTCCTTAGGTGTTTTCTGGACTCGAGTCGTTGACAGACACTTCTTCTCCCCTGTAGAATTCAGGAAAGTCCCCGTACTGGTGTTTTTGCAGTCTATGCGGAACGTTCCAGGTATCGTTCTCGTTCTCGGGATAGTCCTTTTTACAGTGTCCTGTAATTCAGGCTGGGATTTTACCATCGTCAATGCGCCGTCGCATCTTTTCTGCGGGGAGGAGTTCCACTTCCAGGTTGCCTGCCAGGGGAGCTGTCCCTTTCCACTTTTCTGGAGCGCCTGGTACGGAACCATCACGCAAGACGGCTGGTATCGGGCTCCGGATTTTCCCTGTACTGAGGTGGTTGAGGTCATCGGTCGGGGGATAAAGAAACTCGCGAGCTTCCCCGTGCTGATGCCGGGAGATCCTGCGACGCCACAGAGTACCGCAGAGGCTTTGCCCTCTTTTCGGGTTCTTTTTGTCCCGCCTTCCTGTGTTGCCGATTCCTGTGTTCCTTTTCGCTTTGCTGTGCGGGGATCCTTCCTGGTTGTGATGAACGGGGAAATCTTGATGAGGGATCGATATCACAGGGAGAGGGAGGTCGCGCTTGAGCTTCCCCTTGAGGAAGGGGAGAACATCCTTTGCGTTGTGCTTGAGGGGAAGGAAGTATTCCGAAGCAATATCCTCTGTGACCGGACCCCTCCGGTGATTTTTCTGTCCCGGGCTCTTTGGACGCCTGAGGGGGTGTGGGTCTTTGGGACGGCTGATGAAGAGGTAACCATCGAGGGCGTAAAGGGGAACAAAAACACCTGGGAAGTTCTGGTTCCCTGGGAAGGGGAGAAACGGGTGGTCTGGCGTGACCGGGCAGGAAACAGGAAAGAAGAAATCTTTGCCGCAGAACGGGATCTGAGCCTTGAAGTCGTTGGGCCCTCCCGAGTGAAAAAGGGAGAAACAGCAGATTTCAGAGTACGCTGCACTTTTCGGGGGATTCCCCTTGAAGAGGCAAGAGTGGTATGTGGTGGAAAGGAGGAAGTGCTCTCTCCAGGAGAGGGCACGGTATCCGTTGCTTTTCCTGAGGAGGGGGAGATCTCTGTGTACTTCACCCTCGGGAATAAGACCCTTGAGCTTCCTGTAGAGGTGTACGTCCTTCCCGTGGCTGCCCTGGAGCTTCTCGTTCCGTTTCCGGAGGAAGTTGTCCAGGAAGAAACACTGGTTCTCCAGGGTACGCTGAGGGATGCCGAGGGAGATCCCTGCTCTGGGAGGAGGGTGTGGGGAGAGATTTGCTCGTCTGCCTCTTCAGTGATTGCTGAAACCCTTTCTGATGACTCAGGGAGGTGGACACTTGCCCTTAAAGGGATATCCGGGACCGGAAGGCACGTGCTGCGCATTGCTGCTGAGGGTGTCTTCATGGAACACGAGCTTTTTGTCATTTCTGGTCATCCCTCGTTTTTCTGGGCTATTCAACCGGGTACAGTGCTGCGTTTCATGGCAGGGTACCCGGTGCCTTTTGAGGTACAGGTAGTAACGGCAGAGGGGAAACCGGTTCAGGGAACAAAGGTCGAGTGGGTATGGAAGACTGCAGAAGGCGTTTCCCCTGTTCCTTCTTCTGACCTTGGGGTGAACGAGCGAACGAATTCCTCCGGGAAGTGCGTGGGTGAGATTGCCATGCCTCGAAAAGTGGGGGACTACACGCTTGAAGCTCGTCTTCCTTTCTGGGAGGTCCCCTCTCTCGCCTTTTCGGTCACGGTTCTTGCCGCAGCACCCCGGTTTTTCGAGGACCTCTCTGTGCTCCCTCCCTCAGGGAGAGTTGGGGAACCTTTGACCTTCAGAGTGCAGGTACGGGATACCTATGGCAACCCGTGTCCTGAGAAAACCGTGAACGTGTACCTCAGGGAAGAGGGAAATCCTGTGAAACAGCAAAGCGTCGTCACCGACGCCCAGGGAGAGGCGTCGTTTACGCTCATCCCGCAAAAGCCAGGGATGTTCACCGTGGAAGCCTACCTGCAGTTCACTCCGTACTCCCTTTCCTGGTCTTTGCCGGTAAATGATGGATAGTCTCCTCCACTTTTTCCTCCCCCAGCACTGTGTGGTCTGCGGGACATACGTTGCTCTTCCCTCCCGTTTCCCCCTCTGTGAGCGCTGCCAGAGTTCGGTCGCTTACCTCCGGGAAGGGGTGTGCTTTCGCTGCGGGAGAACTGTGCCGCATCCTGGGATTCTCCTCTGTCACGTGTGCCGCCGTTTCCGGTACCACTTTGAGTTCGCCCGGGCGGTGAGCGCGTACACGTCACCCGTTCGGGAAGCTCTCCACGCCTTCAAGTACGGAGGGGTGGTGTCTCTGGCAGGGTTTTTCGGTCTCCTCCTTGTCCGGTACTGCGAAGAGTTCCCCTTTCTTCTGGATGTCGATGGTGTTCTCCCCGTGCCTCTGCACCCTTCAAGGGAGAAAACCCGGGGGTTCAACCAGTCCCTCCTTCTTGCCCAGGAGGTGGGGAGGGCATTCCGACTTCCTGTTCTTGCACGGAGCGTCCTGCGGGTGAAGCCCACGCTCCCCCAGGTGGGTCTTAAGGCAAAGGAACGACGTCAGAACGTCCGGGGGGCATTCCGGGTAAGGCGAAAAGAGGACATCTTGGGGAAGCGAATCCTCGTGATCGACGATGTTCTCACCTCCCGCGCAACCGCAGAAAGCCTTGCGCAGACTTTGAAAGATGCTGGATGTCGAAGCGTGATGGTGCTTGCTGTGGCCTCCGGGAAGTGAAGTCCTGAGAATTTTGATTCTTCCATCGTCAGATTATTGACGATTTCTCCAGGATGTGCCAGAATATTCTCGAAATATTATTCTTTTGAGGAATATCCATTCATGAGCACCAACGAGGTGGAGTTGCTCACCCGGGTGGCCTGGTTGCACTTCATGGAAGGGGTCACCCAGCGGGAGATTGCGAAAAAACTCGGGATTTCCCAGCCCAAGGTGGCCCGCCTTCTCGATCGGGCCAAAAAGTGTGGTATCGTCCGCATTTCCATCGCTTCACCCTATGTGAACTGTCTTGCTATCGAGGGAGAACTCCGCCGCCTTTTCCCGCATCTTGAGGATGTTGTGGTCATTCCCACCCCTCAAGGTGGAGACCTTTTCGTAAGCCTTGGTCGGGCTGGTGCCTGGTATCTTGAACGGGTGCTCCAGGATGGGGACCTTGTGGGGATTGCCTGGGGGAGGACTCTAAAACACGTGGCCTCCTCCGTTCAGGGGGCCCGGGTGCGGAACCTCAAGTTCGTAACCCTGGTTGGGGGGTTGACTGCCTCTGCCTCGCTGAATCCATACACCATTGGAGAGAAGCTGGCCTCGATTTTTGAAGGAGAGTGCTACTACCTCTATGCCCCAGCGGTGGTGGAGAGCGAGGAAATCCGGAATTTCTACCTCAGTGAGCGGATCAACCAGAAAACCCTGGAGCTTGCCCGGCAGACCCGCTGGTCGCTTGTGGGGATTGGAACGGTTGATGCCCGTCACTCCATCTATGCCCTTACAGGGTTCATTGACTACCACGAGCTCGAACTCCTCCGTCAGAAAGGTGCGGTCGGCGATATCCTCGGTCAGTTCTACGACCGGCAGGGAAACCTCATCGATACACCCCTGCACCGGCGAACGGTGGCTCTCCCCCTTGAGGACCTCCGGAAAATGAAGAACGTCATCGGCATCGCCGGGGGGAAGGAGAAGGTTGAGGCGATTCTTGGAGCGCTCAGGGGGAAGTACATCAAAATCCTCATCACCGATGAAGAAACGGCAAAAGGCATCATGGAGCTTGCAGAGAGGGAGGGATAGCTGTGTCCTTTGTGACCTGCGTGGGGATTCTCGTAGCTGACCTCATGGGGCGGCCTATCAACCGGTTTCCGGAGAAAGGCAAACTCCTCCTTGTGCCTGAGATGGAGCTCCATGTTGGGGGATGCGCCCACAACACCGCAGTGGACCTCCGTAAACTCGGGGAGGAGGTGCTCGTGGTGGGGAAAGTGGGGGACGACGACCTGGGAGAGGTGGTGATCAACTCCCTGAAGCGCCATGGGGTGGACACAAGGGGTATTACAAAGGACCCCCGGTACCACACTTCAGCCACTATGGTCCTCCTTGATGAGCATGGGGAGCGGACCTTCCTCCATTACCCTGGGGCCAACCAGGCTCTTCGGGCTGAGGACGTGAAGGACGAGTTCCTTAGAGGAGCGAAAGCGGTCCACGTGGCGGGGAGTTTCCTCATGCCGGGATTCGATGGGGAGGAAACGGCAAAGGTTTTCGCCCGGGCAAGGGCGTTTGGGGTTGTGACCTCTCTTGATACGGCCTGGGATGATACGGGGAAGTGGCTGGACACCATTGCTCCGGTGCTGCCTTTTGTTGACATTTTCATTGCAAACCGGGACGAGGCCTCCCGAATCTCCGGGAAGGACGGTCTTGCGGATATGGCTTCCTTTTTCCTGAGCTTTGGCATTCGGGTGGTGGCCATCAAGATGGGAGCAGAAGGGAGCTTCATCATGACTGAGAAGGAGAAGATCCTTGTTCCGCCCTTTTCGGTGCAGGCTGTTGATGGGACAGGAGCAGGGGACGCTTTCGCCGCGGGATTCCTCTATGGGTACCTGCGGGGGTGGGACCTCTATGAGGTGGGACGGTTTGCCAATGCCTGTGGGGCCATGTGCGTAACTGCCATGGGGGCGACCGAGGGTGTGGGGGATTTCGTGGCGGTGCGGCGATTCATCGAAGAACACGAGGCGAGGATGGGATGAAACTTTTTGGTGTGCAGTTTGGAGCGGGAAACATTGGTCGGGGGTTCATTGGGCATCTCCTTCAGGAGTCGGGGCTCTGGACTGTCTTTGTGGAGGCTAACGAGGATCTTGTGGCAAAACTCCGGGAACGGGGTTGTTACCCCCTCCGGCTCATTGAGAAAGACGGAACCTTTCGGGACGTTGTGATCGACCGAATTGAGGTTCTCTCGGTGAAAGAAGAAGCGGCGGTAGCTGAAAAAATCGCCTTTGCCGCTTTGGTCCTCACGGCCGTAGGAGCGAAGAATCTCCCACAGGTGGCTCCGCTTCTTGCCCGGGGGATTGAGGAACGCCGAATGCGCAACCCTGAACCCCTCAATGTCTTCCTCTGTGAGAATCTGAAGGACGCCCCCGCCATTTTCCGGGAAAAGGTGCAGCAGTACCTCTCTCCCGAAGGAATGGAGTTTCTCAAAGAAAGGGTGGGCTTTGTGGGAACGGTCATCGCCCGAATGGTTCCGGTGCTCGATGAGCGTTTCGGTATGACCGACCCTCTGGGGGTGGTGGCGGAATCCTACACCCGGCTTCCTTTTGATGCCCGGGCGGTTCGGGGAGTTCTTCCACCGCTTTTTGGCTTTGAGGGGACGGAACACTTTGAGGCCGAAGAGGAACGAAAGCTCTTTTTCCACAACCTGGGCCATGCCGTTTTGGCGTACCTCGGGTACCTCAGAGGGTACTCCTATGTCCACGAGGCCCTTGAAGATATGGACATCGAGCGCGTATTTTCCGGTGCCTGGGATGAGGTTACCCGGGCGTTTTTCCGGAAGTACCCCTTCTGGAACAGGGATGAACACAGAGAATACCTTCGGGACCTCAGGGCGCGCTTTGCCAACCCCGCCATGATGGACACCGTGGTCCGGGTGGGAAGGGACCCCTTGCGGAAGCTCTCTCCAAAAGACCGTCTCATCGGAGGGGCGCTCTTCTGCCTTGCCCAGGGTGTTTTCCCTGAACATGTGGCCTGTGGGTGTGCGGCGGCGTTACTTTACGATTACCCCAAAGATGAGGAGGCAAAAGCCCTGCAGAGGATGATCGCTGAGGAGGGAGTGCGGGGGGTGCTCGAGAGAGTTTGTGGGGTGGATCCTGAGAGTGAGCTGGGAAAAGCGATTGAGCGCTGGTACAGGCGATTTCAGGAAGAAAGGCGCAGGAGGTGAGTGGGATGGAGATTCAGGAGAAGGTTTCAACAGCGCAGAAAGAGACCAAAGAGAGGCTTCTTGGCATGTACCGGGATATGCTGCGTATTCGCCGCTTTGAGGAGACGGTAAGCGACCTCTTCAGCCAGGATAAAATCCGGGGGACAACCCACCTTTACATCGGAGAAGAAGCGGTGGCGGTGGGAGCGTGTTACGCCATTCGCCCTGATGACTACATCACCTCAACCCATCGGGGTCACGGCCACTGCATCGCCAAGGGAGCACGCCTTGACCGGATGATGGCCGAGCTCTACGGGAAAATCGACGGGTACTGCAAGGGAAAGGGCGGATCGCTCCACATTGCCGACCTTACGGCCGGGAATCTTGGCGCCAACGGTATTGTGGGCGGAGGTATTCCCATTGCGGTGGGATCAGGGCTTACGGCAAAGTACAAGAACACTGGAAAGGTCACGGTATGCTTTTTTGGCGATGGAGCGGCCAACACCGGGGCATTCCATGAAGCGCTGAACCTTGCCGCCGTGTGGAAACTCCCGGTGGTCTTCGTCTGCGAGAACAACCTCTACGCCATGTCCATGCCGGTGCGAGAGGCCTTCCCCATCCAGGACATTGCCGAAAGAGCCCAGGCCTATGGGATGCCTGGAGTAGTGGTGGATGGGATGGATGTTCTCGCGGTGAAGGAAGCAGTGGAGCAGGCCGCTGAACGGGCCCGCCGGGGTGAGGGACCAACGCTCATTGAGTGTAAGACCTACCGGTACCTGGGGCACTCAAAAAACGACCCCCGGGCGTACCGGACGCGGGAGGAGGAGCAGGAATGGAAGGCGAAAGACCCCATCAAACGCTACCGGAAATGGCTCTTAGAGCAGGGTGTGGCTGAGGAAGAGGAGCTCAAGACGATTGAAGACGAGGTAGAACGGGAGATTGAAGAGGCCATAGCCTTTGCTGAACAGAGTCCCTATCCTCCCCTTGAAGAGATCACAAAGGACGTCTACGTTGAGGAGGATTTTGCCGAGCTTGAACGGAAGAAGGGGACAAAGGTCGTCCGGAGCATCAAGGAGTACGATCCCGGGACGATGCGCATCATCACCTACCGGGATGCGTTAAACGAAGCCCTGCGGGAGGAGATGCGCCGGGACGAAAATGTCGTGCTCATTGGGGAAGACATTGGCCTCTACGGTGGAGCCTATGGAGTCACCCGGGGCCTGTGGCAGGAGTTTGGAGGAGAACGAGTTCGCAACACCCCTATCTCTGAGGCGGCCATTGTGGGGTGCTGTGTCGGTGCGGCCATGACCGGGCTGCGTCCTGTGGGCGAAATCATGTACATTGACTTCATGACGCTCTGCATGGACCAGCTGGTGAACCAGGGAGCCAAAATTCGCTACATGTTTGGGGGGAAGGCCAGGGTTCCCATGGTTATCCGCACGGAAGGGGGATGTGGTCGTTCCTCTGGTGCCCAGCATGCCCAAAGCCTCGAAGCCTGGTTCATCCACGTCCCGGGGCTCAAGGTCGTCATGCCCGGGACACCCTTTGACGCCAAGGGGCTTTTGAAGGCGGCAATCCGGGAAGACAATCCCATCCTCTTCATCGAACACAAAATGCTCTACAACACCAAGGGTCCGGTACCAGAGGAGGAGTACATCATCCCCATTGGGGTTGCTGATGTGAAGAGAGAAGGGAAGGATGTCACCATCGTTGCCTACTCCCGGATGCTCCTTGTGGCCCTGGAGGCGGCAGAAATCCTGGCAAAAGAAGGCATTGAGGCTGAGGTTGTGGACCCCAGGACGCTTTTGCCGCTTGATATTGAGACCATCTGTCAGTCGGTTCGCAAGACCAACCGGGTGATCATCGTGTACGAGGGGTGTAAAACCGGCGGAGCGGGGGCAGAGATTGCCGCCCAGATCATGGAGCATGCCTTCGATTACCTGGATGCCCCCATCGTTCGCCTTGGAGCGGCTGATGCTCCCGTTCCCTGCAGCCGTTATCTTGAGGACAATTCTATCCCGAGGGTAGAAGACGTGGTAAAAGCAGCACGCACGCTCTGTGGCAGGTAGCCATGGAACGCTGGACAGCACTTCGGCTCTCATTCATCGTTGGAGTGGCGTTCTTTTTCCTGGCTGTGTCCATGCTCATCACCGGGGCAGTACTCCCCAAATGGATGGCCATTTTCCATCTTTCCGGGGCAAGAGCAGGGCGTCTCTTCGCCCTGTACTACTTTCCTTACGTGGTGACGACGTTTGTGAGTGGTGCGCTCTGTGACTTTTTCGGGAAAAAACCCGTGCTTGTGGCAAGCCAGGCGTTTCTTGCTCTGGGGTTTTTCGTGGTGAGCCTTGCGGATCAGTTCACCACCATTGAGTGGGGGATATTCCTCGCCGGTATTGGTGGGGGGTTCTGCGAGGCTCCCCTCACCGGACTTCTCTCCCGGGTCTTCCCCGGGCGGGAAGGGTATGCCCTGAATCTCAGCCAGATTTCCTTTGGCCTTGGGGCTGCCTCTGGGCCATACCTTGCGGGTTTTCTCCTTGAGCGGGAGCTGAGCTGGAGGGTACTCTATTTCGTCCCGGGGGCGTTCTCGGTACTCCTCTTTGCCCTCCTTTTGCGGGAACGGGAGCTCTTTGCTGGGGAGAACAACGAGGGCTTTTCCCTGAAACGTCTTCGGGTTTTCAGGGAATGGAGGGCCCTGCTTTTTGCCAGTTTCCTGGCCATCTTCCTGTACGTCGGGGCAGAAATCGGCACCTCAGCCTGGGTGAGCACCTATTTTGTTCGGGAACTCCAGAGAGGCTTTTCCCTTGCGGGAGCGGCCATGGGGATATTTTGGGGGATGATTACCGTAGGAAGGCTTGTCTTTGGCCTTCTGGCCCGAAAGACGAGTTACCTTGTACTGCTTCGCTTTTTAATTCTTCTGAGCTTCTTCGCCCTTCTCCTCTTCAACCTCACCCGGAACGTTTCCATTGCCCTTCTTGCTCTTCTTGTTCTTGGACTTGGATTCTCTGCGGTGTGGCCGCTCATTGTGGCCTGGGTGGCGCAGCACGTCAACACCTTTCAGGCCACGGCCATTGGGCTCACAGTTGCCGCAGGGGGGCTTGGAGCACTCTTTTTCCCCTGGTTCATGGGGATTCTTGCAGACCGCATTGGCCTTCGTTTCGTTTTTCTGGTGGCCCTGGTGCTTGTTGCCGGGCTTTTCGGTGTGACTCAGAGTCGTTTCTTCAGGGAGGGAAAGGCATAGTGGCGCTCCTTGGGATTGACGTGGGAACAAGCGGATGCAAGGTCGTGGCCTTTCGGGAAAACGGTGAAGTCCTGAGTTCCTCAGGGAAAGAGTACCCTTTCATCACACCTCGGCCCGGATGGTTAGAGATTGACCCTGAGAAAATCTGGGAAGCAGTGTGTACTGCCTTGGGCGAGGTGGGCAGAGACCTCAGAGAGCCCATCAGCGCCCTGGCAGTCACCTCCCACGGGGAAACCCTGATCCCTCTGGGGCGGGATGGGCAGCCTCTGACTTTTGCCATTGCCAATTTCGATGTCCGGGCCAACAGATACGTGGCATTCTTTCGAGAACGCTTCGATCCTTTCCATCTTTTCTCAGTGACCGGAATGCCCCTTCATGGGATGTACACGGTGAATAAGATTCTCTGGCTTCGGGACCATGAGCCGGAGATCTTTGAACGTACCTGGAAGTTCTCGTGCGTTGAGGACTTTATCGTCTTCCGCCTCACGGGAGAGGAGCCGGCGATGGATTATTCCCTAGCCTCCCGGACCATGATGTTCGATGTCCGGAGAAAAGCCTGGGCCCGGGAAATCCTTGAAGCAGTGGGGATTTCTAAAGAACGGCTCCCCAGGGTTCTCCCCTCGGGAACCCCTGTCGGCTCCCTGCGGGAAGATCTCGCGAGGGACTTTGGCCTCCGGGGAAAAATCCTTGTGGCCACCGGGGGTCACGACCAGCCCTGTGGGGTTTTGGGGTGTGGCGTGAGTTCTCCCGGAGAAGCTATGTACGGCATTGGGACCTCAGAGTGCGTGGCCCTCAACATTGGTCCTTCGCCCTTCCTCACGAAGGAGATGATGGAGAACGGGTTCTGCTGCTATCCCCACGTCACAGAGGGAGACTACATCACCCTGGCGTACATCGCCTCAGGGGGGTCTCTCGTGCGGTGGTTCCGTGACGCCATAGCGCCTGACAAAAAACAGGAAGCCCGGGAACTCGGGAAAGACCCTTATCGGGTGCTCTTTGAGCACCTTCCAGAGGGTCCAGTGCCGCTTTTTGTGCTCCCTCATTTTGCCGGTTCGGGAACTCCCTACCTTGACGAGCACTCCCGGGGGGCCATTGTGGGGTTGACTCTCGCGGCCTCTCGCTGGGAAATCTTTCGGGCCATCCTTGAGAGCCTCACCTATGAGATGAAGGTGAACCTGGATCTTTTTGAGGCTTTTGGATTACCCATTGTAGACCTGCGGGCTGTTGGCGGAGGTGCCCGTTCCCTTGAGTGGCTCAGAATGAAGGCAGACATTCTGGGGAAAACACTGCTTCTTCCGGAAACGGAGG
>Ga0071330_1061867_pt1 | contig 32453 bp, 33 predicted proteins | sample GBScel77sediment_FD_63802 | JGI IMG/M metagenome (GOLD analysis project Ga0071330, IMG submission 63802) | Hot spring sediment microbial communities from Great Boiling Spring, Nevada - Cellulolytic enrichment Sediment 77C v2 (version 2) | ecosystem: Environmental > Aquatic > Thermal springs >...
ATTGCTGAGAGAAAAGTTGCCTAGGAAATATTTGGAGCTGTTAATAAGTAGCGAGGAGATTCTGAAAAGGGGAAGTGTTGAAAACGACGGTATCGTAAACGGGTATGGGTTTGAATCCCCAGAGAACGATGACTCCTTTACATGAAGGGGGATCCGCTTTTTCTGTTTTCAACACAATTTTTAACCATTCTTTCCTTTTCAGTCAGCTCTGCTTATCCCTCGCGCGTGTTCCAATCTTGCCCAGAAGTTTTAAGCACCTCCAAGCTAGAATCAGCAATAAGAAAATTGCGAAATGGGATAAATTCTTCGAGGAAGATTGCAAAATCCAAGAAGTGAAAGCTCGGGGAAGAGATCGGAGATCACTGAAGGTAATTTGAAAATTTCAAGGCTTCCTTATATCTTCCTAAATCCACCGGCTCCTCTCCTGGGCCCATGTCTATCTGCATCCCTTAGACCTCTCTGGCGTGCTGAACAGTGAACGGTAGTAGCGGGGAGCCTTCGCAAGGATCAGCTGCCCCCGGGCGGCGTTTTATACCATATCCACGAGGATCGAGACGCTTTCATCGACCACGTCTCTCTCCACTTCCCGCAGGCCTTCAAGCCTTGCAAGCCTGTAGTTCATGGCTGCGAATAAGCTTCTTGCCCCCCCTCAGAAATTCGACAGCTCTCGAGCTTCAGCTCCCTTTTAAACGCACCTCGTATTCTTATGGGCCTCAGGTCCTAGAACCATGTATACTTAGAGAAGAGTTATTTAAACCCTGGAAATCTGTGTCCGTGCCTCGAGCTTTATTATAAGCGCCCGGGCCGGGATTTGAACCCGGGGCGAGGGCTCGACAGGCCCTCATGTTGGGCCGGACTACACCACCCGGGCTTGAAGGCTATTGAGCCAAAGATTTTTAAATTTTTGCAATTTCAGTCGTGCGTGTAAATTGCCAGTACTTCTCCATTGACCCTCTCGATCTTGCAGAATCCAAATCTCTCGAACTGCACGACATTCCCGATTTCCCTTTCAGCGCCACTTTCAACATACCCTTCCCATATCCTGTCCCCTATCACCCTGCACTCCTTTGCAAAGCTTTTCGGGAGCCAGTGGATTATATTCCTCCCTTTTTTCGCTTCAAGTAGCTCGAAACTCACGAATTTGGCCCTCTTTTCGAGGATTACATTGCAGAAATCCTTTAACCTAACGTTCTCCCCTTTCAGCCTTTCAAAGTCCTCTCTGGAAACGTAGACAGTCCTCTCACCAAGAAGAACCCTCTTTTCTCCTGTATTCGGGTTCTTTGGTATCGTGACCTCCCTCTCCTCTGGCAATCCGTCTATCTCGATCTCTACTGGGTCTGCGACGAAGAAATATCTGTTTGCCTGAGGGTCCACGATCCTTCTGTTCTCGGCATAGAGGCTCTTCATGCTCACGTTTACCTCGCTCTCGCTGAGTCCGAGGGCCAAATAGAATTCTCTTATCGCTTCAGCCGTTATGCCGCGTCTTCTCAAAGCTCTTACCGTAGGCAACCTCGGATCGTCCCATCCCTCATACTTTCCAGCCTCAATGTCCTTCTTTATAAGCGAGGTTGAGAGCTTTCCGAATTCGAGTATGTTCACCCTTCCCCAGTGAATCGTAACGGGATACTCCCAGCCAAAGTAATCGTATACATACCTCTGCCTGAGTTCCGAGTCTCTCAGGTCCTTGCCCCTGAGAATGTGGGTCGTCTTGCAGAGGTAATCCTCGATTGCAGACTCAAAATCGAGCGTCGGATAAACGCAGTAAGCGTCGCCGACCAACGGATGGGGCGCGTAGATGATCCTGAAGGCAACCCAGTCTCTAACGCCTGGATCCTTGTGGGACATGTCGGTCTTGATCCTCAGCACAAGTTCCCCCTCTTCGTATGCACCCTCGAGCATCTTATCCCAGACCTCGAGGTTCTCCTCAACGCTCAGAGCCCTGTGCGGACAGGGAACTCCGGCGTCTCTGAACTTCTTGAACTCCTCTTTTCCGCAGAAGCATGCATAGGCCCCTCCAAGCTCGATAAGTCTTCTGGCATAATCGTAGTAAAGCGGAATCCTCTTCGAGGCATAAATCACTTCATCAGGCCTGTAGCCAAGCCATTCGATGTCTTCGAGATACCAGTCGTATGCTTCAAGCATCGGTCTCTTCGTCTTCGGATCCGTGTCGTCGAATCTGAGAATGTACTTTCCCCTGTAAATCTTACAGTATTCTCCGTTTATTATTATTCCCCTCGCAGACCCGAGCGTTGGCGGTCCGTTTGGATTTGGGGCAAATCTCATCACGACCTTTCCAACTTCTGCCTTTGGCAGCGGCGGAAGCGAGCGCTCCTTTTCTTCAACCTTCTTTTCCACAGAAAACTTTGAGATAAGCTGTTTTCTCTCCTCTTCTCCGATATTTTCGAATTCTCTGATGCACTCTCTGATCAGCGGGATTATTTCTTTGACTCTGAGCTTTAGCTCAGGATACTCGGCTAAAACCTTGCCAATTACTGCCTTCTCGTCTGGCTTTCCGAATTTTGCAGCGTTTATCGCAACGTGCTTCATTATGTGTTCCTTCACGGCTTCGGCGTAGTGATGCAGGTATAAAAAACCTTGCCAAGGTTTTTAAACGATTAATATAAGTAATTTTTCTGTAATGAGAAAATCTTAAACTTTAGAGAAACACACGATTCCTCGATGAAGATACTCATCGTTGAGGACGATGAGGGAATGGTTGAGCTGCTAGCAATGATACTTAGAGGCCACGAGATCGTCGTTGCGAACGACGGAAAGGAAGCTGTTGAAAAGTACACCGCTGAGAGACCCGATCTCGTTCTTATGGACATCGAATTGCCCACGATGAATGGAGTGAGTGCGACAAAGGAGATAAAGAAGATCGATCCGAAGGCGAAGGTTATCGCTGTAACGGCTTATGCGGCTCAGAGGGGAAGGGAAATTCTGAGAGAGGGCGCACTAGATGTGGTTGTGAAGCCCTTCAAGGTTAAAGACCTTCTTGAGAGGATTGAGAAGGTGGCAAAACTCGAGCTCTGAATCTCTGTTTCATGGGGGAGATCTTAAATATCTCTCCCTACGCTGATACTTGGTATGATAATAGCATTTGTCGGCTACCCGCTTTCTGGTAAAAGCACCGCTGCAGAGGTTGCAAAGGAGCTCGGAATTCCCGTTGTTACGATGGGAGACATAGTAAGGGAGGAAGCTTTGAGAATTGGTCTCGAGCCGAATTCTGAGAACCTTGGGAGAATTGCGGGTGAGCTGAGGAAAAGGGAGGGAATGGATGCAATAGCGAAGAGGTGCATTCCAAAAATCAGATCTCTCGGCCCTGTCGTTCTTGTGGACGGAATAAGGGGAATAGCCGAGGTTATGGCATTCAAAAAAGCCTTTGAGGATTTCGTGCTGATAGCAATTGAGAGCCCATTTGAGGTCAGATTTGAAAGGGCGAAGAAAAGGAGGAGAAGCGACGACGTGCTCAGCTTAGAGGAGCTTGCCGAGAGGGACAGGAGGGAAGAGTCGTGGGGGCTGAAGGAGGCAATGGAGGTTGCGGATTTCACCATAGAGAACAGGGGAGAGTTTGAAGATTTCAGGGAGAAGGTTCGTGAGCTTCTCAGGAAGCTCTTGGGTGTTGAGATCGAGATATCTACAACGATCCACCTGACGGAGGAACCCGAAAAGGTTGTAGAAGCTGTGAAGAGGCTCTTCCCGGATGCGCGGATTAGGATAGAGAACGGGAGGCTTTATGCGACCTCAAGAGATCTAAGAACTTTCCGCGAGCTCCTGAGGAGACAGCGGATTTTAGACACGGCAAGATCTGAGCTAATTTCGAGGAGAAGGGGCAACGAGATCACTGTTTACCTTAACAAGCAGACCGCAACGGTTTCGAGGATAAACTTCTGCGAAGAAGACGCCGCCCTTTCTCCGCTTAAGGTTACCTTCAGACTCCTCGGCGTTCCATTTCAAAGGTTTCTAGATTATCTTGCCCCAGAGACGAGGGATGGAAAGCCTTTGAAGGAGATCGAAGAGCTATGAATCCGATACATCGAATTCTTCTCACAACAGACGGCTCAATCACCGCGATAATCGAGGCGTACACGCAGAAAAGCGTCGAAGTTGAGACAGTCGTTCAGAAGGTAATCCCCGCAGATCCTGAAATCGCTCAACTTCTCGGAATTTCCGAAGGAGAGGAGGTGAATTACAGGGTTGTCTATTTGAAGTCAGGTGGTGAGATCTACGCAAAGGCTGTATCCTATACACCGCTGAAAAGGCTGGAGAACGGCTTCAGGGAAGATCTGATGCGGGCAGACATTCCCGTGGGCAGTATATTGAAGAAGCACGGAATTGAGGCGAGGAGAGAGATAAAATGGGGAAAAGTGGTGGCAGACGAGGAGCTTGCGAGGGAGTTCGGGGTTTCAGCGCCATTCATTCTGGTTAGGAACTACAACATAATCCACAGGGGCGAGATAATGATGAACGTAACCGAATACTTTCCCATGGAAAGATTCGAGCTTTGAAATTAAATTATCCGCCCGTATCTGTCGATCTCTCCCTTCTTTATCCTCGTTGATGAAATCGGTCTGCCGTCCTCTGCAAGAACCCAGTCGACCTTCACTATTCTTATCTCCCTCTTTCCCATCTCGACCCTTCTGGCGTTTATCTTTAAAGCCATTTCGAAAGTCTCAGGAGAAACGACGAGCGCATCGAAGTCGTTTTCGAGAGTTTTGCCGTAAGGATCCGAGATCATGACTATTTCGGGCTCAAAACCGTATTTCCTGATGATGAATTGCCTCACGTTTTCCGCCCTCAGCTCAAAGGGGAGAACGCATCGAACCCTCTTTCTTGCCATCTCGTCGCTCGTGATTCCGATCATCACTTCCTTCCCGCCGAGTCTCACGGCGCAGTCTATCAGCCTCTTGTGTCCCTCATGGAGGGGCTCAAAGGTCCCCCCAAGAACGACTTTCACGAAAACCATCGTGGAGCGAAAAATAAAAAATTTTTTATTTATATATTCGTGGTCAAAAATTATAATTCTTATAGCACATCAATTTCTCGCCAGCGGAAACTGCGTTGAGACAGCGATTGCAGGAAATGCAGTCGCTCTTGGTCCAGTGCCTCGGAAGATACGGATCCCTGATCAGCGGTCTCGACATCGCAACGAGATCTACGCTCTCGAGAAGTTTCTCGGCAACATCAATACTCCTTATTCCTCCAACAGCTATGACTGGTCTTTCAACTGCTCTCTTTATCGCGTTCGCATACTTTGCAAAGTAAGCTTCACCGCTCCTGTGCACCTTCTGGCTCACCACATTGTACCTCATGTGGTAGAGCGACTCATACATTCCGCCGCTCACCTCTATCGCGCTAAGGTGCTCGCTTAGCCTCTTTGCTATCTCAATGGAGTCCTCGAGCTCGAGTCCACCTTGAACGAAATCGCACGCGTTCATCTTAATTAGGATCGGAATTCTGCTCTTCTCCCTCGCCCTTTCGATTATTTCGAGGACAACTCTGACACCGTCCCCGTACTCGTCGTTCCTTCTATTTGTATGCGGGGACAGAAATTCGCTCAGTAGATATCCGTGGGCGCAGTGAAGCTGAACCGCATCGAAACCTGCTTTTTCTGCCCTTATAACAGCGTTTTTAAAGTCCTCGATTATTTTCTCGATCTCCTCTTTGCTCAGTTCTCTTCGGCATCACGTTTATTGAGGGATCGAAAACCGCAGAAGGGGCTACAGGCGGGCATACGGTTGTTTGCCTTCCCGCATGTGCGATCTGGGCAACGAAGAAGACATCCCTATCAACACTCTTCACATCAGAAACGAGCTTTTTAAGTCCCTCAACGAACTCATTCCTGCTTATTCCCGTCATCTTTGGCATAGCTTTTCCATCATCGCTGACGTACATGAGTCCCGTGACGATCATCCCTGCTCCGCCCTCTGCAAGCCTTTTGTAGAGCTCGATCAGCTCCTCCGTGACAAAGCCGTCCTCTGCCATCGCTTCCGCTGTAGCAGATCTTACTATTCTATTTTTGAGCCTTAAATCGCCGTTTTCGAAGGGGCTGAAAATCCTCACAGAAATCTGCCTCGAATAAAAATTTAAAAAAATTCAGCTCCTGAACTTCTGGAGCTTCTTCAAAAGTTCAAGATCCCCCTGCGCATCTCCTGCGCAGGTTGCGATTATTCCGTCAACTATTCCCTCAAAATTGGCCGCGACCTTTTCAACTTCATCCATCTTCGCCGTCGTTGGCCATCCAATCGCCTTCAAAATCTCGGCATTCTTCGGGGTTCCCACGAGGAAGTAGGCATATATTGGCTTCTTCAGCTTTCTGCACTCCTTAGCGACCTCTTCGAGCATTGGCATCACTTTTTCTTCTGTCCTCATGAAGAATATGAAATCCCAGGGCTCCTGAACTCGCTTAATCAGATCTTCGGCAGACTTACGCGCTGAAAGAAGGCATCCAAGCTTCAGATTTTTAATTTTAACCGTGTTCCTCAGGAAATCCCTCGCTTCTTCGGAAGACTTCAGCATCTTAATTGGCTCCCCGTACTTCGGAATGTCTCCCATAGTTAAAACCACTCCATCGAGGCCAACAGATTCTGAAGCCAACGCAAGTGCTCCCACTTCGACAGGACCCTTGTAGTGCAGGATGAATATCGGAATCACGGTCTTCTCGGGGTACTTTGTTTTCAAAACACAGCTCACCGCTATTCCGCTTGGCGCAGGCATTCCGGCGGCGCTGTCCGTAACGTTCCAGCCATCAACAAGATCCTTTGTTTCTTCTGCAAGCTTCAAAAACTTTCTGGTGGGTACAAACTCGTGCAATATTTTCATGCAAACCGACCTCCTCAGCAAAAATAAGTTATGAGTCACATATTTAAAATTTTCCTTTCGCTCCTGAACGCAAATCTTTTTAAGCTTCCCCATTCGACGTAAGTTGATGATCTCCCTCTTAGTCTATGCATCGTTCCTCTTCTTCGCCACCATGCTTTCCCTCAAGTTTTTCAAGCTGAGAAAGCGCATTCACCTTCGCTGCGACCTCTATCCTGCTCCGCAGTCTAAGCCCTACGGCGGCAGTCGATACGAAGAAGTTGGGTGGTGGAGAAGAGAGAGAAGAAAACCGTATTTCGGAATTTTAAAGGCCTTTCTGGGCTTCGCTCTGATAAACAGAAGGAAAATGTCCCTTCAGCCTGGTCACTGGCTTGCGACCTTTTTATTTCATCTTGGAATATTTCTTCACGTCCTCTGGCTCCTCCTCATGCTTCTCTGTGCTCTATTTTCTCATCCCATTTTCCATTCAGAAATTATCGGATTTTCTGGACTGCTTTTAATGCTCCTTTTCTCCCCTTACTTGCTGATCAGGAAGCTCAGAGCGCCGGTAAGGTATTACGTTCCGCTTGAAGATTACCTCATACTGCTTCTTGTAATAGCATTCTCTTCTTCGGGAGTCGTGGCTCTTCTCAAAATTGACTCTTTGCACGTCTATGAGGTCTTTTCAGCGATTATATTTTTCTCGGAGCTTCCTCAGCTCATATTTTTTGAAGCAATGCACATCGTAGCCTTTTCTCTGCTTCTATTCTTGCTGCCCTTCACGAGGGTCACGCACTACATTGCAGTCCTCTTCACGCATCTCGTGCTATGGGATGACCGTGATGCGGGAGTAGTTCAGGAACTCAGCAGTGCAAGGAGCTCGAGAGTCAGGTGGGCAAACTGCGCAAATCCCGAGCTTAGCTGGGAGGAAATCGCGCGAAGATAGGATATGAAGCTCTCAGACTTTGCGCGAAAGGAAGGAAAGCTCGCAGATCTCGAATCAGGTCTGATGGAGCTTCCAGAGCCATATGGTAAAATCTCAGATCGCATTTCCCATTTGAAAGAAGCTGAGGGCTACGCTTCCGATCTCGATGGGATCGTTGCGGTAGATCTCAAATGGAGACCGAAGGGTGAAGAGGAGGAGAAGGAACTCGTTTCCAGATTTCTTAAGGGTCTGGAGAAGCTTCTCGATTGGGAAGCGAATTGGACTTTTCTTTATCCATTGAAGCTTTCGCTCGATTACTGCACACGCTGCAAATCCTGCTCCAATGCCTGCCACGTTTACCTTGGCTCAGGCAAGAAGGAAATCTACCGCCCCACGTTTCGGGCCGAGGTGCTGAGAAGGCTTGTAAATCGAATGAAGGGCAATTTGAGAGCAAAATTCTCCGGAGACATCGAGGTCAACGCAAGGCTGATTCTAAGGCTCGCAGAACTCGCCTATCGCTGCAATCTCTGCAGGAGGTGCACGCAATTCTGCCCCTTAGGCATCGACAATGGACTGATAACGAGGGAGATCAGGAAGCTTTTCTCGCAGGAACTCGGAGTGGCTCCGAGAGCCATTTATGAGAGCACGGAGAAGCAATTTCGACTCGGCTCTTCGGCGGGCATAAAGCCAGAGGCGTTCAGGAACATCGTGAGATTCATCGAGGAGGAGCTGTACGAGAGGACGGGGAAGAGGATAAGGATTCCCGTCGATGAAAAAGGTTCGGAAATCCTTCTGATACACAACTCTGGAGATTTTCTGAGCAGAATTGAGAACGTGATGGCCTTCGCGGTGATCTTTGAGGAGGCAGGAGTTGACTACACGCTCAGCAGCGAGGCCTTTGGATACGATGCCGTGAACTACGGCGCTTGGTTCGATGATGTACAGCTTTCTAGAATTGCCTTAAGGCATGCCGAGGCTGCCGTTAGGCTTGAGGTAGGGAAGATCGTTGTCGGCGAATGCGGGCATGCCCACAAGGCAATGATCGCGCTTGCCGATCGAATCCTTCCAGAAGATTGCAGAATTCCGAGGGAAAGCTGCATCCCCCTGCTCGAGGAGCTGGTGAGAAAAAGGCTCAACATTGATTCGAGCAGAAACGATTTTGCTGTAACGCTGCACGATCCCTGCAACATCGTTCGAAATCTCGGCATCGTTGAGCCACAGCGGAGAATTCTTCGCAGGATCTGCGGGCAGTTCAGGGAAATGGAGCCTTCTGGGGTTTACAACTACTGCTGCGGCGGGGGTGGAGGATTGGCGGTGATGAATTCCCTGAACTTCCCCGAATTCAGGAACAAGGTCTCCGCAAGGATGAAGTTCTCCCAGATACTCAAAGCATTCAGGGACTCTCTCGGGCCAAATAGCAGAAACATTGTTGTTGCGCCATGCAGCAACTGCAGGTCAACACTTAGGGATCTCTTCGAGCATTACAAGGCTAAGGAAATCTGCGGTATCGGTTACTGCGGACTTGCGGAGCTGGTAGCGAATTCCATGGTAGAATACGCACCTTTCGTGGAATTCTAAGCCTTGAAAGGTAAGAAGGCATCTTTTTGAAAATGCGATTTCTGGCCATGCAGGCAAATTTGCACTCTTTTTTAATCCAGTTCGTCAATCGCAGTAAAATATATCACCATTGAACAAAAAGTTTAAATACTTTAAATGCCCACGATTTTAAGGCGGCGGGGTAGCCAAGGCTATACTCCGTCCGCCAAATCGCAGAATTTATATAGTAGGAAGTGAAGGAAATGCGGAAGGAGGGTGAGAGGATGAAATGGTATGGATTGATAGGAGTAATGCTGTTAGTGATGTTAGCGACTCCAGCGATGGCGCAAACACTAAACCAGGGTCCAATTTCTAATACTACTTTGGCAATAACTTCAATGAAACTTTCAGATACGAACTACACCTACGGCACCAACGTTGAATTGACCGTTACATGGGGCTATTACAAAGAGGAGACCTATGGCACGAGATACATCGCAATAATTGACTGGAGCACATACACAACGAAGGTAAGAACTTCTAGTGGTTTTTCAGTAGAGAATGCATCTGATCCCTCAAATAACAAATGGCTCGAACCACTGCCAGAAAGTGGAGGTTCTGAGACTTACTCGATAAACACAGCGGAGAAAGAAATGTTCCCAAGCTACTACGTGGTTGTTGTGTTTAACAGCACTGGAGCGTATGATGACAGGCTTGTATTTATCGTGGAACCAGTTGCTGGCAAACCATACGTCAGCATCAGCGTCACGCCGATGACTGCAGCGCTCGGAGACAGGGTTGAGCTGAAGTACAAGATGACTGCTTCCGAGCCATACTACGTAGGAGTTCTCGCAACGGGATGGGGAGGCAAGGTTTACTTTGCAAATTGCTCAGTCGGAAAATGGACTCCTCAGCTATGGGCAAGTTCTATGACGTCATTCGATGAAGATTCCTGTGGAATAAAGTTCTTCGATCTAACAAGTGCCTTCGGCTTTACAAAAGACACAGAGGGTATTATCGTGTTTAAGATAGCTGCAGGTAAGGATCCGGATAATCTATTTACGGGATCTGATCCGACAAGGGCTGAAGCGACAGCAGTCGTAATCCTTGCAAAGCCAACGCTGAGCTCGATAAGCGTTCCATCGAAGCATGTTAACGGAACTGATCTCACAATAACTGGAGTCACAAACGTTGCAGAAACAAATAGCACATACGATGTTGGATTGCCGAACTTTGTGTATCTTAACATCACGGACCTGAACGACAATTTAATGTGTGGTAGAACGTTCTCAGGATTAATAGGCAAGGACAGGACCTTCAGCATAAAGATCGACAACTTCGGCACAAGAGATCCATGCGTGCTGGAAACTGGTTACTACAAAGCTAAATTCAAGCTCGTGACAGACACGGACTTCACAGATGAAGAGGTCACGGTGTTCGAGCTCGTCAACGGCATGGTTAAGATAATGCCTGACAAGACAACTGTAGTGAGAGGAGACAAGGTTAAGTTCACGATCGTGACAAACCTGAAGGTCAACAGCCCTGTGAACTTTACGATCAAGGATGAAAGGATAATTGGTGGACAACAGCGAGAAGTTACTGAAACTCTGAGAGTAGATGCCACAGGAAAGGCCTATAAAGAAATCGAAGTAGCTCAGACAGCTCCGCTGACGGAGTACAAGTTCGAAGCAAGGATTGCTGGTGACGTGATTGACACGATCTCGATCTCGGTCGTGAAGCAGACACTCGATCTTAGCGTTGACAAGACTACGGTTGCGAGAGGCGGAGAGCTACGCTTTACGGGCAAGACGACTGCTGATCGCGTATACATATTCGCGAGTGAGGAGAAAGTATTCATCTTCGGAAATGACAACGTACCGGAGGTCTTCTCGGGCACGAATGAGAGTATAAAGAGTGAGTGGATCTACGCTGTACCAGATACAAACGACAGGTTGGACTTTAAACTAGAAGTCAGTACTACTGCCGATGCTGGCACGTACTATGTCTACTTCTATGCAAATGTAACTCCTGGTTATATCGACAGGGCAAGCGATCCGCAGAAGATGTTCGCGATCGTTGTCACGGATCCGAGAATCGTTAGCGTCGACATTCCAAGCAGAATACCATACCAGGGAGAAGTTGAAGTCAAAATAGTCACGGATCCGGGCAAGAGGGAGAGAGCTCACGTTACTTGGGTGCTTGAAGGCTCTAACATCAAGGCAAGACCATCAGCATTCGGCTATTTGGATGAATATTCCATAGACTCAAACAACGAGGTCAGCTTCCGCCTGAATCTCAAGGACTACTATGATGCAAAGAACAAGGCAATTGATCCAGGTCTCTACGTCTTCACAGTTAAACTCTACTTGGACAACGATGAGACTGACAGGGTCCAGAAGCTCGTTGAAATATCCTCAGTCTCGCTTGACGTTACGATCGAACCTGATGTGATAGTTATTGGAGACCAGATCAAGGTGACAGTGCAGACCAATAGGGAAGGCGTTGCTGGTTACAGCGATATCTGGGTCACAATGGTTGGAGCCAACTACAAGGCCGTGCAGCAGGTAACGCTCGACAGCACAGGAAAGGGAAGCGTAACCTTTGAAACATTGGGACTGGCAGACGGAACTTACAAGCTCTACATCAGAGACACGATGGGTACGGAAGACATTAACTATACAGGTCTTTATGTCGCTGAAAATCTATACGACCTCGATCCAGCCGATTCGGCCGCAAGACAATACAAAGCAGATGACGACATACTGGTAGTGAGGACAATTCAGGTCCTGAAGGAGAGGCCGACGCCGACTCCGACCACGCCACCTCCGACAACACCACCTGAGACAACGCCACCAGAGACAACCACGCCAACACCGACAACACCAATGCCAACAACGCCAACACCGACAACAACTCCAGCTGGAGGAATTCCTGGCTTTGAAGCGATCTTCGCAATCGCTGGACTGCTTGCTGTCGCATACCTCCTGAGGAGGAGGCAGTAAAACCAAAATTTTTTCCCATTTTTTAACTTTTTACAAGCTCGAACAGGGTTTTAAAATCCCTGTTTGCTTTCTGCGAAGCAATTATCGCGATTTATCGCGATTCCTTAGTGTCGCGCAGCTTAAAAATCGATTAAAGCCCTATAGAAAAGGAGCAGAATAAATTAAGAATTGGAGAATTTAAAGCTCCGCCTCGAAATCCTCCACCGTGTAGCTGAAGGGCTCTCCCCTCGCCTTCTTAATCTCTCTTGCTATGAGCCAGTATATCAAAGCCAAGGCCTTTCTACCCTTGTTGTTTGTCGGAATCACCAGATCCACATCAGCTGTGCTGTTGTTGGTATCGCAGAGCGCGATGACTGGAATACCGATCTTCGTCGCCTCTGCTATAGCTTGCCTGTCTATCGCGGGATCGTTTACGAAAACGATGTCGGGCTCCGTGTATTCCTTTATGTTGGGATTCGTCAGCGTTCCGGGCACGAATCTGTCGATAATGTACTTTGCCCCTATTACTTCTGCAAGCTTTCTGACGGGCTTGTGCGCATACTGCCTTGCAGCAACCAGCAGAATCTTGGAGGGATCGTATCTCAGGAGAAGCTTTACGCATGCCCTTATCCTCTCGTCGAGCTTCTTTATGTCCAGGATGTAAAGCCCGTCCTGCCTGACCTTGAAGATGAACTCCGTCATGTCCCCGGTCTTAACCTGCGTCCCTATGTGCACACCTGCGGCAAGGTATTCTTCCGGCGGGATCAGGTACTCATACCCTGTTTCCATCATATTCTCACCATCTTTGCCCTAAGCAGTTCCTCAATTCTGAGCATTTCATTAAGCTTTGAAATTCTCTCCCCTCCAACAACACCCGTCTTTATTAACTTTGCGTTAAAGGCTACCGCCAGATGGGAAAGGTAGCTGTCTTCCGTCTCTCCGCTCCTGTGGCTCACGACGACGCTGAACCCGTTTTCTTTAGCAAGTTTCACGGCCCTAAGCGTTTCCGTGAGTGTTCCAACCTGGTTTGGCTTCACGAGGAGAGTGTTCCCTGCCCTCAGCTCTATTCCCCTCTTCAGTCTCTTCACATTTGTCACGAAGATGTCGTCCCCGCAGACCATGCACTTAACCCTCTTTGTCAGCTCCGCAAAGCTCTCGAAGTCGTTCTCGTGGAATGGGTCTTCGATGTAAAGCAAATCGTATTCCTCGACGAGATTCGCAACGTATTCCAGCTGCCCCTCTCTGTCGAGCTTCTTATCGCCGTAAACGTAATAATTCCCGTCCCAGAGCTCGCTTGCAGCAAAGTCGATACCGATTCTGACATCAACACCAGTCTCACTCTCCACCTTCTCAACGGCTCTGCAAAGAATTTCGAAGGCGGTTTCATCGCTTATCTGCGCTGCCCATGCGCCCTCGTCGCCTTTGGCGCAGAAAATCCCTCTCAACCTCATCTCCTCTCTTATCTGTCTGTGAACTTCCGCATTTGTTCTCTGAGCCTCTAGAAAGCTCTTAGCTCCAGCGGGAATTACTAAGAATTCCTGAATGCTCGTCGAACCCTCTGCATGCTTCCCACCGCCGATCACGTTTCCGAGCGGATAAGGAAGCTCTCTCGCAAAGGTGCCAGCGAGATATTGGCAGAGAGGAATCCCGAGGATCTCGGAGGCGCATTTGGCAACCGCAATGCTTGCGGATACGGCGAAATTTCCTCCGATGTTTGAGAAGTTCTCCGTGCCGTCTAAAGCCCTGAGGGCACTGTCGACTTCCTCCTGCTCGAAGACGCTGAGACCTATCAGTGCCTTGGAAACCTTTTCCTCGATCTCCTTGTATCTCCTCGGGCTTAAAACAACAGCTTCATCGCTTCCCGTTGAAGCTCCGCTTGGTGCCGAAGCTCTGCCAACGACTCCATCGCTTTCAACCTCGCATTCAACCGTTTCGCGCCCTCTGCTGTCAAAAATGATCCTGTATCTGACGTCCTCAATTACCACTGAACCACCTCAGAACATGTCATACCTTTCGAGCCAGACAAATCTGTTGGACCTCCTCTTCACGGTTATTGGGATCACACCTTTCTCGAACTCCTCGATCGCGATCTCAATCGGATCCGTCTTGGGGGTATCTATCAGCACAGGGGCTCCCATTGCTATCTGCAGAGCCCTAGCCCCTATTATACGGGCCTTCTCGAACCTCGTGTACTGAAACGGGAAATTTCCTTTAATGCAGACCACCTCTCACATGGGGCCGCCGAGATTTGAACTCGGGTCACGGCGTCCCGAACGCCGAAGGATATACCAGGCTACCCCACGGCCCCCCGGAATTTTGCAATTTCGCCGATTACAGATTTGTGGGTTATAAACATCCTTCTGCAGCAGTATCTCTCGAGCCCGAGCTCGTCGAGCGCCTCTTTCTGGGATTTCCCCTCCCTTAAGAGTTCGAGGTATCTCTCGTAAAGGTGCCCTATTACGGCACCGCAGGAAAAGCACCTTATCGGGAAGTCGCTTGCTCTCTCCTCTTTAAGTGACAGAGAGATCACCTGTAGGAGGTCTGCCTCCTCTTCCTCGCTCCTCTTCCTCCCTGAAGCTTTGGAAGTTTTCTCCTGACGTCGTTTACGAGAAGGGTTCTGTCGTATTGGAGGAAGAGCTTTCTTAGCTCCTCATCTCCTGTGAACTCGACTATGGCCCTTGCAATCGCTGTTCTCGCAGCCTCCGCCTGACCCATTATTCCACCCCCCGATACCTTCACGTCAATGTCGATCTTGTTCACGAGCTCCTTAGCCATCAATACCGGTTCCATCATCACCTTCTTCGGCAGCTCCTGCGGGAATATCTCGATCGGAATCTTGTTGATCCTTATTCTGCCCACTCCCTCTCTCGCCACAGCCCTTGCAACGGCCGTTTTCCTCTTCCCGCTCGTTACCACGACCCTCACTTGGCCCACCCCAGGTGTTTGCTAACCTCTTCAAGTGATACGAACTTCTCTGTTTTTGAAACTTTCTCAAGCAATGCGTTCTCGACCCTCTCGAAACTAACATTTTTGAGCTCTTCGGGAACCCCTATGAAAACCCTCAACCTTCTGTATGCTTCTCTCCCCCTCCTGCTGCTCCATGGAAGCATGCCTCTGACGGTTCTCTTGAAGATCTTCTCGGGATGTTTCGGGAAGTATGGTCCTTTCTCCTTGCTTCCCCTGTCGTATTTGTCCTTGTACCTCTGAAAGACTGCCCTCTTCTCTCCCGTGATCACAGCCTTCTCGGCATTCACAACCACTATCCTTTCCCCTTTCAGCAACCTTTTTGCGATGACGCTCGAAAGCCTTCCGAGGATGTGGCCGGAAGCATCGATGACAACGTATTCCCCTCCAAGTGTCTCGAGCACCCTCTTTACGTTCATAATACCACCTTAAGTCAGTATCCTGACGCCCCTACCTGAAGGATTCAGCTTCAGGAGATCTTCAATGCTCATCCACTCTCCGCCAGCTTCTTTAATCTTTGTCTTGGCCGCAGCGGAAAAGCTGAAGGCCGCGACCTTCACGGCTTTCCTGATCTCACCACCAAGAACCTTCCCCGGCACGACAACGTATTCGCCCTCATTCGCGTATTTCTCTATTTTGTCCAGTCCAACTTCTGCCCATCTTCTGGTTGGCAATGCGAGCCTTTTGGCCACGTATTTCCAGATACCCGCATCATTCTTTGCGCTTTCCTTGAGCAGTAAGTCGATGAGATTCACAAGCCTCGGATTTGTCTTCCTCTTCTGAAGATTTCTGATCCTCCCCATATCTTGCACCCCGAAGTAATATCTCCGTTACCATGCTGAATTTAAATTTTTGCTTGTGGAGTAGTTTTAAATACAAAGAGGGGAAGAAGTTTCGTGGAGGATTTCGAGATCGAGCTGCTGAAAATTCTCGAGGACAACGCAAGGGTCAACTACGATGAGTTGAGCGAGAGGCTTGGAGTTGATGTTGAGACGATAAGGCGAAGCATAAAAAAGCTCGAGGAGGAAGGAGTAATTCTCAAGTACAAGACGATCGTGAACTGGGAGAAGGTGCAGGAGGATTATGTTTATGCGATCATCAACGTCAAGGTCTCCCTATCGAGGGAAAAAGGGTACGATGACATTGCCAAGAGAATTGCGAAGTTCCCTGAAGTGCATGCGGTTCGCCTCGTGAGCGGCGAGGCGGACTTTCAGGTCGTGATCAGGGGGAGGAGTCTGAAGGATGTTGCCTTCTTCGTTGCCGAGAAGATATCCACGATTCCCGAGGTTAGGGACACGATCACTCACTTCGTTTTGAGGACATACAAGGAAGAAGGGGTGACTCTTTTTGCAGACGAGGAGGACAGGAGACTCGCCTTCGTCCCGTAGGCTCGCCAAGAAGGTTGAGGAGCTAAAACCTTCAGGAATCAGAAAGTTCTTCGATCTCGTTATCGGAAGGGATGACATAATAAGCCTCGGAGTCGGCGAGCCAGACTTTCCCGTTCCGTGGAGAATCAGGGAGGAAATGATATACTCCCTCGAAAAGGGCTACACTTCTTACACGTCAAACGCTGGGCTGATGGAGCTCAGGGAGGGGATTGCCGACTATTACCGCAGGTTTTCCCTTGAAACCTCGCCTGGCAGAATCCTAGTTACAACCGGAGCCAGCGAGGCAATTGACCTGGCGATAAGGGCAGTAACGGACTCAGGCGATCGGTTTCTGCTTCCAGAACCTTGCTACGTCAGCTACAGACCCCTTTTGAGCATTTGTGGAGGTGAGGCTATATCGATCCCCACGACTCCAGACTTCAAGCTCACGGCAGAGGCAATCGAAAGGTATGCGGACGATAAAACGAAGGCCATAATCCTCAACTATCCTGCAAACCCTACGGGGGTTAGCTACAGAAAGAAAGAGCTCGAGGAACTCGCAGATGCGATAATCGAGCACGACCTTTTGGTGATCTCGGACGAGATATATGCGGAGCTCACCTACGACTTCAAACACACAGCCATAGCTTCCCTTAACGGCATGGAGGACAGAGTCATAACGATAAATGGATTTTCTAAGGCCTTTTCCATGACTGGATTCAGAATAGGTTATCTAATCGCTCCAGAGGACATTCTGAGCGGAATTCTGAAGATCCACCAGTACTGTATGCTCTGCGCTCCAATAACGGCACAGATAGGTGCAATAGAGGCTTTAAAGTGCATTGAAGAGGTGGAGAAGGCAAAGGCAGAGTATCTGAGAAGGAGAAACTTCGTCTACAGGAGGCTGAGCGAGTTCCTCGAAATTAGAAAGCCTGAGGGCACGTTCTACGCATTCCCTAGCATATCCTCGACTCGAATGGGGAGCGAAGAATTTGCGGAGAAGCTTTTGTTCGAGAAAAAAGTTGCAGTGGTTCCTGGAAACGCCTTCGGAGAGTGCGGAGAAGGATACGTGAGGCTCGCCTTTGCGGTAAAGTTTGAAAAGCTCAAGGAAGCCTTAGACAGAATGGAGGAGTTCGTAAATGCCAAAGGTTAAGCTCTTCGCCAGATTCAGGGAAGTAGCAGGAGTTGGTGAGGTCGAGGTAGAGGGCAGAACCCTCGCGGAAATCCTTGAAAACCTCTGCAGGGAATTTCCAAAGCTGAAGGAAACGCTCTTTGAAGGAAAAAAGCTCAGAGACTTCGTTCACATCATGGTGAACGGAAAAAATGCCCGGGGAAACTTAGAATTTCAGGTTTCGGATTCCGACGTTGTAGCCATATTTCCTCCTGTCAGCGGGGGATAGCTTTTTCTGCACTCGCACAGAAGTTTTCCGAATGATCGTTTACGGCAAGCCATACAGCGACGCAGAGATACTCTCAGTGATGCATCCCCTGCTGAGGGAGTGGTTTCAGTCGAATTTTTCCACCTTCACACCGCCTCAAAGGTATGCAATAGTCGAATCCCATCTCGGGCGAAATATCCTCATCACTTCCCCTACGGGGAGTGGAAAGACTCTTGCGGCATTCATTTCGTCGCTCAGCATGCTGCTCCAGATGGCTGAAAGGGGTGAGCTGAGCGATGATGTTCACGTGGTCTACGTCTCACCGCTGAAAGCGCTGAACAACGATATAAGGAAAAATCTTGAGGAGCCGCTGAGGGAAATCTACGAGCTGGCGGAGAAAAGGGGAATGGAGCTGCAGGAGATCAGGGTTGCGGTAAGGACTGGAGACACGGATGCCGCAGAGAGACAGAAGCAGATGAAGAAACCACCGCACATCCTGATAACTACCCCTGAAACTCTTGCAATCACTCTCTGCAGTCCCAAGTTTTCCAAAGCTCTTAGAAATGTCAGGTTCCTCATCGTCGATGAGATCCATGCAATGGCGGAAAACAAGCGGGGAGTACACCTCTCTCTTTCAATGGAAAGGTTGCAGAGGATTCAGCTTGGAAAAATGGTCAGAATAGGCCTTTCCGCAACAATAGCACCACTTGAAGAGGTTGCAAGATTCCTCGTTGGATACGAATATGGAGCAGAAAGGGACTGCGTCGTGGCGGATGTAAGCTTTGAGAAAAGGACCGATATAAAGGTCGTGTCGCCGACCAGCGATTTCTTCAACCTTTCAGCTGAGGAGATAAACGAGAGGCTTTACGACAACATTGCAGAGCTCGTCAGGAATTCAAAGACTACGCTCATCTTCACCAACACTCGAAGCGCGACCGAGAGAGTGGTCTATCACCTGAAAAAAAGGCTCAGGGATGAGCCGATAAGGGCGCATCACAGCTCCCTGTCTAAGGAGGTGAGGCTCGAAGTTGAGAACGAGCTTAAGGAGGGGAAGCTGAAGTGCGTTGTCTCCTCAACCAGCCTTGAACTCGGGATAGACATAGGCTACATAGACCTCGTTATCCTACTTGGTTCCCCGAAGAGCATCAGCAGGGCTCTACAGAGGATTGGAAGAAGTGGTCACAGGCTTCACGAGGTTTCGGTGGGCAGGATCATAGTCCTCGACCCAGACGACCTTGTCGAATGCACGGTTCTCGCCAAAGAGGCCCTAGAGCGGAATTTAGACAGGATAAAGATCCCCGAGAACTGCCTCGACGTCCTCTGCCAGCATGTCGTGGGGATGGCCATTGAAAAGAAGTGGACAGTCGAGGAGGCTATGGCCTTGATCAGAAATGCCTATCCATACAGAAATCTGAGCAGAGAAGATTTCGTCTCTGTTCTCCGATATCTCTCCGGGCATTTCTCTGAGCTCGAAAGAAGGAATGTTTACGCAAAGATCTGGTTCGATGAAGGGAAAAGCTTATTCGGCAGAAGGGGCAGGATGGCAAGGCCAATATACTACCTAAACATCGGCACGATTCCTGAAGAGGTTGCGGTTGGCGTGATAACAAAGGAGGGGAAAATGGTCGGGAAGGTCGAGGAGGAGTTTGCAGAGAGGCTTGTCGCTGGAGACATCTTTGTTCTCGCAGGAAAAACCTTCAGGTATCTGAAATCGAAGGGCATGAACATAATCGTCGAAGAGGTGGAAGGGGAGAAGCCCACGGTGCCCAGCTGGTTCAGCGAACAGTTACCGTTAAGCTACGATCTTGCCCTGAGGATTCAGAAGTTCAGGGGGGAGATGGAGAAAAGGCTTGATTCAGCCGTGGAATGGCTCATGGAGAACTACAATCTGAACGAAAACTCTGCAAATGCCATTTACAGGTTTTTCGTCGAGCAGAAGTTATTCAGCGAGATACCTACGGACAGAAAGCTCGTAATCGAGAAGTTCGAAGGTGAAAAGAACTACTACTTCTTCCACACCTTAATCGGAAGAAGGGCGAACAGCGCGATTTCAAGAGTTTTCGCCTACAGAGTTGGACTGATGAAGGATTGCAATGTGCAGGTTGTCGTGAACGACAACGGCTTTGCCTTGATCCTCCCGCGAAACAAATTCCTGAACGACACAGAGATAGAGTCCCTTTTCGTGATTCCGAACTTTGAGGAACATCTGATTCGCTCGCTCGATCACACCGAATTCCTCAGAAGGCGTTTCAGGCATGTCGCAGTCCGGAGCTTCATGATCCTGAGGAATTATCTGGGGAAGGAAAAGAGTGTCTGGAAGCAGCAGCTCAACGCGGATGCAATTTTAAGCTTTTTAAAGCGATACTATCCTGATTTTCCCGTGCTGAGGGAAACCTATAGGGAGATAATGGAGGACTCGATGGACATCAGAAACGCTCTTGATTTCCTCTCGAGGGTCGTAAAAGAGATAGAGATCAGGATCGTGAGAACTCCATATCCGAGTCCGTTCGCTTTCAACCTCTTCGTTCTTGGAGAAGAGGACGTGGTGCTGATGGAAGACAGGAGGAAGGTTTTGAAGGAGCTGCACGAAAAGGTAATGAGCGTGATAGGATGTGGCGGAGGCTCAAACTTTACCTTGAGTTCGTGAAGATAGAGCACACACTATTCGCACTGCCAATAGCCTATGCGGGCGCAATTCTTGCGGGAGAAATAACTCCTGAGATTGCTTTTCTGATTCTAACAGCCTTCACAGGCTTGAGAACTTTTGCGATGGCGTGCAACAGGATAATAGACAGGGAAATAGATGCGAGAAATCCGAGAACAGCGAAGAGACACCTCCCAGCGGGACTAATAACGCTGAGAGAAGCCTATGGAATCGCACTCGTCGGTCTTCTGATTTACTTTGTTTCCGCGTTCTTCATAAACAAAACCGCATTCCTGCTTTCTCCCATTCCAGCTGCCGTTTCCTACATTTACCCTTATCTGAAGAGGTTTACCTGCCTCTCGCATTACTTCCTCGCCCTCAGCGTTGCTTTTGCCCTGCTCGGAGGCTGGATTGCAGTTACTGACAGCATCGCATTTCCGGAAAAGCTCATTCTCTTCGCTCTCGCTCTCCTCTTCTGGGAAGCGGGATTCGACATGATATACGCACTGCAAGATGCCGAATTCGACAGAAAAGAGGGACTGCACTCTGTAGGCGGTCATTTTGGTGTTGAATTCGCGAAAAAGCTCTCGATTCTGAACCATGGAGTATTCTTCGTCCTTCTCGCAATTGCTTTCTGGGGGGATCAGATCCTCAGCCTCGCGCTCCCCTTCGTCGGAATCCTTCTCTTCTTGGAGCACTACATAATACGGGAGAAGCATGATGAGGGGAGGGTCCAGATGTCATTCTTTTACCTCAATGCAGTTCTCAGCGGAATCGTTTTCCTCGCAATTTTCGCCCAGTTCCTTCTATCAACCCAGCTTTCATGATTGCCTCTTTGAGATCTTTTAATCTTATCACTGCTCGGGGACTAAAAGCTTTTATTAACTGCACCCCCTCTTTCAGTAGGGGCCGTGGGGTAGCCTGGGTATCCTCTCGGCTTGGGGTGCCGGTGACCCGAGTTCAAATCTCGGCGGCCCCATCCTCGACACGATCACGTTTATATCTTTGTGAAAGCTCTCTATATGATGAAAATAGGTTGTTGCGGATTTCCGATTGCGATGGAGAAGTATTTCAGAACTTTTGAGGTAGTGGAAGTGCAGAAGACGTTTTACAAGCCTCTGGCAGTTGAGACTGCGAGGAAATGGAGGGAGAAGGCTCCAGAGGATTTTGAATTCACAGTCAAAGCCTGGCAGGTTATAACCCATCCCCCGTCCAGTCCGACCTACCGTAAAGCAAATCTCAGGATCGAAGACGCGGGATTCTTCAAACCGATAAAGCAGGTATTCGAAGCCTGGGAGGTTACAAGAGAAATAGCAAGGGCGCTGAAGGCTAAATTCATTCTCTTTCAGACTCCAAGGAGCTTCAGGGAGAGTGAGGAGAGCTTCAGGAACATGAGGGAATTCTTCTCTTCGGTTGAGCGGGAATTCGTTTTTGGCTGGGAACCGAGGGGATGGAGCGATGACGCTGTGAAGAAGGTGTGCGAAAGCCTAAACCTCGTTCACGTCGTCGATCCGTTCAAAAATCAGCCACTTTTTGGAGAGCTCAGATACTTCAGGATCCACGAGAATCACAGCGAAAGCGAGGTCTTTTCCCTTCTCGGAAAAGCGGATTACGTGATGTTCAACAATCCTTTTATGCTTCAAGATGCGCTGAAGCTTAAGAGCAGGAGGGATGAAGTTGAGGGAAAAAATCCTGAAAGTGCTCAGAGGCTATGATCTGGGAAACGTGAAGATTGCAACACTCGGAAGTCATACTGCACTGAACATACTTCGCGGGGCGAAGGATGAGGGTTTTGAAACGATATGCATCTGCAAAAGGGGTGAAACCGCTGTTTACAGGAATTTTGGGGTTGCAGACAGGCTGATAGAGGTCGATAGCTTTGCAGAGCTGCTAAGCGACCACGTTCAGGAATTTTTACGGAGGGAAAATGCCATCCTCATACCCCATGGCTCTTTCAACGCTTACATTGGCAGATTCGACGAGCTTGAGGTCCCGATGTTCGGAAACAGAAGGCTCATGGAGTACGAGACGAGCAGGAAGAAGCAAAGAGAGTGGTTCAGGAGGGCAAATGTCAGAATTCCGAGGGAATTCAGCAGTCCTGAGGAAATTGACAGGCTCTGCATCGTCAAGTTTCAGGGTGCAAAGGGTGGAAGGGGGTATTTTTTGGCTTCTTCTCCCGAGGATTTCAGAAGGAAGGCGGAGGAAATGGTGAGGAATGGTCTCGCGAGCAAGGATGAACTTGAAAACGCGGAAATTCAGGAATACGTCATTGGCGCAAACGTTTACCTCTCGTTTTTCTACTCTCCTGTTAACGATAGGGTAGAGCTTATCGCCGTAGATCGAAGATATGAGCACGCGGATGGAATAGGAAGAATTCCGGCTGAAGAGCAGCTGAGGTTGAGGCTTGAGCCAACTTATACGGTTGTCGGCAACTTCCCCCTCGTTTTGAGAGAGAGTCTGCTCTCTCAGGCGTTTGATGCGGCGGAAAGAATTGTCGAAGTTTCAAGGGAAATTGCATACCCCGGAATGGTCGGGGCATTCTGCATCGAGGGTGTGTTCAATGAAAGTGCGGAGCTGGTGGTTTTCGAGGTCTCTGCAAGGATCGTGGCCGGAACAAACGTTGGAATTCCCTGCTCTCCGTATTCCTACCTCCTATTTGGGGAGAATATGTATATGGGTAGAAGGATCGCGAGAGAGCTAAGATTCGCCATCGAGAAAGGAATGGTTGAGGAGCTGGTGTATTAGGTGGTGGTATGGAGGAGGCACTGGATAAGACTCTGAGAGCTGGTGAAATTCTAAAAGAGGTTTCAAAATACTTAGAGGAGAAAGTTGTTGTCGGTGCCAGACTGCTGGACGTGGCGGAATTCGTTGAGAACAAGATCATAGAGCTCGGAGCGAAGCCAGCCTTTCCGTGCAACATATCGATAAACAGCGATGCCGCCCACTTCACTCCAGCAAAAAACGATGAAAGGGTTTTCAAGAAGGGCGACTTAGTCAAGATCGACATCGGAGCGCACATAGACGGCTACATCGCGGATATGGCTGTCTCAATCGATCTCGGAGACCATTCTGAGCTGATAAAGGCGAGCAGAGAGGCGGTTTTCAACGCCATCGACGCCGTGAAAGCTGGAGTCAATACGGCAAAGCTCGGGAAAATAATAGAGGATACGGTCAGAAGTTACGGATTCAGGCCGGTCGTAAACCTTACGGGGCACGGATTGCTTCCATACATAGCTCACGCTCCGCCAAGCATCTACAACTATGCGATCCAGCACGGTGTTGAGCTTGAGGAGGGGATGGTGATAGCGATAGAACCCTTCGTTACAGATGGAGCAGGAAGAGTTTCTGAAAGAGGAGAGTGCGAGATCTACAGCCTTCTAAGTTCGAAGCCGGTCAGGTTGAAGCTCCTGAGAGACCTTATCTCTGAGATCTCGGAAAAGTACAGAACCCTGCCCTTCGCGAAGAGATGGCTATCAAAGGCTCCGGAAATCTTTATCTCGAAGCTCGTCAGAGAGGGCGTGCTGAGGGAGTATCCTGTGCTCTCAGAAATATCGCGTGGAGTCGTGAGTCAGTGGGAGCACACGGTAATAGTGGAGAAGGACTCGGCGAGACCAGTAACCTTCTGAGGCTTTTTCAACTCAATCCCCGGCGACTGCCTGCTTCTTTGATTCGATGGTCAGCTCCTTGTCCCGTCTCTCGTCCATTCTGATGATCGTGTAAACTCTCTTTGCGCCCATTTCGAAAACAGCTTCCCTCGCCCTCTGGACTGCTGAGAATAGCTTTTCGGCGCTCTCAGCTTCCACTATCGTGCTCATTGCCGTTACCTCCACCTTGAGTCCGCTCTTTTTCAGTTCCTCAACAGCTATTCTGACGAACTTCGATACGCTCTCTCCAGCACCGATGGGGATTATGCTAACGTCCGCAACTATCATACTCGGAATCTCAAAAATTAATTAATTTAGGCAGAGGAGCCATTTTCCCCGTAAACGAAGGCCCTCCATATCCCTTTCCTGCACACTATAACTCCTGAAGAGGTCCTTCCCTGGGTCGGGATTTCGTCTAGGCTAACTCTCATGCAGTATCCGTCCCTGCTGATGATGAAGAGGTCTCCTGCATCGCAAAGCTCTGCAAAAACGACCTTTCCCGTCTTCTCAGTTATTCCATATCCCGTTACTCCCATCGCTCCACGGTGAAGGACTCTGAACTTCGAGGTGTCGCACTTCTTGCCGAAGCCGTTTTCCGTGAGCAGAAGTATCCTTTCGGAGCTTCCAGTGGCAATCCATGAGATTCGGTCTTCACCCCGCGTGCGCATCGCGATCACGCCGCGAGAATTTCTCGAGTAAATGGGAATCTCCTCGGCCTTAATTCTCAGCACCTGCCCCTCTTGCGTAACGATGAACACGTCTTCCCCCTTCAACGTCGTTGCGAACGCAATGCTCTCACTCGAAGCCCTTATTCCAGCCCTCTTCGCATTTTCGAATTCCTTAAGCGGAACCCGCTTGATGTATGCATCCTTTGATAGGATGATTACCTCTCCCTCTTCGAAATCCTTTAGGTTAACCGCTGAGACGATTTTCTCGTCTTCAAGCCTGATAAGCCTCTTCAAGGAGACCCCGACAGCGGTTCTGTCCATCTTCGGAATATCTTCGACCTCTATCCAGAAGGCGTTGCCCCTGTCGGTGAAGAGGAGGAGCTTCTCATCAGATCTGCATATGCCGAAATACGCGACATCGTCATCCTTCAGGGAAATGCCAATGACCCCCACTCCACCTCTTTCCTGCTTTTTGAAGGTATTTGGGCTCATTCTCTTCGCAATGCCCTCTGAAGTTATCAAGACAATCGTGTCCTCCGCGATCGCCAGTCTCTCGCCTTCAGAGACTATTTCGGTCCTCCTCTCGTCACCGTACTTTTCCCTTATTTCGTTGAGCTCCGAGATCAGGAGTTCGTCGATCCTCTTCGGATCCGAAAGGGTCAGCTCAAATTCCGAGATCGTTTTCACCAGTGAGGAATGCTCCTCGATGAGTGACTGAACTTCAAGACTCGTGAGCTTCTGGAGTCTTGTCTGGAGTACTGCGTCTGCCTGTATTTCCGATAGTGAGTATCTCTCCATAAGAGATTTTTTTGCCTCCGTAGGTGACTTTGAAGCCTTTATCAGCGATATCGCGTTATCGATATCCTTCAGCACCTTCTTCAGTCCCTCTACAATGTGGAGCCTCTCCCTCGCCTTTCTCAGCTCGTGGTTTATCTTCCTTCTCAGGATCTCCCTTCTGTGATTGATGAATTCAGATATCATCTCCGGAAGCCTGAGAACTTTCGGCTCGTTGTTCACGAGAGCCAGAAGAGTGATTCCAAATGTTGTCTCGAGGTTCGTGTGCATGTACAGCTTTCTGAGCACACCTTCGGGATTCGCATTGGAGCGAAGTTCGACCACGATTCTTATACCCTCCCTGTCGGATTCGTCCCTCACAGTCCTTATCTCCTCCATGTCCTTTGCAAGCTCTGCAATGCTCTCCACGAGCCTTGCCTTGTTCACCATGTAGGGGATCTCCCTGATAACGATTCTGTCCTCCTCGATCTCAGCCTTTCCTCTGATGGTTATCTTTCCCCTGCCAGTTCTGTATGCCTCGAGTATCCCCTCGACACCGACTATTCTTCCTCCTGTGGGAAAATCGGGCCCTTTTATGAATTCCATTAGCTCTTCGACTGTTGCCTGAGGATTTTTTATGTAATAGACCATCGCATTGCAAACCTCTGTCAGGTTGTGCGGTGGAATATTTGTCGCCATTCCGACAGCTATTCCGCTTGAACCGTTTACGAGGAGATTTGGGATCCTTGAAGGCAGAACAGCTGGTTCTTTCAGGGTTGCGTCGAAGTTTGGCACGAAATCGACAGTTTCTTTTTCTATGTCGGCAAGCATCTCCTCTGCTATCTTCGAAAGCCTCGCCTCGGTGTATCTCATCGCTGCAGGCAAATCGCCGTCTATGCTTCCGAAGTTACCCTGCCCATCTATCAGCGGATATCTCATCGTGAAATCCTGCGCGAGCCTTACAAGGGCCTCATACACCGCAGCATCGCCGTGGGGATGATACTTACCCAGGACTTCTCCGACGATTCTCGCGCACTTTTTATACGGTCTATCGCTGCCCAAGCCCATCTCGTGCATCGCGTAGAGGATCCTTCTCTGCACGGGCTTGAGGCCGTCTCTCACGTCTGGCAGCGCTCTGCCCACGATGACGCTCATCGCGTAGTCTATGTAGGAGCTTTTGAGCTCATCCGCAATATCTCTCGTGAGTTCCACGCTTTAATTGCTCCCTGAGGGCATAAATTACTATCTGCTGAGTGGGGGAAAAAATATAAAATTAAGAGCTCAGGGATTTCATGCGTCTCGTCCTTTCGCTCGGAGGCTCCGTTTTTGAGGGCACTGCGGAAAGGATCAAGAGCTTCGCAAGGATCCTCGATGAAGTTTCAAAAGACCACGAGCTCTTCGTCGTCGTGGGCGGTGGAAAGCTTGCGAGGGAGCTAATAAAGAAGGCAAGGGAGATTGGAGCGAATGAAACGATGTGCGATTATCTCGGAATTGCTGCTACGAGAATAAATGCCATGCTACTCGCCTATGCGATGAAGAATTCCGCAAAGAGGATCCCGGAGAACTTCATCGAGGCCGAAGAGCTCGGCAGGAGTTACAGGGCTGTGGTCATGGGTGGCACTTTTCCCGGGCACACGACAGATGCAACCTCTGCGCTCCTTGCGGAATTCGTGAATGCCGACCTTTTTTTGAACGCAACCTCGGTCGACGGAGTGTACGAAGATGACCCGAAGAAGAATCCAAATGCAAGGATGTTCGAGAGAATTACTCCATCCGAGCTCGTAAAACTCGTCGCAGGTTCCTCGATGGAGGCGGGTGCGAACATAGTGATCGATCTCCTTTCGGCAAAGATAATAGAGAGGAGCAGGATAAAGACGATAATCTTCAGGGGCGAGCCAGAGAACATCCTGAAAGTCGTAAGAGGGGAAAAAATTGGAACTGTCGTTGAGCCTTAAAAGATCCTGTCTGGATTCAGGATAAGATTCGGATCGAAGAGTTTCTTTATCTCGAACATGATTCTGTATTGCTCAGGGTATAGCTCCCTGAACTCGTCTCTCTTAAGCACGCCTATTCCGTGCTCACCGCTTATAACGCCTCCCAGGCTGACAACGAGCTTTAGCAGCTCTCTCCTGAACTTTGGATAGACTTTCTCCCAGCCTTCGAATAGAAGCGGGTGCTGGTGTATGTTTCCATCGCCAAGATGCCCGTAGGTTACCATTTCTATCCCGTATTTTCCTGCGAGCTCCTCGCTCATCTTTAAATACACGGGAATCGTCGCGGGAGGGATGCATGTGTCAAGGATCTCGATTATCCTCTCCTTTATTCCGGTGTAGATCTTTCCGCGTAGCTCTAAGAGGTCTCTTTGCTCTCTCGGGCTAGGAAGGAACACGTCTATCGCTCCGTGCCTGAATGCGATCTCGGAAGATTCCTCAGCTTCTTCTTGGTGCTCGAATATCGCGAGTATGTGTGCCTCGCCCCCCTTGCCGACCCACCTCTTTCTGCTGACCTTTTCTCCGATCCTCACGGCCCTTTCATCCATGAACTCCATTGCCATCGGAGTCATGTGCAGGAATGTCTCAAGGGCGAAATTGATCGCGTCCTCGACCCTTCTGAACGGTATTGCGAGCATCGTCATGTCTCTTAGCGGTGGCAGAAGCTTTATGGTTGCTTCCGTGATCACAGCAAGAGTCCCTTCGCTTCCTATTATGAGGTGGAGCAGAGAATAACCAGAGGAGTTCTTCAACGTTTTCCCCCCGAGTTTCAAAATTCTTCCGTCTGGAAGCACGGCTTCGATGCCCAGAACGTAATTCCTCATCACACCGAATTTCATCGCTCTCACACCACCCGCATTCGTGGCTATCATGCCCCCAACGGTCGCGTTCTCTGCTCCAGGCTTTGGCGGAAAACTGAGGCCAGATCTCTCTGCACTTCGAGCCAGCTCTTCAAGCGTAACTCCTGCCTGGCACACGGCAACCCTGTTTTCCCTGTCTATTCTGATCTCGCGCATTTTCTCCGTTGAGATGAGAATTCCCTTTCTTGTCGGGATTGACCCTCCGCTTAGCCCGGTTCCACCTCCGCGAATAAAAACAGGAATTTTTCGTTCGTTTGCAAATTTCAGGATTTCTGAAACCTCAGAAGAGTTTTTCGGCTTAGCGACGATGAATTCCGCCGCTTTTGGCCTCAGTGGTTTTGGAGTCTCATCGTATGCGTATCCCTCAGCCTTGCAAATTTCGCATATTTTTTCAAGCCCTTCCAACATTTTTATCCCTCAGCTGATATCTTTTCACGTTCATGCAGTTCAGACACGTCACGATCACTGCGGACTTGTTGATCCTGACGCGAAAATTTCCTGCCTTGTAGGGATAAAGGCAGTTCTTGCAGAACCGCATCTTCAGCTCTCTCGGGATCCTGACACGGTATCTCGTGGAGATCTTCCAGGCGAGTTCAACGTATCTTCTCGAAAGCTCGTAATCGACTTCCTTGAACTTTTCAGCCCTCTCGATCAGGTAGACGATCCTCTCCATCGCTAATTCGCGCTCCCTCTTTTTCTCCCTCTTCAGCACGGCATAAATTACGACAAAGATAAATAACTTTACTGCCAAAACCTTCTATGAAATTCAACGCAAGGAAGTTCAAGGAGCTTGCAGAGAAGGATTTTGAAAATGCATGGCTCAGCGGAAGGGAGATACTCGAAGAGAGGGATCCCAACAGAAATTATCCCCGTCTGGGTTATTCCTATGGCGAGGAGCACCCGCTCTTTAAAACGATCGAGATGCTCAGGAAAGCTTACATCGCGATGGGATTCAGGGAGGTGGTCAACCCGATCATCGTCGAAGATGTCCACATCAGGAAGCAATTTGGAAAGGAAGCTTTGGCCGTTCTGGATCGCTGTTTTTATCTTGCTTCACTTCCCAAGCCGAACGTCGGGATTTCCTTGGATAGGATAGAGAAAATAAAGAGTATCACGGGCAGGGATTTCGATGAGGAGGAGCTGAGGAGGGTTTTCCATACCTACAAGAAGGGAAAGCTCGACGGAGACGATCTCAGCTACGAGGTTGCAAGGGTGCTCAAGGTGGACGACTTAACGGCAATAAGGGTCATAGACGAGGTTTTTCCCGAGTTTAAGGAGCTGAAGCCAGAGCCAAGCAGGCTCACGCTGAGGAGCCACATGACAACGGGCTGGTTCATAACTCTGAGCGAGCTGGCAGACAAGCTTCCACTGCCAATAAAGCTATTCAGCGTTGACAGATGCTTCAGAAAGGAGCAGGGAGAGGATGCAACGAGACTTTACAGTTACTTCTCGGCAAGCTGCGTAATCGCAGACGAAAACGTTGGCGTCGACGATGGTAAAGCGGTCGCGGAAGCTTTGCTGAGGCAGTTCGGCTTCGAAAAATTCAGGTTCAGGCCTGATGAGAAAAGGAGCAAGTACTACATTCCGGGAACGCAAACGGAAGTTTACGCGTTCTATCCTAAGCTAGTCGGCTCAAAGACTAAGTATAGCGACGGTTGGGTTGAAATAGCGACCTTCGGCGTTTACTCTCCAACAGCTCTTGCGGAGTATGATATAGACTATCCCGTGATGAATCTTGGCCTTGGCGTCGAAAGGCTTGCGATGATCCTCTTCGGCTACGAGGATGTTAGAAAGCTCGTTTATCCTCAGTTCTTCGGCGAGATAAAGCTCAGCGATCTGGACATAGCTCGAGCCATAAGATTAAAGGAAGTGCCAAGAAGTGCAACAGGCTTCGAAATTGCGCGAAAAATCGTTAAAATTGCAGAAAAGAATGCAAATGCTGACAGTCCTTGCAGTTTTCTCGCCTTCGAAGGTGAGATCTATGGCAGGAGGGTCAAGGTCTTCGTAGAAGAGAATGAAGCGAACTCAAAGCTCTGCGGTCCTGCTTTTGCGAACGAAATCGTGGTGCACGGTGGAAGTGTTTACGGCGTTCCGGAAACGGAGGAGTTCAGAAAATTGTTTGAAGAAGGGGTTAGATGCGGAATCAGATACATAGACTCTTTCTCCCTTCTTGCAGCCAGCAAAATCGAGGAATATGCACTTAGAGGAAAGAATGAGGCTTTGGTAAGGGTCAGAAACGTCGAAGGGCTTTCAAGCATAAACCTGAGCATTCAGGAGAACGTCAGGAATTACATAGTCTGGAAGGGTGGAAAACTAGACGTTCGTGGCCCGATGTTCGTAAAGGTGCGCGCGCTATATGGGGATCAGGAGCCTCAGGTAGCCGATTAGAGGGATTCTTAGCTTTGCAACGCCCACGATCCACTCTTCCTGAACAGGCTTAATCTCTTCAATTCCTTTCTTCGTGTAGATCGTGCCCACATGCTGATCCGAATACCTGTTTGCGTCCCCTTGAGTTATGTAACCGCTGATCTCCGCTATCTTTTCTGTGGCATATAGCCTTCCCCCTCTGAGCTCGGGAATGCTTTCTGAGGCGTTGACGTATGCAATTACCCTGTGTATGATCGCCTTTCCGTGTCCGTTGGGGTAGTACACGATAACGTCCCCATAGTTCCCAAAGCTCCTGTATTCTATCTGCTTCCCCTCCTCCCAGGTCGTGAGCCCCACTCTGCTCGGATGCATGAGGATCACGACATCCCCTGGCATTAGATTTGGCTCCATGCTTCCAGACTCCACGGCTACCATGAAGGGCCAGCAACCTGTTATGAGAATTCCGAGGATCACTATCGCCCCGACGATGGCCAATGTTGAGACCAAATCCTTTATGAACTCAATAACCTTAGCCCTTTCCATGAATGAAGGGGGGCAGAGGGTAGTTAAGAATATCGACCCCGTGACAGTTGCCAAAAAATTTCTCGTGAGGGGTTTCAACATAAGCCCAGCTGCTGCCCAGCTCATCTGCTCCTCTCAGGATCCTGAAGCGGTGATTGAGGAGGTTTGCAGGAAGTCGAAGGGGAATTTCATAATCGGCGAGGAGGATGTTCTGAACGCTATCAATTCCGTCAGTTCGCGTCGAATTGAAGTAAAAAGACATGAGCCTGAGGAAAACAGGCATAGGATCAGAGTTTTGAAGGAAGTTCGAAGCTCCATGGTTGAGGGAAAGGTTGAGGACTTCGTTGCATATTTTAACTCCCGGCTCGAGAAGATATCCAGAATTCTGCGGAACAGGATTCAGCCAACCCAGATCAAAAATCTCGGAAGGTTCAGGGGCGAAACCGTGAGCGTCGTGGGTATAGTTTCAAACGTTTTCGAGCGTAGCGACCACTACGTGATAGAGCTCGAAGACCAAACTGGCACAGTTAACTGCATAGCAAACGGAAAGAACGCGGAAATTGCGAGAGAATTGCTCGGGGACGAAGTGATCGGCGTCACAGGAACGCTGAGGGGTAACTCGATTCTTGCTGAAAGGATCCTTTTTCCCGATGTCCCTGTCAACGGAGAGAGGAAGGAGATAGATTTCGGAATCGTCTTCATTTCAGACACACACTTCGGAAGCAAGGACTTTCTTGCAGAAAACTGGAAGAAGTTTGTTCAGTGGCTAAACTGCGAGAGTGATGATGAGAGGCTCAACGAGATTGCGGAGAAGGTAAAGTACCTGATCCTTGCGGGAGACGTCGTAGATGGCGTAGGTGTTTATCCAGAACAGGAGAAGGAGCTTGCGATAATTGACATATACGAGCAATACGAGTTTGCAGCCGAGAATTTGGACGGGATAAGGAAGGAGATAGACATCATAGTCGCACCCGGAAACCACGATGCAGTTCGGCAGGCGGAACCTCAGCCACCACTGCCAAAGGAGTTCGAG
>Ga0071330_1081649_pt1 | contig 32413 bp, 34 predicted proteins | sample GBScel77sediment_FD_63802 | JGI IMG/M metagenome (GOLD analysis project Ga0071330, IMG submission 63802) | Hot spring sediment microbial communities from Great Boiling Spring, Nevada - Cellulolytic enrichment Sediment 77C v2 (version 2) | ecosystem: Environmental > Aquatic > Thermal springs >...
TAAAAAAGTGTGTAAATTTTTGATAGACAAATTTAATTGTTTGTTGTAATATTTCAAATGGATTTTATTCTGTAAAAAGTCAGAAGGGTGATGAAAGATATATGAGTAAAGTGTATGATGTTATAATTGTAGGAGCAGGACCATGTGGAATATTTACAGCATATGAACTTATAAAAAGTAATTCGTTTGCAAAGATTATAATTTTTGAAAAGGGAAGAGATATTGAATCAAGAGAATGTCCCAAAAGAGTTACAAATGTCTGTATGTCTTGCAAACCTTGTAATATAACAACTGGATTTTCGGGTGCAGGAGCGTTTTCTGATGGGAAATTATCTTTATCACCAAATGTTGGCGGCAGAATTCAAGAATTTGTTGGGCAAAACAAAACAATAGAACTAATAAAATACGTAGATAGCATATACCTTGAAAATGGAGCAGACACTAAAGTATATGGTACAAATAGTCAAGTGATTGAGGAAATAAAAAGGAAGGCAACTGTTGCAAACCTCATGCTTGTTGAAAGTCCAATAAGACATCTTGGCACCGAAGAGGCAAAAAAGATATATAAAAGACTTCAGGATTTTCTTCTGGCAAATAACGTTGAAATAAGATTCAGGACATCTGTAAAAGATTTGGTTGTGGAAGATGGGAAAGTGGCAGGTGTTGTTGCTGAGGATGGCAATGTGTATCATGCAAAAAATGTTGTGATATGTGTTGGACGTGAGGGAGCAACCTGGCTTTCGAAGATAATAGAAAAGTATAATATCCCATGTGAGAATAACAGGGTTGACATAGGAGTTAGGGTAGAAACACCAAATCATATATGGAAAGGAATAACTGAACATCTTTACGAGAGTAAGTTTATATACTATACTAAAACCTTTGACGACAAAGTAAGAACATTTTGCATGAACCCTGGCGGATATGTTGCGGTTGAACACTATGACAACTTGGCAGTTGTAAATGGACACAGTTATAAAAATATCAAAAGTGATAACACAAACTTTGCGCTGCTTGTCTCAAAACATTTTACTGATCCGTTCAAAGACAGTATAAAATATGGAAAGTACATTGCAGAACTTGCCAATATGCTATCGGGTGGAAAGGTACTTGTGCAACGTTATGGGGACTTTATTAGAGGAAGAAGGTCTAACGAGGAGAGAATAAGGAGAAACTCTGTCGTTCCTACATTGCAAGATGCAGTAGCAGGGGATTTGAGCCTGGTTTTGCCTTACAGGATTATGCTTGATATAAAAGAGATGATTGAAGCTTTGGATTATGTTGTGCAGGGGGTTGCATCGTTTGACACACTGCTTTATGGTGTTGAGGTTAAGTTTTATTCAAACGAGGTAAAAGTCAAGAACAATTTTGAGTGTTTGACAATTCAAAACCTTTATTTTGGTGGCGATGGAGCAGGAATTACAAGAGGACTTATGCAGGCGAGTGTGAATGGAGTTTTGATTGCCCGCGAGATTGCAAATAAATCATAAGTTCATTCGTTTAAGCTTTTGAGGTGGTCTTAAAAAGAGAGAAAAGGCCACCTTTTTGTTTTGCTAAGTTTAAGATATAATAAATTTTAAAGAAAGGAAGTGCTTTTTAAGAATGATTGACCTTCATGTTCACACAACATTTTCGGATGGAACGCTTACTCCTCAAGAGGTTGTAAAGCTTGCTAAAGAAAAAGGGCTTTTTGCTATTGCCATAACCGACCATGATACAACAGATGGAGTGAAAGCTGCCATCGAGGAAGGAAACAGGCTGAAGCTTAAAGTGGTGAGCGGTGTTGAGATAAGCGCTGATTTTGAGATAGAGATGCACATTTTGGGACTTTTTATAGATATTGACAATGAATTTTTACAGAGTAAACTAAAAATACTGGAAAAGTTCAGAAAGGAAAGAAATCCCAAAATGGTTGAAAAACTCAGGCAATTGGGATATGACATTTCAATGGATGAGGTAAAAGAAATTGCATCAGGTGAAATGATAGGCAGACCTCATATTGCCCGGGTGCTTGTCAAGAAAGGATATTTTTCGAGCACAAAAGAGGTGTTTGAAAAACTTTTAGGTTTTGGAAAACCTGCTTATGTAAAAAAGGATAAGTTAAAACCTCAAGATGCTATTGAGGCAATAAAAAAGGCAGGCGGGCTTGCTATTTTGGCACATCCTCACAAGTATTTATATCTGGAAGAGGGAAGCGAAAACGTATTTTTGGAACTAAAAGAGTATGGGCTTGACGGGCTTGAGGTTTTCCACTCAGACCACAGCCAAAAAGAGACAAATATGCTACTTGAGATTGCTAAAAAACTTGACCTTGCTATCAGTGGCGGAAGCGACTTTCACGGGGAAAACAAACCAGAGATTTGTATAGGCGTTGGAAAGGGAAATTTAAAGATAGATGATGAAATTTTCTACATGTTAGAAAGCAGGGTACTAAAACGATGACAAGAAAGGCGTTATTTGTTGCCGGTTTTATGATGATAGGAATTGTTCTGGGCAGAAATATAAAAGAAATTGAGGCACTTGTATTTTGCCTTTTGCTAATTTTAGGAGCGCTGTGTGCTGCCTACTATTTTTTTCCTCAGTACTTTAAAAAGGAAAAGTTTTTGTTTATTTTATGTTTTCTTTTTCTTACACTGCAGCTTTTCAGGACACACTACATTTTCTATGTCCACGAACCACAAAAAAATCTGGATGGGAGATATGTTTCTATTGTTGGCAGTGTGTGCTCATTTCCCGAGACAAGTGAAAAAAAGACTTCCTTTTATCTGAAAACAAATCTAAACGCAAAGGCTGTTACTCTTAGAATTACAACAGAGTCTAAAAAAAGTATTTTTTATGGAGATACTGTGAAAGTTTCTGGAAAACTTAAAATTCCAAAAGGAAAGACAAATAGATTTGGATTTGACTACAGGGAATATTTGAAAGGCAAAGGTGCTATTTATACACTTTTCTCAAAAGACATAGAGGTTATCTCTCAAGGCAAAAATGTTCTCAGTCTTCTCAATAGATTTTCTACAATGCTGAATAATCTCATAGATAGGTCTTTTAAAAATGATATATCTTCACTTTTGAAAGGTCTAATTCTTGGCAACAAATCCACAATTCCGGATGATATGTACAAAGACTTTCAGCGAAGCGGTCTTGCTCATCTTCTTGCAGTATCTGGTGGAAATGTAGGAGTGCTTTGCGCTTTTATTGAGATTTTGTTCAGAAGAATATTAAAAGTTTATGGTAAGGAAGTAAACTTTTTAATAATATGTGTCATAATTGTTTTTGCTATTATCACAGGTATGTCTGCATCTGTGGTTAGAGCCTCAATTATGGCAATCATCTTCTATGTTGGGAGGATCATTTACAGAAATCCTGATACACTCAATAGTTTGGCAGTATCAAGTATTTTGATGCTACTTATAAATCCACTTTTTCTTTTTGACATTGGGTTTCAGCTGTCTTTTTTGAGTGTTCTTTCAATAATACTGTTTTATAAAGGAATATATGAGTATTTTGCAAAGTTAAAAATACCAGGAAGTATATCTTCGCTTTTTGCAGTTTCAATTTCTGCTCAGATTTTAATATTGCCATTGTTGGCTTATTATTTTTCTGAGGTCTCAGTTATTTCATTCTTTACAAACATAGTTGCTGTGCCGGTTGCAAGTGCTGTTGTACCAAGTGGGCTTATGTATTTTATATTTTTGATCTTCAATATAGACATATTACCATTTAAATGGTTTTTAGAAGTCTGTGTGAACGTGCTAATATACCTTTCAAGACTATCTCATGTAGGGTTTTCCCATGTGAAAGTCATTTTATGGGATGAGAAGCTAATATTTTGTTACTATCTTATTGTAGCTTATTTGATTTTTAAAAGCTTTATGAGCAGGCACCTAAAATATGTGGTTTATTTGAGCATTGGTGGGTTACTTGTGACATTCATTTTCCAGATACTTGTAAATTACAACAGACTCATTGTAAACATAATAGATGTAGGACAGGGAGACAGTAGCCTTATTACATACAAAGGATTTTCAATGCTGATTGATACAGGACCTGAGTATGAAGATTTCAGCAGCTTGAAAAGAGTTGTTCTTCCGTATATACTCAAAAGAGGAGTAGCAAAACTTGATATTTTAGTTTTGACGCACAAACACAATGACCACATTGGAGACTTTGATTATTTGCTTGATGAGATAAGAGTTGACAGGATTGTAACATCGAAAGAGGTCTATCTTGAAAATGCTCAAAAACTCAAAGGGCAGGAGGTTGTGTTAGTAGATAGCTTGAAAGTTTATCGCTACAAGGATTTAAAAGCCTATTTTATCCCACCGGTAGAACAAGATGAAAATAGTTCTGTTGTTGTGAAGCTGACCTTTGGCAATTTTAGCATGCTTTTTACAGGTGATGCTTCATATGAGTCTGAGATAGAATACATGAAAAGGTTTAATTTACATGCGACCATTTTAAAAGTGGGGCACCATGGAAGCAGCACCGCAACATCTGAAGAATTTTTGGAAAGTGTGAAGCCGAAGGTTGCTGTGATTTCAGTAGGAAAAGGCAACATATTTGGACATCCTTCAAATGAGGTCTTGCAAAGGCTCAAGAGCAAAAATATAAAGGTTTACAGGACAGATTCAAATGGAACCGTAGATATACTGGTTGACAGAAATAAAGTGATAATAAACCCCTATATTGTGAGGTGAATATGAGTTGGCTGAAAAATCAAAAGAGATTATAAAAGAATTAAATTCACAGCTTTCAAAAAAGGATTTCAAGAAGATTTATCTTTTTTATGGTCAGGAAATATTTTTGATTGACGAATATACAAGGCGCTTTAGTCATGCCATAGTAAATGGTAATATGAACAATATAATTAGGTTTGATGGTGAGACTGCAAATTATAATGATATAATTAACGAAATATTTTCGATATCTTTCGATTTAGAACCAAGGGTGCTAATCTTCAAAAACTTTTTCAAGTATGCATCTACAAACTCCAGCTTAAATCTTTCTGCTATCATAGATAATCTTAAGAATTTTAAAAGTGACAGTACTTATATAATCTTTAAAGAATACGAAGCAAAAGAAAACAAGTTGTTTTCTGCCCTCAAACAGATAGCTTATTCTGCAGAGTTTGTGCAGCCTTCCATGTCAGATTTAGTAAGGTGGGTTCAAAATGTAATGTCAAAAGAAGGGAAAGCAATCTCAGAAAATATGGCACAAGAGATTATTCTTCATTACAACAAGGACATGATGCTTATCTACAACTATCTACAAGTTCTCATTTCATATCTTGGCAAAAGGAGCAAGGTTACGCATGATGATATATTAAAGACCTTGACCGACAATCCACAGGACCATATATTCCAAATGCTTGATGCCTTTGCTACAAAAGATTTAGAAATTGGATATAAATATTTAAGGGAACTATATCAGCTCAGGACAAGTGTCAGCAAGATTTTGGCTTTAATTTTACGTCATTTTAAGATACTTGGAATGTTAAAAGAGACGCAGGAGACAAATAAAAAACAGATTGCAAAACAGCTTGGTATTCTTGAGTTCTTTGTTGACAAGTACAAAAAACAAGCAGAAAGCTTTACCCTTGACAAGATAAAATCTATAATCCAAAAAACCATAGAATATGAGTACATGATAAAAAAAGGGCAAATTGATGATGAGACAGCACTTGAAATGCTTTTGTACCAGATTGTAAAATAAAATACAAAAAGGCTATCCATTGAAAAGAGACTGGACAGCCCTTTTTTATTATTGAGCTTTTGATTCTGGCTGTGGAGAAGACAGAGCAGCGTACTTGTTGATGAGCTTCATAAGTCTTGATTTCTTTCTTGAAGCATTGTTCTTGTGTATAACACCTTTTGCAGCTGTCTGGTCAATGAGCTTTGCAGCTTTTGAGTAAAGTTCTTTTGCCTTTTCGATGTCGCCGCTAAGCAATGCTTTTTTGACCTCTTTTATGGCTTTTTTCATTTTAAATTTTTGAATCTTATTTTCAATAGTTCTACGTCTTATAACTTTTATCTTCTTTTTAGCAGACTTAGTATTTGCCAAAACCTTTCACCTCCACTCAAAATTTAAGACTAATTGCTATTTTATCACGACAAAAACAAAATTGCAACAGCTCAAAGTGGCAAATAAAATAAAGCAAAAGGCAAGGTTTTTACCTTGCCTTATTACAATTTTAAAGACTCTATCACGCTTTTTATTACCTGAGCAGAGTTTTTGAGCTTTTCTTTTTCCTCATCTGTCAGCGGTATATCAAATACCTTTACAACTCCGCTTTTGTTGACAATTGCAGGAAGGGAAATTGCAACGTCTTTTACACCATATACGTCATCAACTATTGATGAGACAGGAAGTATAGAATTTTCATCTCTGATTATAGCTTCAACAATTCTTCTAACAGCCAATGCAATGGCGTAATATGTTGCTCCTTTTCTTTCAATTATTTCGTATGCAGCGTTTTTTACTTTGTTGAAAATTTGTTCTTTTACTTCAGGGGAGCAGTTTTTACCGCACAAAAGACACTCTTGCATAAAATTCACGCCACCTATGTTTGTAAGCGACCATGCAGCAATTTCACTGTCTCCATGTTCGCCCAAGATATATGCATGGACGTTTCTCACGTCGACCTGGCAGTGCTGTGCTAAAAGGTATCTGAATCGCGATGAGTCTAAGACTGTTCCAGAACCTATAACCTGATTTTTTGGCAGACCTGAAACTTTATACATTACATATGTGAGGACATCAACAGGATTGGTGACCATTAAAAGTATTGCATCCTGAGTGTATTTGGTAATATTTTCAACTATCGACTTTGTAATTTGCGCATTTTTATGAGTAAGATCAAGCCTTGTCTCTCCGGGCTTTTGATTAGCTCCAGCAGTGATTATTATTATATCAGCATCTTTGCAATCCTCATAATCACCTGCCCATATTTTGACTGGTTTTACAAAGGATATTCCGTGATTTAAATCCATCGCTTCACCTTCAGCTTTTGCACGATTGACATCGATCAGAACAAGTTCTGTTGCAAGCCCGGCATCTACAAGAGCAAAAGCAGTTGATGCGCCCACAAACCCTGTTCCAATTATAACAATTTTCCCCGGTTTTCTCATAAAATATTTCCTCCCAAGCTCATTTGTTTTCTTCTATAATTTTACCCTCAAAAGGATAGTTCAAAACACACAAAAAGTTTTTATGTTATTTAAGAGTATAAATATTAATGAACCAAAAAGTACTAAAATGAAAACTTTAAAATATTAAGCTTCATTTTGAGCAATGCACCAGGCAGAAATTTGAAAAAAACTTTAATAAGTATAAATAAATACATGCATACAATTCAAACGATTGACAAAAAATTGATATTTTCAGAAAATTAAACGCACATATATGTATTGATTATGCAAGCATATAGTGCTATAATTATCAGCGTGAATTTTGATATTAATAATTTTATAAATATTCAAACAATTGCATAAACGTTCATTAATTATGTAATAAATTAATTTATTGAAGGAGAGATTATGCGTGGCAAGATATATACTCAAAAGGATAGTATGGTCGGTTGTATCATTATTCGTGATAATTACTGTAACATTTTTTCTTATGAGAATGATACCTGGTGGTCCATTCACGGGTGAAAAAACTTTGCCTGAGCAGATTTTACAAAACCTGAACGAAAAATATGGTCTAAATAAACCGCTTGCAGTCCAGTACTTTAAATATTTAAATAGCCTTTTGCACGGTGATTTGGGAATTTCAATGAGAAATCAGGGCAGAACTGTCAATGAAATTATCGCAGAAACATTTCCTGTTTCAGCAAAGGTAGGTATTTTAGCTATAATCTTGAGCCTTTTAATAGGGATACCTCTTGGTATTTGGTCGGCCGTGCATCAAGGAAAGTGGCAAGACAATTTGTCGATGGTGATAGCTACAATTTTCATTACAATACCTGGATTTGTGCTTGCGGTGATTTTGATGTATATCTTTGGTGTAAAGCTTCAGCTTGTACCTATTATGGGGTTAGATGAACCAAGAAGTTATATTCTCCCGGTTGTGACGCTGGCAGCTTATCCAATATCCTTTATTGCAAGGCTTATTCGAAGTAGTATGCTTGAAAGTTTATCACAGGACTATATAAGAACTGCACGGGCGAAAGGACTTTCAGATTTCATAGTCATATACAAACATGCGCTGAAAAACTCTTTGATTCCTGTTGTAACATACTTAGGTCCTTTAATTGCAGGAATACTCACTGGTAGTTTTGTTGTTGAAAAGATTTTCTCAATCCCAGGAATGGGAAGGTTCTATGTTGATAGTATATCAAACAGAGACTATTCGCTTGTAATGGGAACCACAATATTTTATGCAGCATTTTTGATACTTATGAATCTTATTGTAGACATTATATATATATTTATTGACCCGCGTATAAAACTTGAGGACTGATTTTAAGGGGGAAAAGAAGATAATGGAGAATATATCAAAAGAACTTTTTGTACCAGTTCCAAAAGAAGAAAGGCAGCAAGAGACAATTGTCAGGCCAAGCATGAGCTACTGGCAGGATGCATGGCGAAGACTTAAAGCTAATAAAGTAGCAATGGTTTCTTTATGGACGATAGTGTTTTTTGTATTGCTTGCCATAATTGGTCCGATTGTTATGCCATACAGGTATGACCAGCAGATAAGAGGACATGAAGCATTGCCACCGTCGCTTACTCACTTATTTGGAACCGATGAGCTTGGTAGAGATTTGTTTGTAAGATGCTTGTATGGTATGAGAATTTCTCTTTCCATAGGAATTGTTGCAACAATTATAAATATCGTGATTGGTGTTTTATATGGGGGCATCTCAGGATATATAGGTGGCAAAGTTGACAATATAATGATGAGAATAGTTGATATCCTGTACAGTATACCTTTAATGATTTACGTTATTCTTCTTTCAGTATCGCTGAAACCTGCTTTGGAGAAGTTGTTTGATAAGTATTCGTTTTTGAGCGGACTTCAGACAGTGGGTGCACCACTTGTTTGTATATACATTGCACTGGGACTTACTTACTGGATTTCGATGGCGAGGATTGTACGTGGCGAGATATTGAGCTTAAAACAGCAAGAGTATGTCACAGCGGCAAAGACAATTGGTGCAAGTGGCTTTAGAATTTTGCTCAGGCACCTGATTCCAAACAGCATGGGGTCAATTATAGTCACTGCTACACTGCAGATTCCAAGCGCTATTTTTACTGAGTCTTTCTTGAGCTTTATTGGCCTTGGTGTTGACGCACCTGTTCCATCGCTTGGTTCTTTAGCATCAGACGGTGTTAACGGTTTTATATCATACCCTTATAGGCTATTTTTTCCGTCACTTTTGTTGTGTTTGATAATACTTGCATTCAACTTGTTTGGGGATGGGCTCAGAGATGCACTTGATCCACGAATGAGGAAGTAACTTTTTTCAAACATAATTTTTCCAGAATTTGAGGTGAAAAGAATTGGCTGAAAAATTGTTAGAAGTAAAGAACCTGAAGACATCATTTTTTACACATGTTGGAGAAGTAAAGGCAGTAAACGATGTTTCGTTTGATGTATATGAGGGACAGACTGTAGGTATTGTAGGTGAATCTGGAAGCGGTAAAAGTGTGACCTCAATGTCCATCATGAGACTTATTGCACCGCCTGGAAAAATAGTTGACGGTCAGATTATATTTGAAGGTAAGGATATACTAAAGCTTTCTGAGAAAGAAATGAGAGATATTAGAGGGAACAAAATCAGTATGATATTTCAGGACCCGATGACCTCTTTAAACCCTGTTTTTACAATCGGAAATCAATTGATTGAGGCCATAAAGATTCATAATAAAGTTTCAAAAGCTCAAGCTAAAAAAAGAGCAGTTGAGATGCTAAAGTTAGTTGGTATTCCAAGCCCTGAGCGAAGACTTTCGCAGTACCCTCACGAGTTTTCGGGTGGTATGCGTCAGAGAGTTATGATAGCTATGGCTCTTTCGTGCAACCCCAAGCTTTTAATTGCAGATGAGCCAACAACTGCACTTGACGTTACCATCCAGGCTCAGATATTAGACCTTTTGAAAAAACTTCAACAGCAACTTAAGATGTCAATTATACTTATTACTCATGACCTTGGTGTTGTGGCAGATATATGTCAAAAAGTAATTGTAATGTATGGTGGGATTATCGTAGAGGAAGGCACTGTTGATGATATATTTTACAACCCCAAGCATCCGTATACATGGGGGCTTTTGAGGTCTGTGCCGAAGATGCATTTAGGTCTTAAGAAAAGGCTTGTGCCAATAGAAGGCCAGCCGCCAGATCTTCTAAAGCCGCCAAAAGGGTGTCCGTTTGCGCCAAGGTGCGAATGTGCAATGAGAGTTTGCTTACAAGTAAGACCACCACTTTTCGAAGTTGGAGACGGGCACAGGTCAAGGTGCTGGCTGAATCACCAGTATGCTCCACAGGAGTTATTGGAAAAGGTGAAAGCTGCAAACGAATAAGTAAGTAGTAAACAGAGGCAGGTGGAGAAGTTGAATGAGGTTTTGATTGAAGTAAAAAATCTAAAAAAGTATTTTCCTGTAAAGATGGGACTGGGGAAAAAAGCATATATAAAAGCGGTGGATGATGTGAGCTTTTTCATAAAAAAGGGAGAAACATTGGGACTTGTTGGTGAAAGCGGTTGTGGAAAATCTACAACAGGAAGAACCATCATAAGGCTTTATGAGCCAACAAGCGGGCAGATTATATTCAAAGGAGAAGATATAACAAAAAAGGACATGCTTCCTTATAGAAAATTTATGCAGATGATTTTCCAGGATCCGTATGCCTCACTTAATCCCAGGATGACAGTTGGTGATATTATAGGTGAGCCGCTTGAGATACACAACATTGCAAAGGGCAATGAAAAAAAAGAAAGAGTTCAAGAACTTTTAAGACTTGTGGGACTCAGCAGCGAGCATGCAAACAGGTACCCGCACGAGTTTTCTGGTGGTCAGAGACAGCGAATTGGTATTGCAAGGGCTTTGGCAGTTGAGCCTGAATTTATCATATGCGATGAGCCAATATCAGCGCTTGATGTGTCAATCCAGGCTCAGATTGTAAATATGCTGGAAGATTTGCAGCAAAAGTTTTCCCTTACCTACCTTTTTATTGCTCATGACCTGTCAATGGTAAAGCATATAAGCAGCAGGGTAGGTGTAATGTATTTAGGAAAGCTTGTGGAACTTGCAGAAAGTAACGAGCTTTACAGCAATCCTTTGCATCCGTACACACAGGCACTGCTTTCTGCAATACCAATACCTGACCCGAAAATCTCTAAAGAAAGGACAAGGATTATATTGGAAGGAGATGTTCCAAGTCCTCTCAATCCGCCAACCGGTTGCAGGTTTAGAACAAGATGCAAGTATGCGTTTGACAGATGCAAAGAGGAAGAACCAGTACTTAAGGATGTAGGTTCTGGTCATTACGTAGCCTGCCATTTGATGGACAGAAAATAAGGCAGGCTGCGTGAAGATAAAAAAATAAAAATTTTTATGTGAGGAGGAGAGTGTATGAAGAAACGTATTATTGCTGCCTTTATTTTGGTCGTGTTCATTGTGACAGGTTTGTTTTTAAGCTCAAATTACAAGGGAGCAGTAGCTGCTTCATCAAAACAGGTTTTCATCTACATCAATGGTGCTGAACCAAGATACCTTGACCCAGCACTCAACACTGCTGCTGATGCTGCAAACATTATAATCAACGTTTTTGAAGGTTTGACAAGAGTAAATGTAAAAGGCGAAACTGTTCCTGGCATGGCTGAAAAATGGACAGTTTCTAAGGACGGGCTTACTTACACATTCTATATAAGAAAGAATGCAAAGTGGTCGGACGGAAGACCTGTTACAGCATACGATTTTGAGTATGCATGGAAGAGAGCTTTGGACCCAAAAACAGCGTCTGAGTATGCATACCAGCTTTACTACATCAAAAATGCTCAGAAATTCAATGAAGGCAAAGCAAAAGCATCTGACGTTGGTGTGAAGGCGTTAAATGCTACAACTTTACAGGTTACATTAGAAGCACCCACACCATACTTCTTAGAGCTTACAAACTTCCCAACATACTTCCCAGTAAGAAAAGATATAGTAGAAAAGTATGGTGACAAATGGGCAACAGATCCAAAGACATATATTGGTAATGGTCCATTTATCATGACAAAATGGGTACACAACTCATATATTGAGTTTAAGAAGAATCCAAAATATTGGGATGCAAAATCTATAACACTTGAAAAGATTGTATACAAACTTTCAGAGAATGACGAAGCAAACCTTCTTGCATACGAAGCAGGTCAGGTTGACGGTGCAGAGTCTGTGCCAACTGACGAGATTCCAAGATTAATCAAAGAAAAGAAATTGAAGATATGGCCACTTCTTGGCACATACTACTATGATGTAAACTGCAAGGTAAAACCATTTAATGATAAGAGAGTAAGACAAGCTCTTTCGCTTGCAATTGACAGAACATACATCGTAGAAAATATTGGTAAGCTTGGACAAAAGCCAGCAACAGGCTTTGTGCCATATGGTATAAAAGGTATTTCTAAAGATTTCAGAGACGAATCAGGACACTTTTTACCAGTAAAAGCTGATTTAGCAAAAGCAAAGAAGCTTTTGGCAGAAGCTGGATATCCGAACGGAAAGGGCTTCCCAGAAATAGAGATTATATATAACACAAGTGAAGGACATAAGAAGATTGCAGAAGCTATTCAAAACATGTGGAAACAACTTGGAATAAAGGTAAAACTTTCAAACATGGATTGGAAGGTTCTGCTTGAAAGAAGACATAAAAAGGATTACATGGTTGCAAGAGATGGCTGGCTTGGTGACTATGTTGATCCAATGACATTCTTGGACTTGTTCACATCATACAGCGATAACAACAACACTAACTGGAGCAATCCAAAATATGATGAGCTTGTGATAAAGGCAAAGAAGACATCAGATAGAAAGCAGAGAATGCAGTATATGATGCAGGCAGAGAAGATTTTGATGCAAGACTATGTAATTATTCCGATTTACTTCTATGTAAAAGGTCATGTACTCAGAGACTATGTAAAGAACTATTACATTTCGCCGCTTGGATTTAATTACTTTATGTATGCTAAGATTGTAAAGTAAATTAGAATGAAGTAAAATAATAGGGGAAGGGCAGAAATTGATTTTTTGCTCTTCCTTTTTTGATTTTAGAAATCAAAAATTTCGGGCAGGTGAGATGAGCAATGAAATTTGCATTGAGGTTTAAAAAGGTTTTAATAGTACTTAGCCTTGCGAGTTTTTTAATGTTTATTTTGACAGGGTGTTCAAGCAGTCAAGATGATATAAATAAAAAAGTAAGGATTGTGCTTGTTGGCAATTTCATTGGTGATGAAAATGCTCAAAAATTGATTTCAGAACTTGAAAAAAAATCAGGTGATCAAATTTATATTGACCAGATACTTTACACAGGCGATAAACCAAAATCCGAACAAGAACTTGCATTTATGCAGAAACTCATGATTATGCTTGTAGCAGGCGAAGGAGATATTTATATACTTGACAAAAAATTATTCACAAACTATGCCCAAAATGGAGCATTTTATTCTCTAAAATCTTTTGTGAACAAAAATAAACTGGATAAATTTGTAGATAATACATGTTATGTGAAGGAAAAAAACAAATCGAAAACAGATTTATATGGCATTAAAGCAGACAGTGTCTCTATGCTCAAAAAATACGGATTTGATACAGAAAATAAATATATTGCAATATATATTAGAAGCAACAAGTTCTCACGTGCACAAAAAGTTCTGTTAGCTCTTTTGAACAGCAATTAAATATCCTGCTAAGATAAGTATACCGTAAAATATGCTGTTTTCTGATGCATCAAAGTATGGTGAGTGCAAAGGATTTTCTCCTTTGCCTTTTTCTTTTATACCAAGTCTAAAATATACTGAGGGAACCTTTTGACAGTAAAATGCAAAGTCTTCTGCTGTAAAGCTTGGGATAGCCTTTTTTACATTTTCAGGACCAAGAAGTTTTTTTGCTACATCAAGAAACTCTTCTGTAGCCTTAGGATTATTTATCAAAGGTGGATATTGAAATTGATAATTAATATTTACCTTACAATTATATTTTTGTGCAGAAGATTTTGCGAGATTTTTAATGTTTTTGTGGATAAAATCCTGCATACTGTTATCAAATGTCCTTACAGTACCTTTTATTTTACACATTTCAGAAATTACATTAAATGTCTGTCCACTATTTATAGAAGAGAATGAAATATGAAAAGGGGATAATTTATTTGTAAATGCGCTAAAAAAATTGTTGCTAGCCTGAATAAAATCGGTGGCGGGATAAATTGGATTTTTGGTTACTTCTGGCATTGCAGCATGTCCACCTTTTCCAATAAACTCAATTTCAAAGTCGTCTACACTTGCCATGATAGCACCACTTGAAACTTCAATTGTTCCAACATCAACACCTGGCCACACGTGAAATCCTAAAAGCTTTGTCACTTTTGGATTTTCAAGTCCGCTTTCTTCGATTACTCTTTTTGCACCTCCCGGACCTTCCTCACCAGGCTGAAATATAAACTTGACACACCCTTCAAAGCCAATGTCAACAAGGACCTTTGCTGTTCCAAGTACCACTGCCATGTGAAAATCGTGACCACAGCAGTGTCTTGGCTGACCTTCCACTAAAATTGCGTCCATGTCGCTTCTTATTCCAATACATTCCTCAGACCTATTTATAATTCCAATCACACCTGTTTTTGCTATTGGAAAGTTTTCAATGCCCCACTCTGAAAGTCTTTCTGTGATATATTTTTGTGTTTTATACTCTTCATACGAAAGTTCGGCAAGTCTATTTAAATCACTTCTGATGTTAATGAAAAGATCCATATTTTTTCTGATAGTATCTTTAAGTTTTTCAGCACAAAATTCCACTTTTCATACCTCCTCTTTATGGTAAGCTGAATTCAAAACATTTTGAATTTTCTGCATAGCAGTTTGAAGTTCATCTTCTGTGCAATCTAAGAAACTTATTCTGAAAAAGTTTGTAGAGGCAGGTTTGTGATAAAAACATGTATGGGGCTGAACTAAAACCCTTTGTGTTTTGAGTTTGTTATAAATAGTAGCAGATGATATCGTTGGTGGAAGGTAGAAGGAAACAAATATTCCCTGAACATCTTGAGTAAATAGCCTGTTGTATATTTGCGAGTCTTTTGCCAATCTTAAAAATAGCTTTTGTCTTTGGTTTATGTATGCTTTCAAATTTTGTATGTGCTTGTCAAAAAAGTTTTTCAAAAAATAATAAAAAGATACCTGTATCAAAAGCGATGTTGAGATATCTGCCATCGACTTATAATATGCCACCTCTTCGCTAAAGTGCCTTGGTGCTAAAACAAATCCAATTCTCAAGGCAGGCATTGTAACAGTTGAAAAGCTTTTTATGTAAAACACCCTGTCATATTTGTCATATGCCTTTATTGGTAAGATTCCTTCATCCACACCTATATCACTTAAAAAATCATCTTCAATGATGTAAAAATCGTATTTTTGTGAAATTTCACACAGGTACTCTTTGAATTCTTTATTATATGATACCCCGGTTGGATTTTGAGAAAAAGGAATAATGTATATGGCCTTTGGTGAAAACTTTTTAATGTAATCTTCTATGTTTTGCATCTGGTCAATATCAATTCCGACAATGTTCAGGTGCATATTGCTAAAGATATGATATGCACCAAGGTATGAGGGATTTTCTAAAAATATTGTATCGCCGGGCTTTAAAAAGCTTTTTGTTGTAATCTCAATTCCCTGCTGAGCACCTGATACGATTGTAAGTTCTTGAGGATTTGTAACAATCCCAAGCTTTTTAAGATACATCTCTGCCAAGTATTCCTTTAGAGGATTTTTAAAATGTTCGATATAATCGAAAATCTGTGGAGAATACTCTTCAATTGCACAGTTTAAAGAATCTTTGAACCATTCGATGGGATATAGGCTATATGGAAGCTTTGATGAAGCCAAATTAATGTAACCTTGAGCATCTATAAGGCTTTCTTCCTCGAAAATTATTTTATCCTGATACTCACTGAACACAACGTAATAGCCACTTCCGGGGGTTGCTTTGATATAGCCTTCATTTTCGAGCTTGCTCAGAGCCTTTGTCACAGTGGAAAGATTTACATTTAACATCTTGCAAAGATTCCTCACAGACGGAAGCCTCTGCATATAATTAATCTCACCTGACAAAATCTTTTGCTTTATGTCTTCATAAAGCTGAAGGTAAAGAGGCTTTTTTGAATTTTTATCAATCTGTATCGATACACTCATCGTTCATCCCGTCTTTACACACAGTTTATTTTAATTATAATAAAGTGGACAAAAGACTTCAACAAATTATATCGATACGGAGGTGCCAAATTATGAGCGAGATTGTAAATGAAAGATATGAGCTCAATAAAAACCTTGCACAGATGTTAAAAGGCGGTGTCATCATGGATGTGACATCTCCAAAAGAGGCTGAGATTGCTGAAAAAGCAGGTGCTGTTGCTGTTATGGCTCTTCAAAAAGTTCCGGCAGACCTTAGAAAAGAAGGTAAAGTTGCAAGAATGGCTGACCCGAAAATAATATTGGAAATTAAAAGTGCTGTTTCAATACCTGTTATGGCAAAGGTAAGAATCGGACATTTTGTTGAAGCTCAAATTTTAGAAGCACTTGGCATAGACTATATTGATGAGAGCGAGGTCTTGACGCCTGCTGATGAGGAACATCATATTGATAAATGGAAGTTCAAAGCTGCGTTTGTATGCGGTGCAAGAGATTTAGGTGAGGCTTTGAGAAGAATTCAAGAAGGTGCTTCCATGATAAGAACAAAAGGTGAGGCTGGGACAGGAAATGTTGTTGAAGCGGTAAGACACCTTCGCAGAATAAATAAGCAAATTAGCTATGCTGCATCCTTAAGTGACGATGAGCTTTATGCATATGCAAAGGAACTTGGAGTATCATATGAACTTTTGAAAAAAACAGCCGAACTCAAACGTCTTCCTGTTGTCAACTTTGCAGCAGGTGGAATTGCCACACCAGCCGATGCAGCATTAATGATGCAGCTTGGAGCAGATGGTGTATTTGTCGGTTCTGGTATTTTCAAGAGCAAAAATCCTGAGAAAAGAGCAAGGGCAATTGTGGTGGCAACAACATATTACAACGACCCTAAAATTCTGGCAGAAATCTCATACGATCTTGGTGAAGAGATGGAAGGTATAGATTTGAGAAATCTTTCTGAGCATGAATTTCTGAGTCTTAGGGGGAATTAAAAATTGAAGACAATAGGAGTTTTGGCGTTTCAAGGCGGAGTTATAGAACACGTGAAAAAGATAGAAGAGCTTGGGGCAAAGCCTCAGCTTGTCAAAAAAGAAGAGGACTTGAAAGGACTTGATGGTCTGATTCTGCCCGGTGGAGAAAGCACTACAATTGGAAAATTTTTAATTGAAACAGGCTTAAAAGACCATATTTTAAGCTTAATATATGAGGGTATACCGGTTTGGGGAACATGTGCTGGTGCAATTTTGCTTTCTAAGAACATCAAAGGTCAGGGAAGTGGTGTGCTCCCTGTACTTGATATAGTAATAGAAAGAAACGCCTATGGAAGCCAGCTTGACAGTTTTAAAAAAGAAGTTTTTGTTCCGAGGTTCAACATAACTACAGAGTGTGTTTTTATAAGAGCACCGAAAATTGTTGAGGTAGCAGAAGGTGTTGAGGTTTTAGCGGAGCTTGAAACTCCAGTTGCAGTTTTGCAGGAGAATATCTTGGCTACAACATTTCATCCTGAGCTTACATCTCAAAATTATTGGCATTCTTTCTTTGTTGAGAATGTGGTAAAATAATTCTAAAGGTTTTCTTTTTCTTTCTCTTTTTTTCCCTTAACATTTTCTCCTGGTTCAAAAAATAAGCAAAAATCAGTGCAGTATTTTGAGGGTGGACAAACGTGGGTTTTTAAGCAGTATCCATCTTTTTGATATTTGCAAGGGTACCAGCAGCTTATAAAACTCATGTTTAGTCCCTCCTTTCATTTATATTTTTTGCAGTTATTCAAACAAAAATTATACAATATTTAACACAGAAGGTGAAAATAGTTTATGATATTTAATATTGGGATTGATATTGTTGAAATTGATAGGTTCAAAAATATGAAAAGATTCGACCAGTTTTTAAAAAGGATATTTACATCCGATGAGCTTAAATATATAAAAGAAAGGCGATACAATCCTGAGACAATAGCTGGGTATTTTGCTGCAAAAGAAGCAGTTGCCAAAGCACTTTCAACAGGAATTGTTTTTTGCTTCAAAGACATAGAAATACAAAAAGGGAAAACTGGCTGTCCGATGGTAAAGCTTTATAATAGGGCAGAGGCTCTTTGTTTAGAATTTGGAATTAAAAATATTGTGGTGAGTATATCTCACCAAAAATCGATTGCAGTTGCAGTTGCTATTGCTGAAAAATAAAAAAAGAAGGGATGAGAATGTTTGTTCTAACCTCGTCTCAGATGAGGGAAATTGACAGGAAAGCGTCGCAAGAGATAGGGATACCTGAAGTTGTGTTGATGGAGAATGCTGGTTTTTGTGTTTTTGAGGAAATAAAGAAGGATTTTGAGGTGCTAAAAGATAAAAACATTGCAGTTTTTTGCGGAAAAGGCAACAATGGCGGTGATGGATTTGTTGTTGCACGGTATCTTGCCCAGGTTTGTCCAAATGTAAAGGTATTTTTATTCGATGAAAATGTGACTTTGACATCCAAAGTTTTCCTTGATATATTGAAAAGACTGGAAGTCGATGTTAAAATTTTATCAGCAGAGCTATTGCTATCTCTTAAATCTCAAAGATTTGACATAATAGTTGATGCAATCTTTGGGATAGGGCTTTCGAAGGACATTGATGGACTTTATAAAAAGGCAATTGAGTATATAAATAATAGCAACGCTTATGTATATTCGGTTGACATTCCAAGTGGAATTTGCTCTGATACAGCTCAGGTTAAAGGCTGTGCAGTTCGTGCTTCCAAAACTGTAACCTTTGTTTACCCCAAAATAGGTCATATTTTATATCCTGGCAGTTACTACTGTGGTAAAGTGGTTGTAAAAGATATAGGTATTCCGGAAAAGATTATAAAAGATATAAAGGTGAAGATTTTAACAGCTGAGGATTTAGATGTATCTAAATTTTACAGATATCCTGACTCTCACAAGGGCGATTATGGCAAGGTGGGAATAGTTGCCGGGTCAAGGTATTATCCTGGTGCGGCGGTTCTGTGCAGCAATGCTGCTATTAAAAGTGGCTGTGGACTTTGCTATTTGATAACTCCCCAAGAAACGCTTTATTTTCAGAGTTTAAGAAAACCGGAGATAATAGTTCTACCAGTAGAAAGTAAAGAAGGTGTTATATCTTTTGATGGTTTTGTAAAATTTAAAGAATACTTTGCCAAGCTTGATGTTTTGGGATTTGGCTGTGGGCTTACAAGAGATAGTGAGGTTGAAAAGATATTGATTCATATTTTGGAGAGTTTCCAAATACCTATTGTAATAGATGCAGATGGGCTAAATGTTTTGGCATCAAGCCAAAAAGCAAAAAATCTCTTGGCAAGCTATAAATCTCAAAAAGTTCTGACTCCGCATTATATGGAAGCTGCAAGGCTTCTTGGTGTTGATGTAAAAGATGTTGCTAAAAATCCAGTTGATGCTGCCACAAAGGTTGCAAGGGAATTTGAAGCTATATGCGTACTAAAAGGTTCAAGAACAATAATAACAGACGGAGATAAAGTTTTTATAAATGTTCTTGGCAATCCTGGTATGGCAAAGGGTGGAAGTGGAGATGTTCTCACAGGTATTATTTTGTCTATGATTGCTCAAGGGTATTCTGCTTTTGAGGCTGCAAAAATTTCGGTATATCTTCATTCTCTTTCAGCAGATATCTTGCTTGAAAAAAAGACAATGCAGACAATTTTGCCCTCAGATATTATAGAGGGGCTGGACAGTGCTATCAGGCGACTAATTGAAGGTTAAATATAAAGAATGAAGTTTTTGTCCAAAAAACTCTGGCTGTATATAGTAGTTATGCTGCTTTTTGAACTTTCTGGTTGTAAAAAGATAGTCCAAAGTCCTTCTTTGAAGATTTTTCCCAACTATATTGCAAAAGGCTATGTAGAAATCTCTTCAAAAGATGGTGTTTCAAAGTACTCATTTTTAGAAAAGAGAATTGACCGAAAAGTTGAGGTAGAGTTTGTAAAAGGTACGAGAAAAATAAAATTGACAAAAGAGGACGGAAATGTTTTGATGGATGGCAAAAACATAAAAAGTATTGCCAAGGACATATTTTTGGACTACTATATAGATAAGCTGATAAATGCTGAAAAGTACTCAATTGTAGCTAAGCAGAATCAAACAATTATAACATTGGAGCTGAAAGGTGATATAAGGTACCTTCACTTCTATTTTACAAACAAGGAGCTAAAAAAGATAGGAGTAATATACCAGGATAAAAGATTTATGAAAACCATTTATTTGACTGAATATAAAAAGTATAGAAAGGGATGACCAAATTGTCGCTCTACAACAGGGTATGGGCAGAAATCAATCTTGACAATTTACTGTACAACCTTGAAAGTATCAAGAAAAAAATTTTACCACAGACAAAAATAATGGCCGTTGTGAAGGCTGATGCATATGGACACGGAGCAGTTGAAATTTCAAGAGTACTTGTAAAAAATGGTGTTAGTATGCTCGCTGTGGCAATAATTGACGAGGCATTGCAGCTGAGACATTTCAATTTTGATGTTCCAATTTTAATTTTGGGTTTTACTCCTTTTGAACTATCCGAGCAGGTTGTTGAAAATGAGATAAGCCAAACAGTGTATACATATGAGCAGGCATACTATCTTAGTCAGGCAGCACAAAAAATAGGAAAAAAAGCCAAGATACATATCAAAGTTGATACTGGAATGGGGAGAATTGGTTTTTTGTGCCATAAACAGAGCGTAAACACCATATTAAATATTGCTAAGCTGCCGAACATCGAAGTTGAAGGAATATTCTCTCATTTTTCATCTGCAGACGACCCAGACTCGGATGATTTTACGCGAGAGCAGTTTATGAAATTTGAAAACTTTGTGAAAGAACTCAATAAAAATGGGGTATACTTTAAATATAAACACATTGCAAATAGCAGTGCGGCAATCCGTTTCCCCCAGTATCAACTTGATATCGTAAGGCTTGGTCTTATTTTGTATGGGCTTTATCCAAACAGCAGCTTGAAAGAACATATAAACTTAAAACCTGTAATGTCTGTCAAGGCAAGAGTTATCAATGTAAAGGAGGTGCCAGAAGGCTTTCCTATAAGTTACAACAGAAAATATATAACTTCACGTAAAAGTAAAATTGCTACAATACCTATTGGTTATGCAGATGGTTTTACGCGTGTTGGAAGTAGTCAAAGGCATGTTCTCATAAAAGGTGAGTTTGCCAAAGTTGTTGGGAGTATATGTATGGACCAGTGCATGGTAGATGTGACCGATATCGATGATGTGAAGATTGGTGATGAGGTTGTAATTATAGGAAAACAGGGGAAGAATGAGATTTTGGCAGATCATTTGGCTGAGCAGATTGGTACTATAAACTACGAGGTTGTGTGTTCGTTTAGCAAGCGAATTCCAAGGGTTTTTATCAAGGATGGGCGAGTTGTCAAAATATTAAACTATATCTTATGAAAAATTTACATTGATTTATTCTTTTCAAAGACCGTATAATGATAGTAAGCTCATCCGCTCATTCCTACGCTTTAAATTTTGTTTTTTATATTTTTGTTTTGCAAGGGGGAAATGAGATGCCGCAGATACGTCTGGTGAAACTCCTCATACAGTGTAAGAATGGTTCGTATGAGTATTTAACACAAACTATTTTTGAAAAAATAAGAATAAAAAAGATCGAAAGAGAGCTCGAAAGTTGTTATAAAAAGTATGCAGAACTTAACAGAAACATTGCAAACGAATGGCTTGCTCTAGATTTTGAAGGACTTTTGAAATATGAAGATATAATTTACAATGATTTTGGGTATGATTTTTATAAAATAGATGAAAGCAGGTTAGCGGAGAGTGGAGAAAGTGATACAGCAAAATCAAAATCAACCACCACTTGAAATCAAAAGGGGAGACATATTTTATGCTGACCTTGCTCCACATGTTGGTTCTGAGCAGGGCGGCATAAGACCAGTTCTGGTAATTCAAAATGATATAGGGAACAAATACAGCCCAACTGTAATTGTGGCTGCGATAACTTCTCAGATTGGTAAAGCTAAATTTCCAACGCATGTTGAGATTCGTGCGGGTGAGTTTGGTCTCAGCCGTGACTCTGTCATTTTACTTGAGCAAATAAGAACAATTGATAAAGTGCGGCTCAAAAATAAGGTTGGTAAACTTTCTGAGGAGGTCATGGAAAAAGTAAATCAGGCAATTTTGATAAGCCTTGGGCTAATAGAATGGACAGCGGAGGGATTTGATTGGAAAAAGAAAGAAAGCGCAGGTTTAAAAAAGGCGTAAATTTTTTGATACTTGTTCTTGTCACAGCAGTGTTGAGCATGGGAGTTATATTTGCATCTTCTACATCGATTGACAGTAGCGCACTTGTCACATATGGTTTTTTTAAAAAGCAGGTTGACCAGTTAAAGGTATACATAGACAATAAAATAAATGAGCTGGATAAGAAGATAAAAGATGTAAATGTTTCTGCAGGGCAAACACAGGATATTTCAAAGCTGCAGAGCCAAGTTGCAAGTTTGTCTTCTGAGATTGAAAAGTTAAAATTGCAAACTGCACAGCTTGATGCCAAATTAAAAGATATCTCAAGTTCTTCAGGAGTAAAAAAAGGTGATTTTATATACACCAAAGGTTATGAGGTTATAAAGGTACAAAAAAACAAGACAATCTTGTTTGATGCATCAACAGAGTTTGTTGTGCGGGTTGGAAAAGCTGTTTCTGTTGTGCCAAAAGGGGCAACAATTATTGATTTGACAAGCGCAAAAGATGTGGGGGCAAACCAGAAACTTTTATTTAACCATTTTTATTTAGTGGCAAGAAGTGATGGCAGGGGATTTAAAGCAGTTGATGATGTGTGGGTAATTGTAAATGGAGGCTATAAGATTAAATAGCAAAGGAGCAGGGAAAATAATGAAACTAGATATTTTAGCGGCGGCAACAGCCGGTTTTTTGTCTTTTTTCTCACCCTGTATTTTGCCGCTTATACCTGTGTATGTCCTATATCTTTTTTCTCAAAAGGGTAGCAGGTTAAAAAATAGCCTTTTGTTTGTTTTGGGATTTTCAATTGTTTTTGTTGTACTTGGAGTTGTTGCGGCAGCAGTAGGCAGTGTCTTTTCTGGGTACAGTTTTATATTGAAGAAGATAGCAGCAATAGTTATTGTTTTGATGGGTCTGGTGATGCTTGACTTGTCACCAGATTTTTTAAAAAAGTTTTTTATACCAATACAGGGTAAAGGTAATTTAGATATTAGTGTTTCACCGCTTATTTTAGGAATGGTTTTGAGTATAAGCTGGACACCCTGTGTAGGACCAGTTTTGACGTCTATTTTGAGCATGGCGGCACTATCGGAGACCTTTTTAAAAGGAGCGATGCTGCTTTTTATCTATTCGATGGGTTTTGCTGTGCCATTTTTGCTCTCAAGCTTTTTAATAGACAGGTTAAAAAACTTTTTTAGTGTATTGAACAGGTTCAGTAGGACAATAGAGTATATTACGGGAGTACTTTTGATAATATTTGGTATGCTTGTGTTTTTTGACAAAATTAATTTCCTTAGATAAACAATAAAAAAATTCAAGAAGAGGTGAATGCTTTATGTTGAATAATAGAATCAAAAGTGTTATCTTTATATTGATAAGTGCCATTTTGATTGGCCTTTTAGTATACCAGATTATGTTGCGCTCAAAAGAGAAAGCTGCTACCGATGGTATATTTAATTTCAAGCTTGTATCAGTGGATGGCAAAGAGTATTCATTATCAGATTTCAGGGGCAAAAAGGTTTTGCTCAACTTTTTTGCAACATGGTGTCCACCGTGCAGGGCTGAGATACCCGATTTTGAGAGATTTTATAAAGAAAATAGAGATGTTATTTTGATTGGTATTAATATTCAGGAGGACAAAGCCACAGTTGAAGAATTCTTAAACTCAATGGGAGTTACCTATCCAGTACTTCTTGACAGGGATGGGAAGGTTTCTGCACAGTTTGGGATTGAAGGAATACCCACAACATTTTTGATTGACGAGAATGGCAAGATAGTTGCAAAAAACGTTGGTATGATGACTTATGAGCAGCTTAAAAAATTTGCTGGTAAATGAAAATACTTCAAGGAAGAGGAAGAAAAAAGATGCTGTATGGAGAGAGGCTTCTTTTTGGGGATATGTGGGTTGAAGTTAATGGTTCGATTGCTTCAGTAGGTATAACTAAAAATTTGGAGATAGAACTTGGTGACATTGTGATATTTGAGTTTTTCAAGACATCAGGGTATATTCAACAAGGAGAGGAGTTTGCAAGAATGGAGTCAATCTACAAAACGTACACCTTGAAATCCCCAGTGAGTGGTTATATAAGGTGGGTAAACCGTGAGCTTCCTTTTGATCCTACTTTATTAAATTTATTACCAGAAGAAACAGAAATAATTAGTATAGACATCCAGCAACTTGTGTGATATAATAATACAAGCAAATTATTACATACAAAGGGGTTGAATACGCTGATGAAGTTTTCTAAAAAGTTAGTTGCAATAGTTGTTTTAATTACATTTGCGGTAGCTTTAATTCCATTTTATTCTCAAGCTGCTGACTTTCCTGTCACAGTCAAAGATGGAAAGGGGTATAGTATAACTGTAAAACAGAAACCTCAAAGGATTTTGTCGCTTGCGCTTCAGACAGATGAGATTTTGCTCAATATGGTGTCTGCTAACAGAATCGTTGGGCTTTCTATATTTGCTGATGACAAGAACAATTCGAATGTCGTAAATGTTGCTAAGAATGTAAAAGGCAGATATTCGAGCAACGACATTGAAAAGATAATTGCGGCAAACCCTGACCTTGTGATAGTGCCTTATTACATTGACAAGTCAAAGTACGACCTTTTGAAGAAAGGTCTTAAGTGTCCTATATATGTTAGCTTAAATCCAAATTCGATTGCAAATATCAAACAAGAGATTATAAATCTTTCAAAGCTAACTGGTGAAATCCAGAAAGGCCAGGCTCTTATAAAGTACATGGACGATAAAATTAACTTTGTGCAAAGAAAGGTAAAATACTTGAGAAAAAAGAAGTATGTGCTCTTTTACACATACTATTTCAACTCAACATATGGTAAAAATACAACCCAGCATGAGATAGCAAAGTATGCAGGAGTTATAAATATAGCAGCTGTTGCGGGATTGAAAGGTTGGCCAACTATCTCAAAAGAACAGATTTTGGAGTGGGACCCTGATATTATTGTTATTCCGTCTGCGTCGTACAATCCCAAAAAGACCTCTCAGCAGTATGTAGAGGAGTTCAAAAAAGATCCTGCTTTCAAAAACCTGAAAGCTGTAAAGAACAACAGTATAATTATTCTTGATGATAGGCACGTTCAAACAGTTTCGCACTATATTGTTGAAGGTGTTTATGACCTGGCAAAAGCTGCGTATCCATATCTTTTCAAATAAGGCTTTTATAAGTGGTGGTGCAGTTGAAAAAGGTTTTGATTATTTTATTCTTTCTGCTTTTGACAGTGTTTATAATATCCATAGGGGTGGGAAGTGTTTTTATCCCTCCCCTTCGTGTTTTAAAGGCACTTTTATCGTTCATAGGCATCAATTTAGGTCTGGTGAATGACACGGATTTGACAATTGTCGGGCAAATAAGACTCCCAAGAATAATAATTGCCATGATTGTTGGGATGAGCTTAGCTGTAGCAGGTGCGCTTGTTCAAGGACTTTACAGAAATCCTATGGCAGACCCAGGAATTATTGGAACGTCAAGCGGGGCAAGTTTAGGTGCCATAGTATGTATAGCCTTTTCACTCAACACCGTAAACATTTTTTATTTACCATTACTTGCTTTTGCAGGTGCACTTTTTATTTCGTTTTTAGTGTACAGGCTTTCAACCAAGAACAACAAAACGCCCATTACAAACCTTATTTTAATAGGCATTGCTATTTCCACTTTTGTGTCTTCCATAAACTCTTTGATTCTTTCAAACATAAATCAGTATCAGGTAAGCGAATATATATTTTGGATGCTCGGGAGTTTAGACGGACGAAGCTGGGTGCATGTAAAGATTAGTTTTATTCCTCTTTGTATATTGATACTGTATTCTTTGCTTTTTGCAAAGAGAATAAACATTTTAATACTTGGAGAAGAAGAAAGCTTTACAATTGGGGTAAATCCAGAAAAGCTAAAAAAAAGCTTGCTTTTTCTTGTTTCGCTTATAACAGGGATATCAGTTTCAGTCTCAGGACCGATTAGTTTTGTTGGGCTAATTGTTCCCCACATGCTCAGATTCATTGTTGGAAGTGATTATAGAAGGCTGATACCTGCTTCAATCTTAAGTGGTGGGATATTTTTGATTGTGTGTGATACAATTGCAAGAGCACTGTTTTCACCGGTTGAAGTAAAGGTTGGGATTATAACCTCCTTAGTAGGAGTACCATACTTTTTGTACCTTCTGAAAAAGCGTGAAAATGAGGTGAGTGTATAGAATAATGCCTCTTTTTGTTGAGAGCCTTAAATGCGGTTACTCTTATCCCATTGTTGAAATAGATGGAAGGCTTAAGTTTGAAGAAGGAAAAGTCTATGGATTTGTTGGACCAAACGGAAGTGGTAAAAGTACACTAATAAAGGCTTTAGCAGGGCTTGTCAAAATTTTTGAAGGCAGGATTTGTTTTGATGATGTGCAGATAAACAAGCTTTCTGACATAGAAAGAGCAAAACTTATTTCATACATGCCACAGCACATCTTTTCAAGCTTTCCGTTTACAGTTCTTGATGTTGTGATGATGGGAAGATTTCCTTATGAAAAGAACAGGTTCTTTGCTACCTGCGAGAGCAAAAAAATTGCAGAGGAGAAAATAGAGCAGGTTGAACTTTCCAGTAAAAGATTTTCGAGTATATTGAAGATTTCAGGTGGTGAAAGGCAAAGGACTTCCTTTGCACGTGTGCTTGCTCAGAGTAGCAAAGTTTTGCTTTTGGATGAGCCAAATTCAAATCTTGATATTTCTCACCAGGAAAAGATTTTAAGGATTGCAAGACAAGAAGCCATGGATGGCAAGATTGTCATAATGGCAATTCACAATCTAAAAATTGCAGCAAAAGTGTGTGATAGTATTGTTATAATGAAAGACGGCAAGATAGTAGATATTGGAAGACCAGATGAAGTTCTAAACAGGGAAAACATAAAGAGGGTGTATGGTGTTGATGCAATAGTTTACAAAAATCCTTTCGGAATATTTGATATAGAACTTATCCAGAGAGAAGACTCAAAAACTGTGCACGTTCATGTTGTTGCAGGAGGTGGGAGCGCACAACTTCTTTACAGGATGCTGGTTGAAATGGGATGCAAGGTGACAACAGGTGTTCTTTCAACAAACGACACAGACTTTGAAACAGCTCAGCTTTTTTCCGTCTATACAGTTTTTACAAAACCTTTTATGCCAATTGGAGAAAAAGAGTATATTGAAAATGTCCAGCTTATAAAAAAAGCAGATCTGTGCGTGCTGTGTAACATTCCGTTTGGTGTTCAGAACCTGAAGAATTTAGAGGCGCTGAGATATGCTAATAAGCTTTGCATAATTGAAGAGGAGGATATTTCAAAGCGCGATTTTACAGGCGGTTTGGCAACAAATCTTTACAATGAGTTAAAGAAAAGAGCATTAGTTGTATCAAGCGTTGAGCGTTTGAAAGATTATGTCTTAAAAGAAAAAGAAATATAAAATACCAAGAGGTGATTTAAAATGAATCCCAACAAGGCATGGTGGATAGATACAAACTTTGAAACTGTAAAGAAAAACTTGGAAGCAAGAAACTTTGAATGTTTTATTGTCGAGAAAAAAGAAGATGTTGTGCCTCTTTTAGAAAAGCTCATTTCAAAAGGCAGTGTGGTATCGTGCGGTGGGTCAATGACACTTTTTGAGTGTGGTGTTATAGATTTTCTGAGAAATGGCAATTATAGCTTTTTGGACAGATACAAAGAAGGAATAACACCTGAGGAACTTGGTGAGATTTACAGAAAATCTTTCTGGGCTGACTACTATCTTATGTCAACAAACGCAATAACACTTGATGGAAAGCTTATAAACATAGATGGAAACGGCAACAGGCTTGCAGCGCTTCTTTTTGGTCCTAAAAATGTAATAGTGATTGCCGGCAAGAACAAACTTGTTTTAAACGAGGAGCAAGGTTTGCTGAGGGTAAGAAATATTGCATCTCCCATGAACTCAAAAAGACTTTCAAAAAATACGCCTTGCACCCAGGATGGAAAATGCCATGATTGTTTAAGTAGCGATAGTATCTGCAGCCATATTGTTGTAACAAGAAGGTCTCCAGCGAAGGGAAGGATTAAGGTTGTACTGGTCAAAGAAGACTTGGGCTTTTAAAGAAGGGATTGTAATATTTTAGAAATATTTGCGTAACAATTCTGTAAAAAAAGGTTGACAGAATAAAACGACTTGTAATAAAATAATAACATCAAAATAATAAACCTAATAGGCTGAATATCTGAGCAAATTGTAAAAATTGCTCAGATAGCGGGAGACCCACTGTAGCCATTGGGGTGAATCGGCAAGAAAGAACTTGCCGTAGGGATAGCCTTCTTGTCCCGAACCCGTCAGCTAATCCCGTAAGCCTCAAGAAGGGAGTTTTTGTATGAATTTTAGATGCTTAATAGCTATAATTCTTGGAATTTTTCTGATGTTTTTTTCTGCAAGTGCCTTTGCCCAGTCAGCCCAGGCAAAATCCACAATAAATATAAGAAGTGCGCCTTCAACAAGTAGTAAGATTTTAGGAGTTTTCCCTAAAGGGTTTAAAGCTCAAGTTTTGTCAGATGCAGGCAGATGGGTAAAGATTTCGTATGATGGAATTGTTGGGTATGTAAAGTCTGATTACATAACTATTACAAATGAAAAAAGGAGTACAGTTTCAAATACTTCAAGGGCAAGTACAGCAAAGACGACTGCTAAAACTGCGCAAGCTACAGTTTTAAAAGACAATGCGCGTTTGAGAAGTGATATGTCAACCTCATCAAAGATATTAAAGACATTAAAAAGTGGCAGCAAAGTCTATGTCTTGTCAAGAGAGCAAAATGGCTGGGTAAAGGTAAAGACGCTTGATGGGACAGTAGGATATATGGCTTATTATCTTCTGAAGATGCCATCACAGTTTACATCAATCACTGTGTCACGAGGTGGGTTTGAAAGAAGTCAAGCAGAAACGTTTGAAAATCTTAGCTTGGCACAGAGAATTTTAGAGTTTGCTCAAAGATTTTATGGTGTAAGGTACTCATACGGTGGAACATCGCCATCAACTGGTTTTGACTGTTCAGGATTTGTTCAGTTTGTGTTTAAGAACTTTGGGATACATTTAGAAAGAACTGCAGCTGGTATGGCAATGGCAAATGGGAAAAGGGTTTCTTATAATGAAATAAGACCTGGAGATTTACTCTTTTTTGATACAGACGGTGGGAAAAATTATATAAATCATGTTGGAATATATTTGGGAGATGGTAAGTTTATACATGCATCAAGTGCAAAAAGAAGAGTTACAATAACAGATTTAAATTCTTTTTATGGAAGATTTTATATGATGGCAAAGAGAGTCATTAAATAAAAACAAAAGGGGCTTTTTCCTGAAAACAAAGGAAGAAAGCCCCTTTTAATATAAGAGTTTTCTTTATTTTTTTATCAAAGGTAAAATTAAATCTTTAACATCTTTTTCACTTTCTATTGTAGCATCGAGCTTTTTGAGCTGCCATACCTCAAGATGTGAAATTTCTTCACATGGAGCCACTGTATAAAGCGGGCTCAGAGTTTCCATCTCAAGCATGAAATCGGTTGTATATGTTTCGTAAGAACATCCAAAGTCAGGGTATTCTGCACCGTCTATATGTTTGTATTGTTTTATAAACAGATTACCATCATTTAAATAACAAGCCCACCCATCCAAATTTGGGTATCCAATCTTAAACGGTGGCTTGCAGTTTTTGTCCTGTTTTAGAATAATAAAATCTTCACCCCAAAAAACTCTATGATCATTAAGTTTTGTATACGGCCACATGACCAAAGGATAGCTTGGCAAAAGTCCTGTATCAACCTTTGGAATTGGCATAACCTCAACTCCACCAGGTGCCATTACAGAAAGCGCCCAGACTGCAAATTTAACTTCAAAAAGCCCATTGTTCTTGATTTTGTATGTTACATAAGCCTCTGCTTCTGTTGGGTGAAACTTCAGTTCAATTGTCTTTTGCAAAAAAGTTGTGGTTTCGGTGGGTTGTTTCAGTACAATGCCATTTTCCACAATTTCAAAGTCTATTTTTTGGTTGTCAGGGAAATAAGAACGTGGCATAGCTTCAGGGCTGTGCCAGAGTCTTGTTCCGCCGTAGATTCTCCACTCATCGCCCCCGACTTTTCCTGCATGGTCTTCCACCACACAAAAGATGTTCTTACCACCTTCAAATCCAAAATGAATTATTCTTGGTCCCACGTCTGTGGTGACAATTGCTTCAATTTTTCCATTAGAAATTTTGTAGCAGTTTTCCCAGCCCATATACTCAACTTTCTTTACCTCAACCATTTTTAATCTCTTTCCCCCTTCTCAATTTATTTTGAAAAATATAAAGGCTTAGAATATAATTAAATTATACCTTATCAGGTTGTATTTTCACAAATCAAAAAGTAAAAAAGTTGTGTAGATTCATTTTTATTTGAAAATTTTATATGGCAAAAGGGAGAGAAAGGATATAGAGATGCTAAAAAAGTTCAAACCTGACATGATATGTCAAAGTATATTGAATATTGATCTTGAAAGTCTTATAAAAAGAGGAATAAACTATCTCATTATCGACATAGACAACACCATAGTTGCATGGGGAGAGTTTGATGTAAGAGACGAGATTATTGAGTGGCTTAAAAAGGCTCAAAAGATGGGATTTAAAATTTGCCTTGTTTCGAACAACCAGAAGGATAGAGTCAAAAAAATAGAAAGCATGCTTGGAATTCCTGCCATCTATAATGCTAAAAAGCCTTTAAAGTCTGGATTTTTGAAAGCATCGCAGTTACTTCATCAAGGCAAGAAAAATCATCAAACAGCTGTGATAGGTGATCAGTTCTTCACAGATGTCATAGGCGCAAAAAGGTTAAAGCTCTTTGTGATATTGGTCCGACCATTAAAAGAAAAGGAGTTTTTTGTAACAAGAATAAACAGGATTTTTGAAAAGAAAATATTAAAGTACTACGAAAAGGATGAGAGGGAATGAAAAAGCTTTTTTTGATTGGCAAGAGCTTAAAACACTCAATTTCACCTTTTATTCATAACAAAATTCTGTCTGAATTGGGCATTGACGCGGTTTATTCAAATTTCGAACTCTCTGATTTTGTAAAACTAAAAGAATTTGTAGAGATGGTGAGAAAAGATAAGGATGTTGTTGGGTTTAATATAACAATTCCTTATAAGGAAGATATTTTGGAGTTTTGCGATGAAGTTTCAGAAGACGTCAGAATAATAAAAGCTGCAAACACTGTGAAGAAAGAAAATGGGAAACTTTTGGCTTACAATACTGATTGGATAGGGTTTAAAAAAAGTTTGGAGGATATAGGGGTTGACGTAAAAGACAAAAAAATATTGGTGCTCGGTAGCGGTGGTGCAGCAAAAGCTTGCATCTATGGACTTTACAGGATGGGTGCAAAAGAGGTATTTGTTACAAACAGGACATATGAGAAAGCAGAGAGTATGAAAAATCTTTTTGAAGACATTTTAAAAATAATTCCAGTGGAGTGGTTAAAAAAGTATGATTTTAAATACGATATAATTATTAACACAACATCTGTGGGAATGTTTCCAGATATTAATGAGACTCCTTTTGACTTTGAAAATTATAAACAAGACACACCAATTTTTGTATATGATATGATTTATAATCCGCTCAAAACTTTACTTTTAAGGGAAGCGGAAAAAAGAAAATCGAAAATCGAGAATGGTCTTAAAATACTTGTGTATCAAGCTGTAGAATCAGAAAAAATTTGGTTTAATATTAAAAATTTTATGCCGGATTTTTTAATTGAGTTTTTAAAACTTTGAAAGTT
>Ga0071330_1061363_pt1 | contig 32202 bp, 34 predicted proteins | sample GBScel77sediment_FD_63802 | JGI IMG/M metagenome (GOLD analysis project Ga0071330, IMG submission 63802) | Hot spring sediment microbial communities from Great Boiling Spring, Nevada - Cellulolytic enrichment Sediment 77C v2 (version 2) | ecosystem: Environmental > Aquatic > Thermal springs >...
ATGAAGGAACGGCCTGGGAGTATCGCCTTTTTGGAGAAAGAAAGGTCACGAGAGAGGTACTCCCCATCATCGCCATTCCCACCACTTCTGGTACCGGTTCTCAGGTAACGGCGGTTTCCGTGCTCACCAATCCTAAGGAGCGCTTCAAATCGGCTATTGTGGACCCTCATCTTTTCCCTAAAGAGGCCATTGTGGATCCCGAACTTGTGATGTCCCTTCCTCCTCATCTTACCGCTTCCACTGGATTCGATGCCTTTGCCCATGCCTTCGAAAGTTACGTCCACGTGAATGCCAATCCCTATACCGATCTCCTGGCCCTTGAGGCCATGCGCCTGGTTATTCGTTTTCTCCCACCTCTTCTCAACAATCCTGCGGACCGTAAAGCCAGGGAACACATGGCCTGGGCAGATACCCTGGCAGGTCTCTCCATTGCAAACTGTGGCACCACTCTGCCCCACGGAATTGGCATGGCCATTGGCGGGAAGGCCCCCTGGGTCATGCATGGAGAGGCCTTGGCCGTGGTGTACCCAGAGTTTCTCCGTTACACCGCTCCTTACGCCCTGGAGAAGTTCGCCGCTGTGGCCAGGATGTTCCGTCCTGAGCTACTGGGCGAAAAGGACGAAGTCGCAGCGTTAGCCCTTGAAGAGATCATGAATGCTTTCCTGAAGGAGATTGGCATGTGGTTTGGCCTTGAGGATTTGCGCATCCCCAGGGAGGACCTCCCTGGTATTGTTGAGGACACCTTCAAGCTCCCTGACTACTCTGTGAATCCCAGGGTTCCTACAAAAGAGGACGTGTTGGCTCTTCTGGAGAGTGCATACTCGAGGAAGTAGAAAGAAGATTGGAGCAATGGAAAAGGTGGGGACCTGTGTCCCGGCTTGAAAAAACCGGGATGAAGTCCCCCTTGATTTTTCCAGAGCCCATGGTAGAATAGTAACCGCCAAAGCGGAAGAAAGGGTGGCCCAATCGAATAGTGGTTAGTTCGGCGGGCTCTCAATCCGCAAGCCGGGGTTCGATTCCCCGTTGGGCCACCATTTTATTTTTGAGCTCTTGAGACTTCTTGCTCCCGCAACCCCAAAGCCCCAGAATGTGGTACACTTATGGAAACCCTGCAGTCTGGGGGACTGGAAAGACTCATGGAGGTAGGGCTTGGCTATAGCGAGAGGACTGACGAGAAAGCAGCGCTTGAAGAAGCGCTATCTCAGGCAGTGCAGACAAGCGGCGTACCCTCTTTCTTCTTTCTCTTTATTACGCCTCAATACAACCCTCACCGTATTCTTGAGGCGCTGCGTGAGGCTTTCCCCTTGGCGAAGATCCTCGGTTGTTCAGCTGAGGGTGTGGTGGTGGGCAGAAGACTCCTTTCCCGCGGAATAGCCCTCCTGGCCCTTGCCGTACCCGGGTTGCGGGCTTTTACCGTTTCCCCCCCTTTTGAAGGAAGTGATTCGTACGCGCTTGGGGAACTTGTGGGGAGGGAGGTTCGTCGAACCTCCCGGGAGGAGGGAACCCTGGTTATTCTTCCTGATCCTGCCCTTGAGGTGCCGCTTTTCCTTCAGGGTCTCTATAACGTCCTTGGTCCCCGTTTCCTCTATCTTGGCGGAGGGACGGGTGCCTTCCGCTTCACCGAACAGGGCGTGAATCTGGGCCCGGTGAGTGTGGGGGTTTTTGAAGGTATAGCCTTTTCTTCCGCGGCAGACCACGGATGGTCCCCCACAAGGGAGCTCCTCGTGGTGACGAAGACTCGGGGACGGGAAGTGGTTGAGATTGATGGTATTCCTCCTTTTGAGGCGTACTGCGAGCGAGTGGGGGATTTTTCCCGGGAAGACCTGCCCTGGGTGGGAACCCTCTATCCCTTGGGATTTCCAGGTATTTTTGGGGATTTCCTCATCCGGGATCCTGCGTATTTCACCCCGGATGGGGCTATGGGATTTGTGGGGGCGAGCATTCCCGAGGGAGCCGTGGGGTACCTCATGAGGGGAGAAAAGGAGAGCCTTCTGGCCGCTGCGGCCAGGGCTTCTCAGAAGGCGATCTGCGTTGGAAACCCTTTGTTCGCCCTCGTTTTTGACTGCGTCAGCCGTGCTCTGGTTCTGGGAGAGGCTTTTGAGGAAGAGCTCAAAATCGTGGACGATACTCTTGGGGGCCTTCCCTGCCTTGGGTTTCTCAGCGTGGGGGAGATTCATCCCCGCGGTCGGGCACCCCTTTTCCGGAACAAGACGGTGGTTGTGGCGGTGGCGGGGAGAAAGAGAGCCAGAGAGCGTTTTCTTTCGGTCTGTGACGCTTCTTCCGAAGTGGAGCTTGCCATTCTCCATGAGATTTCCTCTCTCTCGTTTCCCGGATCCTACCAGGAGTTCTTCCGGGAAATGGTGGAACGGGCGGTGCGGCTCTTTGGGGTGCAGCGCATGGCCTTCCTCTGGAGAAGAGACCAGGAACTCCAGCTTGCTGCATCCTGGGGGTTCTCTGATCCTGCCGAGGTCCAGAAGGAAATGGCATCCCCGGAGGAGCACCAGCGGGTTTTCCTCCTGGGTGAACAGGAAGCCCCTTCAGTACTCTTTTTTGAGGCTCCTTATCCTTTACGAAGGAGAGAACACCGGCTGTACGCCCTTTTTGCCCGTAAGGTGGAGGATGTCCTCCGTTTTGCCCGCCACCTTGAGGAACAGGAACAGCGCCTCAGGGAGCTTGAACACCTTTCACTGACTGACGAGCTCACCGGGATCTACAACCGTCGCGGGTTTCTGATGCTTGCCGAGCATGCACTGCTTGTCGCACAGAGGGAGGGAAAGGAAGCGGGAGTACTCTTTCTTGACCTTGACAATCTCAAGTGGATCAACGACCAGTTTGGTCACGAGGAAGGAGACAGGGCGATTCGGGAGTTCGGCAGAATAATCCAGAAGGTCTTTCGCAAATCTGATGTTATCGCCCGCATTGGGGGCGATGAGTTCGCCGTCCTCCTCTCCGGGGTGAAAAATGCAAACCTTCAGCGGATTATCCACCGCCTCACGCAGCTTGTGGAAGAGTGGAACAGCAGGAACCAGCGTTCTTATCGTCTCTCGTTCAGCGCAGGCTGGGCGCCCTTCCTTCCCTCGCAACCCCAGAAGATCCGGGAGCTTCTGTCCTTTGCCGATGCCCGGATGTACGACGAAAAACGGAGGAAAAAGAGCGGAAACTCCTTCACCCCTTCCTGAGGATTTCCCGTATCCGGACCAGGGTTTCCAGAGCTTTTCTCGCAGGGACAATGAGGGTCAAAACGTTTCGTCCCTTTTCCCGGAGTGCCCGCCGGTCAGCCAGAGCCTGGGCCATTTTGAGCGCACCAAAGCCCAGGGAACTTTGTGTGTCCCCGGGACGATCGGGAATGGGAAGGTCTTCGTCGCTTTCCGTTACAATCTGCAGGAAGCTCCCCCTGCCCCCATCCCCTTTGTGGAGCTGTCCTGTAGAGTGAAGGTAACGGGGACCGTACCCCAGGGTGACGACCTGTCCGTATTCCTCCTTGAGAATCCCGCCCAGAGTCCAGAGTTCTTTTTCGATGGAAGGGTCATAAGGAGTGAAGGCCTGAATTGCCAGGTATCCATCCCTGTGGAGCTTTCCGAGGAAATCGTCCAGGGCGTCTTTGAGGGAGAGTGCCGCTTTTTCGGGGAAGAACCTGATCTCCCCATCCTGTGGCAGGTGCTCCGGGAGGAGTTCCTGGGGATTGCGGAGCATTTCTCGGGTGAAACGTTTGGTGGACTCAACATCAGGCTGATCAAAGGGGTTCAGGCGGAGGAAGTACCCCGCAAGGGCGGTGGCAAGCTCGAAGAAGTACGCGTGCTGTCCCAGGTTGTGGGGAGTCTCAAAGGGAATGGCAAGATAGGGACGCCCTTCCCCCTCAAGAGAGGTCAGAAAGGTGCGAGGAAGCTCTTCTTCGCGGGTGAAGAAGACGACGTACCCCACGTCCTGTCGGGGGTACACCTTCCATTCCCGTTCCACAACAGGAAGGATGGCTTTTCCCATTTTCCCCGTGCTCTCGGCAAGGAGCTGTTCAAGCCAGAGCCCGAAGGTCTCGAGTGCCGGGGAGGTGAAAAGAAGGACAATTTTATCGCATCCTCTGCGGTACAGTCCCCCAAGGAAAGCTCCAAGGACTGCTCCTGGGTTGTCCGGAATTTCCTGGTCGGGGAAGGAACATTCCATGGCTTTTCGGGCTTCTTCAAGAAGACGATCAAGGTCAATACCAAGGAGCGCGGCGGGGAGAAGCCCGAAGAACGAGAAGATAGAGTACCTTCCCCCGATGTTGGGGTTATTCTCGAAGATTTCCCGAAAACGGTGCAATCGAGCTTCGGCGATGAGGGGACTTCCCGGGTCGGTGATGGCCACGAAGTTCTCCCCTGGTTCTTCCTCTCCCATGGTGTGAAGGAGAGTAAAGAAATAGCGGAAGAGCACCAGGGTCTCAAGGGTTGTCCCCGATTTCGTGGAGACGATGTACAGGGTGGTTCTGGGGTCTCCTTTTTCCGCGAAGGACCGAACGATCTCGGGATCGGTGCTGTCGAGCACTTCGACATCGAGGGAGTTCAGTGCTTTCTGGAACATCTGGGAGAACATGAGAGGGGCGAGGCTTGAGCCGCCCATGCCAAGGAGCACCGCTTTGGTGAAGCCGGCTTCCCTGACGCTTTTGGCAAAGGCCTCAAGGGTCCGCACCATCCCCTGCATGCGGCAGGGTGCTTCAAGCCAGTCCAGGCGATTGACAATCTCCTCGGGACTCTCACTCCAGAGAGTGTAGTCTTTCTGCCAGAGTCGCAGAAGTACCCGTTCCCGAGCAAGCTCCTCAAGGCATTGCTGAAATGCGCTTTCGTAATCTCCAAGAAAGAGTTTCCAGCCTCTCATTTGCCTACCCCCTTTCTGCTATTGTATCCGAAAGGCCACAGGGAATGAAAGGCCGGGGTACGGGAGAAGGAAGTCTCCGAAGTTCGTTGACAGGTTTTCCCAGAAAGGGTATATTCGAAGAAAAAAGAGGAGGGTACATATGAAGAGATTTCTTGTTCCTGCGGTGCTTGCCGTCCTTCTGGTTGGAAGTATAGCTTTAGCGTCAACGCTTGAGGAGATTAAGGCACGGGGGAAAATCTACATCGGAACTGATGCCACCTATCCCCCTATGGAGTTCCACAACGAGAGTGGCGAGATTGTGGGCTTTGATATTGACCTTGGGAGGGCTATCGCCGAAGAGCTTGGCGTGGAGGCGGTGTTCATCGATACTGCGTGGGATGGGATTTTCCCTGCTCTTGATGCGGGGAAATTCGACATCATCATTTCCTCCACGTCTATCACCGAGGAGCGACTGAAATCAAAAGAAATGAGCGACCCGTACTACGTTACCTCTCAGGCCATCGCTGTGCGGAGGGACAACGAGACCATCAGGGGGCCTGAGGACCTCAAGGGGAAGATTGTGGCTGTCCAGATTGGCACTACGGGGGATTTAGCAGTAAGCGAAATGGAAGGAGTAACGGTGAAGCGATTCGATACCATCGATAAGGCCTACATGGAAGTCCTGAACGGTCGAGCTGATGCTGTGGTGAACGACCTTTCTGAAGTGGCCTACCGGATGAAGATGCTCCCCGACATGAAAATTGTGGCCACCTTCCGGGAGGGGGAAGAGAAGTACGGGGTGACAATGCGCAAGGGCGATGTTGAACTTCTTGCAGCCATTAACGAAGCCCTCCGGCGGATTAAAGCATCGGGGAAGTACGACGAAATCTACAGGAAATGGTTTGGGGAGCTGGGGAAGTAAGGTGCACTTTGATTTCTCCGCGCTTTATAAGGCGTTGCCCTCACTCCTTGTGGGGGCAACGGTGACCTTGCGAATCACGTCGCTTTCCATTGCCCTGGGGCTTGGCATTGGCATCGTCGCCGGGCTTGCCCGGGTCTGGCCCAATGCGGCTCTCCGGACTGTTGCTGGCGCGTACATTGAGCTTGTTCGGGGTACCCCGCTTCTTGTGCAGATTTTCCTTGTGTACTTTGGCCTACCTGCCCTGGGGCTCAATCTCGACCCCTTCGTGGCAGGGGTCATCGCCATGGGCATCAACAGTGGTGCCTATGTGGGGGAAATTGTTCGGGGTGGTATAGAATCCATTGCCCGGGGACAGATGGAGGCAGCCCTGTCCCTTGGGATGACCTGGCATCAGGCCATGTACTACGTCATTCTCCCTCAGGCTTTTGTGCGCATCCTTCCGCCTCTCGGCAATGAGTTTATCGCTCTGCTTAAAGACTCTTCCCTTGTGTCCACCATCGCCATCGCCGAATTAACCCGGACAGGGCAAATCATTATCACGAGAACCTTCAAGTCCTTTGAGATCTGGAGCGGCGTGGCGCTCTTTTACTTCATCATGACGTACCTTATCTCCCGTATCGTCAGATTTTCGGAGGAGAGGCTACGGTACAGTGAGTGAGTGGGTGGTTGAGGTTCGGAATCTCAACAAGTACTTTGGCCGGCACCACGTTCTCAAAGACATTACTCTCCGGGTTCGCTTTGGGGAAGTGGTCTCCATCATCGGGGCTTCAGGCTCAGGGAAGAGCACCCTTCTGCGGTGTCTGAACGGCCTTGAGCCCATCCAGAGCGGGGAGATTTTCATTGATGGAGTGTGCATCACGGCAAACGGTGTGAACCTGAGCAAGGTTCGTCAGTCCATCGGGATGATTTTCCAGAGTTTCAATCTCTTCCCGCACATGACGGCCCTGGAGAACATCACCCTTGCACCGCAGAAGGTCAAACGCATGCCCCGGGTGGAAGCAGAGCGCATTGCCCTGGAACTCCTCCGGAAAGTCGGCCTTGAGGAGAAGGCCCATGCCTACCCAGCACAGCTTTCCGGAGGCCAGAAGCAGCGGGTGGCCATTGCCAGGTCTTTGGCCATGAACCCCAAAGTCATGATGTTCGATGAACCCACATCGGCTCTTGACCCGGAGACGGTCAAGGATGTCCTCGACGTTATGAAGGAGCTTGCCCGGGAGGGCATGACCATGATTGTCGTGACCCATGAAATGGGGTTTGCCCGGGAGGTTTCGGATCGTGTGGTGCATCTTGATGATGGGAGGATTGTGGAGGAAGGGCCTCCAGAGGAGATATTCTACCGGCCAAAGCATCCCCGAACTCGGGAATTCCTGAGTAAAGTCATCAACATCTGAGGTGGAACCATGGGAGGAAGTGTGGTGAAGATCGGCGTCATTGGCTTTGGGACTGTGGGAGCCGGGACGGTCAAGGTCCTGTGGGAGAGGCAAAGCGATATCGAGAAGGTGCTCGGAGTGCGAATTCAGGTTGTCCGTGTCATCGATAAGGACTGGGTACGGGAACGCCCGGTGGTCGTTCCGCCGGAGCTTCGAGGAGAGGATCCGGCTCTGGTCCTTGAGGACCCCGAGATTCAGATTGTTGTGGAGGCCATCGGGGGGGTTTCTCCGGCTTTTGAGATTGTTTCTGAAGCGCTCTCCCGGGGGAAAAGCGTCGTGACACCGAACAAGGAGCTCATTGCCAAAAGAGGTGGGGAGCTCCTTGAGATTGCCACAAAGCAGGGCGTCGACCTCTTTTTTGAAGGAGCAGTTGGTGGAGGCATTCCCATCATCCATGCTCTGAAGGAGCAGCTTGCAGGAGACGACATCGAAGAAGTCATCGGTATTGTGAACGGGACAACCAACTTCATTCTTTCGGCGATGTCCCTCCAGAGAGCCCCATACGAGGAAGCTCTGCGAGAAGCCCAGCGGCGGGGTTTTGCCGAGCCCATACCCACCATGGACGTTGAAGGGTTCGATGCGGCATACAAGCTGGCCATTCTGGCCTCCCTGTGTTTCCACACGAAAGTCGATGTGGACAGTGTCTTCCGGGAGGGCATCACTCGCCTTATCCCCGAGGACCTTGAGTTTGCCCGGGAACTGGGCTTTGTCGTGAAGCTTCTGGCCATCTCAAAGAAGACGAACGGTCGCCTTGAGCTTCGGGTGCATCCGGTTCTTCTCCCCGAGGAACATCCCCTTGCAAGCGTCACGGGCGTGGAGAACGCCATCTACGTGAAGTCGAAAACCCGAGCCTTGACTTTCCGGGGTCCGGGAGCGGGAGGGGAGGCTACAGGGAGTGCCCTGGTCGGTGATATCATCGAGGCCATCCGCAACCTCAAGTATAACTGTCGGGGACGGGTGGGATGTACCTGTCTCAGGGAACTTCCTGTCCGGCCGGTTGAGGAGCTCGTTACGCAGTACTGCGTCAGAATCCTGGCCCTCGATGTCCCCGGAGTTTTGGGGAAGATCGCCACGCAGTTTGGAGAAGCAGGCGTTAGTCTCTCAGCGGTGAAGCAGCCGGTGAGCACTCCCGGGAAACTCACGAATATCTATTTCCTCACCCATGAGGTTCAGGAGGCGAGACTCCGGGATTCCCTCGAGCGCATTCAGAGGCTCGAGGTGGTGAAGGATGTGTATGCCATCCGGGTGGAACGGGGGGATTCGTGAGGTGGAGCAGGAGGAAATCGTCACGTCCTTTGTTTGCCTTTCCTGTCAGCGGGAAACAATGCATCGGGTACTCTACCAGGGGGGAATCGTCAGATCCATCATCTGCCAGGAATGCGGACTCGAAGTTGGTCTTGACCGGGCAAAGCTTGTGGCGCTTTATGGGGAACAGCTCATTGAGCGAATTCTCACCAAACCCCAGCGTCTAACTGAGGAGTACAGGCGAGACCTTTTTGAGTTCTTCAGTACCATTCCTTTCCGAATTATCACCAAGCCTTACCGGATGCTCAAAGAGTTCGAGTCACTGTGCGGGGACTGATTTGCGGAAAATGCACGCATCTCCGCTGGCTTCCAGGGTCTCCCCCGGGGCAAGCACCACAAATCGCTCCTCGTCCCACCGTCCCTCAAGGAGGTCTCGAAGAAGCCTCTCGTCCCCCTCGACGGTTCTGTATTCCCATCCCAGAAACTTGGCGCATTCCTTGGTAAAGGCTTCATAGATTTCGTCCACCGGAAAGCCCCACCGGATGTAGAAGGCGTAGTGGTATTCTCGCTGCCAGTTCTCCTCAAGCTGCATGAGATAGCGGGCGTTGTCCTCGCCGTACTTTTCCCGATAGGTTTCGTACACCAGGGTGTACCGTTCTTTCCCCGGCTCAAGGGAGTGCTCAATCCATCCGGGGGAGTACCAGTAGATGCCCCGGTACTGATTGATGAGTTCTTCGTATCTCCTGTGCGACCCAAGGAGTATGGCAATGCAGTCGTGGACGCGGGGGATGACGATGGGATAGCGAGGAGAGGAAAGCCCCTCTGTTCCCCGGCTGCAGAGGCCATATCCAAGGAGGATGGCATCATAGTCGTAACCCGTTTCCAGGTTCCCCTTCTCATAGACGAAGCGCTGCGGACCCGTGGTTGCGATTTCTCGCCTGAGAGTTTCCCGAAGGGTTTCAGGATCGTTGTGGAGCCCCAAGGGAAGAAAGGTCACGTCGCAGGCGCTTTTGACCTGGGAAACGAGGAACGAGATTTCCCGGTACATTGACCGGCAGGCGATGACCCTGAAACGGTGCTGCACCACGCTGTGCACTGTATCACCCCTTTTTGGGCATTGTATCCCTGCATCTTGTGCTCTGTAAAGGGAAGGGGGATAATTTCCCAGGGAGGTGGTGTTCTTGCTCTGTTGCGATTACCATATGCATACTCCACGCTGTGGCGATGCCTCCGGGACGTATGAGGAGTACGTGGAGAAAGCCCTGGAGCGTGGGCTTCGGGAAATCGGGTTTTCCGGGCATTCCCCCCAGTATTTCCTCCCCAGGGAACACCGGAGGAGGGAGTCGGCAATTCCTGAGGAAGAACTCGAGGACTACATTCAGGAGGTAGAGGCTCTTCAGGAGAAGTACCGGGGGTCTCTGGAGATTCGTGTGGGACTTGAGGTGGATTTCGTCCCGGGTCATGAGCGAGAACTTGAAAGAATTGTCCATACCTTCCCCTGGGACTATCTCCTCCTTTCGGTCCACTATCTGGGGGACTGGCCCTTTGACCATCCGAAGTACATTGGAAGGTACAAAGAGTGGGATATCAACGACCTTTTTGCCACGTATTTTCGGGTGCTCAGGGAGGGAGTGGAAACGGGGTACTTCGACGCGGTGGCCCACTTCGATCTCCCCAAGAAATTCGGCTTTCGCCCTACCCGGGAGATTCCTGAAATGGACGAGGCACTTCTTGCCTGCCAGAGGTACGGAGTGAGCCTTGAGCTCAACACTGCAGGCTGGCGAAGGCCGGTGGGAGAAGCTTACCCGTCGCTCGATATCCTTGTGCGGGCGAGAGACCTTGGGCTTTCGGTCTGTGTGGGGTCTGACGCCCACAGGCCTGAGGATGTGGGGAGGGACTTTGAGAAAGCAGAGGATCTCCTCGGTAGGGCCGGGTTTACCTCGGTAGTCCGTTTTACCAAGCGCCAGAAAATTCCTGCTGTTTTTCGAGAGCACACCTCATGCGGATGATTGCCGCTATGGCCATCCTCGCTTTGGGTGCGCCCTTTATGTACCTTTTTCTGGTCTCCCGTTTCCCCGATTCCTTCTTTACCCGATACTTCATCTGGATGTGTTTGTTCTTGCTTTTGGGTATTTTCTTCACCCATCTTTTCCAGAGACGATAAACGTGGTATACTCGAGGTGGCTTGGAGAAAAAGAAAGCCTTCCGACTCAGTCGGAAGGCTTTCTTTTTTGGAGGATAGTATGAGTCGCATTGGTGAGGTTTTGCGGGGTTTCCCGGTTATCGGGGCGCTTCGCAGCAGCAACACAAAGGATCTCAGAGAAGAGGATCTCAGGTTCTGCTCGGTGTACTTTATCCTCGAAGGGGATATTTTTGAGGCCCGAAGAATTGTAGCCCTTGCGGATGACAGCGTGGCCTTTTTCCTCCATCTGGATCTTTTTGGGGGCATTGCCCCTGATGAGGCAGGGTTCCTCCTGCTTCGGGAACTTTTTCCCCGGGTGAGAGGAATCATTTCCACACGAGCCCGAACACTCACTCTTGCCCGGCGCATGGAATTCATCACCATCTTCCGCCTTTTCTGTATCGATAGTGAGTCTCTCCGGACAGGTCTCAAGGTGATCCAGGAAGTTGGCCCCGATGCGGTGGAAGTTCTTCCGGGGATTGTTTTTCCCAAAATTTGCAGGTTTCTCCCCCTTGAGGGATTCCCCCCGGTCATCTGTGGGGGGTTTATCCGAACGCCGAAAGATGTACGAGATATTTTGAAAAGCGGTGCCCTTGCGGTGTCAACGAGTGCGAAAGACCTCTGGAAGATGAACGAAGCCCTGAAGGAATGCAGATAGTGGTGGGAGAAGATGAAGGTATACGATGTCGCCATTGTGGGTGGAGGAGTGGTGGGTTGCGCTATAGCGTGGTACCTCGCCCATTGTTCTCTGGATATCCTCCTCCTGGAAAAGTGGGAGGACGTTTGCTGCGGAGTCAGTAAGGCGAATACCGGTATCCTTCATTCTCGAAGTTACTGGACCCCGGGAACGTTGAAAGGGGAAATGCACCTTCGCTCTCTCTCCTGGTTTGAAAGAGCTTTCCAGGAACTTGGCCTTTCGCCCCTGCGGTGTGGGGCACTAACGCTTGCCTTTTCCAGGGAGGAAGCCAGGTACCTCGAAGTGCTCAAAAAGCGGGGAGCAATTGCGGAAGCAGTCATCCTTTCACCAAAGGAAGTTCTTGCGATTGAGCCCCGGGTGAACCCTGGAATCTACGCTGGGTACTTTGACCCGGAGGCCATGGTCATTTCTCCTTTCGCTTTAACCATTGCTTTAGCAGAGGGTGCAGCCCTCAACGGGGTCGAGATTCACTGTGGAAAGGAAGTCATTGCTGCAGAGTCTTCGGGTCGGTTTCTGCGGATTTACTGTGGCGATGGAACGGTCTACCACGCTCGCTTCCTTGTAAACTGCGCTGGTGCTTCTGCGGTCCACCTTGCTCGAAACCTTGGAGATTCTCTGCCACCACTTTCCTTTTTCCGGGGGCAGTACTTTGTGCTTGATCGAGAATGTCAGGGATTCGTGCGCTGCGTGCTGTACCCGGTGCCCACGGAAAAGAGCAAGGGCATTCTCGTCGCCCCGACTCCAGAGGGCAATCTCCTCCTTGGGCCGAATTTCGAACCCACTCAGGGAGAGGACACCGCCACCACCAGAGAGGGCCTTCTTGAGGTTGAACGGGGAGTACAAAGACTTGTCCCTGATATTCCCCTTGACCGGGTGATCACAACGTTCTCCGGGGTGCGGCCAACACTCCCTGAGCGGGACTTCCTCATCGTTTTCTCTCCCTCGCTACCCTGTGTGCTCCACCTCGCCGGTATCGAGTCTCCAGGACTCACCGCGTGTTTCGGCATCGCCGAATACGTGGGTGAACTCCTTGCCAGGCGTGGTCTTCCTCTCTGGGAGAGGAACGATTTTCGCCTTCGAGTTCCTTCCCGGGCCTTCCGGGAGTGCTCCCTTGAGGAACGGGAACGCCTGATCCGTGAAGATCCCGACTGGGGGAAGATTATTTGTCGCTGTGAGGAGGTCACCCTTGCGGAGGTAAAGCGAGCGCTTCGGGCAAATCCCCCTGCCCGAACCCTTGATGGACTCAAGCGGCGAGTTCGGGTTTTCGCTGGGCGATGCCAGGGGAGTTTCTGTGGTATGCACCTTCCCCGGATTCTGGAGAGCGAAGGTGGTATTCCTGTCCATGGTCTTCGAAAATCCGGCCCCGGTTCGTTCTATGTGCTCCGAAGGGATGAGGTGGCAACGTATGCCGAGGTCCGTTGACGCAGAGGTTGTGGTCATTGGTGGAGGACCAGCAGGAATGGCTGCTGCGCTCTCAGCGTGGGAGTGGGGAGCCCGAAAGGTGTTCCTCCTTGAACGAAACCCTCATCTTGGGGGAATTCTCAACCAGTGCATCCATCCCGGATTTGGACTCCGTCTTTTTGGAGAGGAGCTTACTGGTCCAGAGTACGCAGAGCGTTACATCGAAGCGCTGGAGAAAACCGGGGTAGAAGTTCTCACCGACACCACTGTCCTTGAGGTTGACAAGGACCGGCATGTTGTGGCTGTGAATCGGAAAGGAGTATGGGTTTTCCGTGCTCAGGCTGTAGTCTTTGCGGTGGGGTGTCGGGAACGAACCCGGGGAATGATTCGTCTTCCAGGGACTCGTCCGGCGGGAATTTTCACCGCAGGGTGTGCCCAGTACCTGGTGAATATTGAGGGGTACCTTCCAGGGAAAAGAGCGGTGATTCTGGGATCAGGAGATATCGGTCTCATCATGGCTCGCCGGCTGACCCTTGAGGGGGTGAAGGTTGAGGCGGTGGTGGAAATTCGCTCTGTCCTGAGTGGACTTTTACGAAACTATGTTCAGTGCCTTCTGGATTTCCGAATCCCTCTCTTCCTCTCTCATACCGTTTTGGAAGTCCTTGGAGAAGAACGGGTGGAAGGCGTTGTGGTGGGCAGGGTGGATGAGGAGGGGAATCCAGTGGGTGAGAAGCGTTTCCTCCCCTGTGATACGCTTTTGCTTTCCGTTGGTCTTGTCCCTGAGAGCGAGCTCCTCAAGAAATCCCGAATCCCCCTGTGTCCTTCAAGTGGTGGGCCCTTTGTGGATGAAGACTTTGCCTGTGACATTCCAGGGTTTTTCGCCTGTGGCAATGTCGTGGGCGTTTTCGACCTTGTCGATTACGTTACGGAGAGCGCACTACGAATTGGGCGGAGAATCAGGGAGACCGAGGGGCATACACCACCTCGTTTTATCCTCTCTCCCCGGGAAGGAGTGGCAGCGCTATTCCCCCAAAGGATTCGAAAGGGGGAGGATGGTTTCCTCTATGTCCGGCCAAAGGAAGGCCTCAGAAAGGCTCGCCTTTCCCTCATCCACGACGGGAAGGAGTTCCATTCCCTTACTCTTCCTCTCTGCCGACCGGGGGAGATGGTTCGTCTTGACCTCGCCCAGGTGTCCTGGCCAGAAGGAAAAGGGGAGGTGCAGGTTGTCCTTCGTGGGGAAAGACACATCGACATTCTCTGAAGTGTTCTGTATCGTGTGTCCTCTGGGATGCCGCATCGGGGTAGAACAGGGGTCAGATGGCCTTATCCTTCGGGGTGGATGCTCCCGGGGGCAGGAGTACGCCAGGCAGGAGGTCACCTCTCCCTGTCGGGTGGTGACGACAACGGTTCGCATCCGGGGAGGAGAGATTCCCCGGCTCCCGGTACGAACCTCTGCACCCTTCCCCAGGGAACGCATCTTTGAACTCATGGAGTTCCTGCGCACCTTTGAAGTTGCTGCTCCCGTCCGGCGGGGGGAGGTCCTTGTGGAGGATCTCCTTGGGACCGGGGTGCATCTTGTGGCCACACGGACTATTCGCCGCCTGGAGAAGGAAGGGGAAGGCTCAGAGGGAGCCTGAGCTGGAGCATCCCGATTTTCATCTTGGCCACAGGGATGAGGGTGATTTCGTTTTTCTTCTCTGCAAGGTCCAGGACGAGCTGGTACACCTTGAGGGCTTCAACGACGTTGTCCTCTGCCTCGTAGATTGAACCAAGGAGATTCAGGGCGGTGAGGTTTTCCGGGTCCTTTTGCAGTACCCGAGCAATGCAACCCTTTGCCTCCTCGAGCATTCCCGCCCGGAAGTACCAGCCCGCCTCTTCGAGGAAGAAGTCCTCTTCCTTCTCATAAAGCGCTCGGGCACTCTGATGGAAGTGTTCGGCCTCCCTGGTTTTACCGAGCTTCTCCGCGGCGATAGCAGCCACAACGTAGGGAGTTGGTCGCTCGGGGAATATTGTAATGGCCTCCTGGCAGTGGGTGAGCACCTCCTCAAAGGCCTGGTTCTGCAGGGCCTGTTCTGCGGCGGTGAGGGCGTTGAGGTACTGCTGTTCTCTTGGGGGGAGGCGGAAGACGAAAAAGTATAAGGCCACAAGGATAAGAGCGACGCCTCCCAGGATGGTTGCGGTTCTTTTCAGGCGCTTCTTCCGCTCTTCCTCTACCTTTTTGTCCAGCCACCACCACCATCGTTCTTCGTTCGGTGCGACCTGTTTCCGTTCCTCCTGCAGGCGTCTTTTTCCGACCACTTTCAGGAAGAGTGCGGCGTTTTTCTCCAGGAGTGCATCGAAATTCCGTACCCTGATCCACTCGGGTTCGACCAGTGCTCCCTGGGATTCGTAGAACCGCAACCATTCTTCAATGGCATCCCGGAGCGCGAGAAGGGTGACGCCTCTGTCCCTTTCATCCCTGAGGTTGGCGACCCTTTTCACATAGCCTTCAATCCACTGCCGGACCTCATCGAGTTCAGGAATACCCTGCCTTTTCACGCTGACCACCCCAGGTACATTGTACTTGATTCCTTTCCTTTTGAGTAGGATTAATGCGATTTGGAGCCACTTGGAGTTGCTGGGAGGTTCTCAACGCCTTTTCTTGTGGTATACTTTTCCAGGAATTTTCCAGGGTTTTCCAGGTTGTAACTTTTAGCCATGAAGGTTGTTGCAGAAAACCGGAAAGCAAGGCACCTCTATGATATCCTGGAGCGGCTCGAGGCGGGGATTGAGCTGAAGGGGACGGAGGTCAAGTCCCTGCGAAACCACGCTGTGAGCCTGGACCAGAGTTTTTGCCATGTTAAGGATGGCGAGATGTGGCTCCATAACATGCACATTGCTCCGTACCACTTCGGAAACGTTTTCAACCACGATCCCCGGAGGTCCCGGAAGCTCCTTTTGAAGAAGCGGGAAATCCTTCGCTGGGGGTCTTTAGTGGAGCAAAAGGGCTTGACAATAGTTCCCCTGCGGGTGTACTTTAATGAGCGGGGAAAGGCAAAGGTCGAGATTGCGCTCGTCAAGCCTAAGAAGCTCTACGATCGCCGCAGGGAACTCATGGAGCGGGAAGAAAAGCGAGCCCTGGAGCGTTTACTGAAGTACAGGGCGTAAAGGTGTGGGGGCGTAAGGGTCTCGACAGGGCCAAGAGGAGTTGAAGAGGCGAGCCGAGGTCTCCACCGGGGCTCGTAAAAAAGGTGGAGCAACGACAAACGCCGACGCTCAGTTGGCACTCGCTGCGTAATTCGCACGCAGCACGCCCCTGGGCAGACCGCCTGCTATGCCCAGGTCGGCGCCAGATAGCGGGCTGGTTTCCGGGAGTCCTCAGGTACCGGAAATGAGAACTCACTGAGGAAGCGTATGGTTCATCCGGCCTCAGGGAGGGACCGTGCGCTCAAGGAAAACTGAGGCTACGCTCGTAGGCTCTTCACTCTGTCGGGTTCTGGACGTGGGTTCGACTCCCACCGCCTCCACCAGTTTGTGTATCTTCGTTTCTTCGTTCCCGTGAGCCTACCTTGGGAGGGAAAGCGCATGGAGACGCTCCATATTCGCTGGCAGAGACTCCTCGTTGATGGGGCAACATGCCCTCGCTGTGCTTCTACAGAGGAAGAACTTGAAAGGGCTTGCGCGTTGCTGGAGCAGATCCTTGCCCCCTTGGGCATCGGTATTGTCCTTGAGAAGGCAATCCTCTCTCGCGAAGACTTCCAGAAAGACCCTCTGCAATCGAACGCGATCGTGCTGAACGGTCGCCCCCTAGAAGAGTGGCTTGGAGCCTCACAGGGTGCAAGTCCCTGCTGTGACGTCTGCGGCCCGGTGGGCTGTCGCACTGTGGAAACCGACGGGCAGGTTCACGAAGCTATCCCCGCTGAACTCATTGTGAGGGCAGCGCTCCTCGCGGTTTCTGCATCCCTTTCGGAATGTTCCCACTGTGGGCCTTCTTGTTGCTCTTTGAGGTAAGCGCTCATGGAGGGATGGCGACTTTTCACCATTTTCGGGAGTGCTTTCATTGTTGGTTTTTCTGGAGCGCTCATGCCTGGACCTTTGCTCGCCCTTGTCCTTTCGGGTGTTCCCCGTCTTGGATTCCGGGCTGGTCCTCTCACCGTTGTGGGTCATGGCATTCTTGAAGCTGGTATGGTGGTGAGCCTTGTCCTTGGTTTTGGGAGGATTCTGGCACTGCCCCTTGCCCAGCGCCTTATTGGCATTGTGGGGGGTGGGGTACTCGTGTACCTTGGAGTAGGTATGCTTCGAGCCTTCCGGAGCATTACCATCTCTGGAGACTGGGGAAAGAAAAGGACCGGTCGGAATATGGTGCTCGGTGGGGTTCTGACGAGTATTTCCAATCCTTACTGGATCATGTGGTGGGCGACTGTAGGGCTTGCCATGCTCCTTTCAGCAAGCCAGGCACGAATCTGGGGCATCGTCATCTTCTTCCTCGGGCATATCCTGGCGGACTTTGTGTGGTACAGTGCTGTCTCGTTCACCCTCGACCGGGGGCGGGGCGTTTTCTCCGAGCGGTTCTATAAAACCCTGGTGGGAGTGTGCGGCGTGATGCTCCTTTGCTTTGGAGGGTATTTTGCTCTGGGGGTGTTGTAGGTGATTCGTCTTGTTTTTGCACCTGCGCCGTACCGCCACGAGGAGGTCACGTACGTATACTGGGAGTATGAGCTTGAGAGGCCCTATGAGCTCTACCTTATCCCCCTGAGGGCGCTTAACGTGTTCCTGGAGGAAGCACTCGCGCAGGAAAAAGAGTTCCCGGAAAACATCCGCATTTCTTTTGAGGATGGTCGCATCCGTGTGTGGACGCCTTTTGCAGCGTACTCGGAGTACCTCTTTGAACGTCTGGAACGGCTTCTGAGGGACAGAGTTCGAGCCATTCTTGAAGAAATCATGTTCTGAGGATTACCGTAGGGAGAGGAAAAGGAGGAAGAACGCCCCCAGAAGAATCCGGTAGTATCCGAAAGGTGCAAGCCCCTTCTCCCGCACCAGCCTGAGGAGCACAATGCAGGAGAGGAGGCCGCTCCCCAGAGCGGCAAAGAATCCGGGAAGGGCGCTTTTGAAAAGCACCATCCCCCCCGAAGCCTCTCGCAAAAGCACCAGGGCTGTTGCTCCGCCAATGGTGGTGAGGGACAGGAGGAAAGAGAAGATTACCGCCTCGCTTCTTTTGAGGCCCACACCGATTCCCCCAAGGATTGTGATGCCTGAGCGCGAAACTCCTGGAATCAGCGCCAGTGCCTGGAAAAGGCCGATGATCACAGCATCTCTGATATTCATGGCTTCCAGGGTTTTTTCTCCTTCGTGCCGCACCAGGAGGAAAATAATCCCCACTCCAAGGAGAACGGCGCTCACGAGGAACAGATTGTCCCGAAAAACAGTCTCCACTTGATCTTCCAGGAGATACCCAAAAACTCCCGCCGGTATGGTGGCAATGAGGACTTTCAGGACGATTGAAGGCCGCCGCAGGACCCGCCCTGTGGAGGGGAGGAAGACCAGGAGAACGGCAAGCCATGTTCCGGTGTGGAGCAAGACGTCAAGGGAGAGGTGGGCCTCGCCCAGGGGGAAAAGGGTCCGGAGAAGGAGCAGGTGGGCCGATGAGGAAATGGGAAAGAATTCCGTGAGTCCCTGGATGAGACCAAGAACAAGACCCTCTGTGGTGCCCAATTTTACCACCCTCTCTCGCAGACGTTTTCTGATTGTAACAGAACGCCTTTTGTTTTGCCACCTTCTTTTCCCATTCGTGAGCCAGATAGGCTGGGGTCTTGATTGACACAGGGAACATTTCCCGGTATCCTAATTGAGGGTTGCCCATGGGAGCGGAGAGTACGGAGACCAGAGGAGCACGTCCATCTTCCCGAATGGGGGAAGGTGGATTTTTTTGTGTCTCTTTTCGGGAGGTGGGAAAGGGTGTGGGCGCACCGGCATCTTCTGGGGATACGTCCTTTGACGAGAGAGGACATTCTCCTTGTCCTCGAGCGGGCGGCGCACTGGCGGGAGTTCCTCGAGGCCTCCCCGAAATTTGAGAACATCCTTTCGGGATACTCTATGGTCTGCCTGTTCTTTGAGCCCAGTACGAGGACCCGGATGTCCTTTGAAATGGCGGGGAAGCTTCTGGGCATGAATGTGCTGAATTTTTCTCTGGAGGGAAGCAGTCTGGAGAAAGGAGAGAGTTTTCGGGATACTGTCCGTACCATTGCCCGGATGAAGGCCGACGTTCTGGTAGTCCGGCACAGAGACAGCGGTGTCCCGGAGTATCTGGCGAGTTTTCTTCCCTGCCATGTGGTGAACGCTGGTGATGGGATGCGGGAACATCCGACTCAAGCCCTCCTTGACCTTCTGGCTATACGGCGGACCCTTGGGCGGATTGAGGGCCTTCGGGTTGCCATCCTTGGGGACATCCTCCACAGTAGAGTTGCCCGTTCCCTGGCACTGGCACTGATGAAACTCGGAAATAGCGTGGTATTCTCAGGCCCCCCAACCCTTGTTCCTGAGAGTGTTCTGGCACTTGGAGCGGAACGGGTATTCCCGGTGGAACAGGCAGTGGAAGGAGCTGATGTGGTATATCTGCTTCGGATTCAGCGGGAACGCCAGGAGGCAGGGTATTTTCCGAGCCTTCAGGAATACACTCGCTTTTTTGGTCTTGGGGAAAGACTTCTAACGAGAATGAAAGAGGGGGCTTTCATCATGCATCCGGGTCCGGTGAATCGGGGAGTGGAGATCGAGCACCGGTTCGTGGAACATGAATCCTCCCTCATCGAGGAGCAGGTCACCTGTGGGGTGGCGGTACGGATGGCCGTGCTTGAAATTCTTCTTCGCGGGGAGAAGACGTCATGACGCGGAGAATTCTCATTCGGCGTGGGACCCTGGTCCTTCCGGACAGGCGAATGCTTGTGGACGGTGATGTGCTGATTGAGGGTAGGGTAATTGCTCGTGTCGGTAGAGGGATCTCCGACCCTCAGGCGCAGAGCATTGATGCTTCGGGGTTGCTTGTGGGTCCAGGTTTTGTGAACCTCCATGTGCACTTTCGTGAGCCGGGACAGGAACGCAAGGAAACCCTTGAAACTGGGGCAAGGGCTGCTGCCCGGGGTGGGTTCACCACGGTGCTCTGCATGCCCAACACCTCTCCTCCACTCGACCATCCCCTTGTGGTTCAGGCACTGCGCCTCCGCGCCAGGGCTCTCCCCTTCACCAACATTCTCTTTGCGGGTGCCATCAGCCGGGGATGCCAAGGGAAAGAGATGTGCGATTACGGGCTCTTAAAGGAGGCAGGGGTTGTGGCCCTGAGTGATGATGGAGCAAGCGTTGACAGCTCGCGGTTGCTCTATTTCGCCCTGCAGTACGCCCGCTACTTCCACCTTCCTTTCATTCTCCACGAGGAAGACAGCGAACTTTCCCGGGAAGGGCACATGCATGAGGGGGAGGTAGCGTTCCTCCTTGGGTACAGGGGCATTCCGCGGGTGGCTGAAGACAGCCGCCTTGCCCGGGATGTTCTCCTTGCCCTGGATACGGGCGCCCGGGTGCACTTCACTCATCTCTCAACAGAAAGGAGTGTCACAATCCTCCGTCTCTTCAGAGGACAGGCTCCATTGAGTGCTGATGTCACTCCCCACCACCTTCTCCTCACTGTCGAGGATATTCCGCGATTTGGGTCCCTTGCCAAGGTGAAGCCACCACTTCGAGAAAAAAGGGATATCGAGGCACTCAAGGCGGGCATTGCAGATGGTACCATCGACATCCTTGCCTCGGACCATGCTCCCCATGCCCCTGAGGATAAGGAGGGGAGCTTCCTCGATGCTGCTTTTGGGATCTCTAACCTCGAGATTACCGTTCCCCTCTACGTGAAGGCCCTTGTGGAGGATGGAGTTGTGGACTGGATTGAGCTGTGGCGGAAGTTGAGCTACAATCCTGCCAGGTTTCTGGGGCTCGAGAACAAAGGTGTTCTTGCTGAAGGAAAGGATGCGGACCTTACCATTGTGGACCCGCAGACAGAGTGGGAAGTGGATGTAGCCCAGTTTGAATCGAAAGGGAGAAACTGTCCTTTCCAAGGGTGGTCGCTTCGGGGCTGGCCGGTGTACACCATCGTCGGGGGGCGAGTGGTTATGGCGGAAAGGAGCGTTGTTGATGGAGAGTTTTGCTGAGCGGGTTACAGAAAGGGTTGAACGCTTTGGGCCCCTTGTTGTTGGTCTGGACCCGCATTTTGACCTGCTCCCTCCTGTGCTCCTTGAGCGGTTCGTTCCTGAAGAAATGACTTTTGAGGGACTTGCTGAGGCCGTTCTCGCTTTTGGGGTTGGTATTCTTGAGGCTCTCGCAGGAGAGGTTGGCTTTGTGAAGATTCAGATGGCCTTTTACGAGGCCCTGGGGATTCCGGGGATGGTGGCGCTCTCCCGGACCATCAGGAGAGCGAAAGAACTGGGGTTTCTCACGATCCTTGACGGAAAAAGGAACGACATTGCAAGTAGCGCCGTGTGTTACGCCCGGGGGTACCTTTCTGAGATTACCGCAGGCGGAAAGAGTTTGCGTTCCTTCTGGGATATCGATGCCCTGACGGTGAATCCTTATCTTGGGGAAGACAGCCTCCTCCCCTTCTTTGAGGAAGCTCAAAAAAGCGGGAAGGGGGTCTTCGTTCTCGCCCGAACATCGAACCCCTCGGCTCCCTTCATCCAGGATGAAGGGGGAAGGGTGCGGGTTTTCGAAAAAGTGGCCCTGCTTGTAGAGGATTGTGCCAGGAGATTTTTTGCGGGCAGTCCCATGAGTTCCTTTGGGATTGTTGTGGGGGCGACGTACCCTGAGGACCTCCGGTACCTCCGGGGACGCTTTCCTCGGTTGCTTTTCCTCATCCCCGGAATTGGCGCCCAGGGAGGAGCAGTTGAGGCACTTCGCTTTGCCTTCCTCCCCGGAGGACTGGGGGCGCTGGTGAACGTTTCCCGGGATATTCTTTTCGCCTACAGGAAGTGGGGAAGAGAGAGTGGAGAGGACTTTGCTGAGAGAGCTCGTGAAAAAGCCCTCAGGTATCAGGAAACACTCCGGAGCCTTGTGCCATGAGTTTTGCCCGGATATGCCGGAAAGAGCGGTTTGGGGAACGGTTTGTGTGTTTTGAGCTTGAGGAAAGAAGCATTGCCTCTCGGGCCAGGCCCGGCCAATTCGTCATGGTGCGTCCTGGTCTTGAGGTTTTCGATCCCCTTCTTCCTCGCCCCTTCGCAATACTCTCTGTGAACGCTGACCGTTTTTCTCTGCTTTTTGAGGTTGTGGGAAAAGGTACGGAGCTTCTCTCTCACCTGGAGGTGGGGGATACCCTTGAGGTGCTTGGGCCCCTGGGGCAGGGATTCTCCCTTGACGCGTCTTCCGGGATCCTCATCGCCGGAGGACGAGGGCTTGTGCCTCTTGTTTTTCTTGCCCGGGAGCTCAAAAAACGCGGTATCCCCTTCTCGTTCTTCCTGGGTGTTCGGGAACGAAAGGACCTGGCACTCCTTCGCCTCATCGAGGACCTTCCGAGGGTTCTGTGGAGCTGCGAAGAGGCCGTGTCGGGTGGTTTCTGCGGCACGGTCCTTGACCTTGTGGGGAAGTGCCTTGAGAGAGCCCTCTGGCAGGGGGCAAAGATTTACGCCTGTGGCCCTGAGGGGATGCTTCGAGAACTGGCAACGGTCTTTCCCGGGAAAGAGGAGGACATTGAGGTTGCTCTTGAGGCAAGGATGGGTTGTGGTTTTGGGGTTTGCCTTGGATGTGCCATTCCCCGAAGAGGTGGAGGGTACTGGCACGTGTGCAGTGATGGTCCGGTTTTCCGGCTCTCTGAGGTAGTGCTATGAATCTCTCGGTGACCCTGGGGCGGATGGCCCTGAAAAACCCGGTCGTTCTTGCTTCCGGAACCTGTGGCTACGGGAGAGAGATTGCCCCCTACCTTGACCTCAATACTCCGGGAGCCATCACGGTAAAGGGGTTGAGTCTTTTCCCCTGGGAAGGAAACCCCCCACCCAGGCTCTTTGAAGTCCGGGCAGGGCTTTTGAATTCCATTGGCCTTGAGAACAAGGGGGTGGAGCGGTTCCTTCAAGAGGACCTGCCGTTTCTTGAAACGCTCGACACCCGGATTTTTGTGAACATCTGGGGGAGAACGGTAGAAGAGTACATTGAGGTGGCCCGGCGGCTCGATGCTGCAGAGAGGATTGACGCCCTGGAGCTCAACGTCTCCTGCCCGAATGTCGAAAGGGGAGGCGCAAGCTTTCTCTCAGACCCTGAAATTCTTCGAGAACTCGTTGGGCGGGTTCGGGAGGCGACCAGGAAGTTCCTTATCGTGAAGCTCGGTCCGGCAAAGATGCAAGACTGGGAGGTCACGGTGAGAATCCTTGAGAAGGAGGGAGCGGAAGCCCTGAGTGTCACGAATTCTTTTCCCGCCATGGCTATCGATGTGGAGCGGATGGATTTCGTCTTTGCCATGAAGTCCGCAGGGCTCTCCGGGCCAGCCATCAAGCCTCTAGCACTAAAGATGGTCTACGACCTTGTGGGGGTGACAGAACTCCCCATCATCGGTATGGGAGGGGTCATGACTGCCGAGGATGCCCTGGAGTTCCTCCTTGTGGGAGCACGGGCAGTTGGTGTGGGAACCGCGAATCTCGTGGCTCCTTCTTCGGCGGCAGACATTCTTGAGGGAATAAAGGCGTATCTTCTCCGTAAAAATATGGAGAATGTTGAGGACCTCATAGGGAAGGTGAGGTGAATTCCTTGGATAAGGAGGCCATTCTTGACCTTTTCCGAAAGGCTGGAGCATTCCTTGAGGGACATTTCCTTCTGACTTCGGGACTCCACAGCCCGTACTACGTGGAGAAGTTCAAGCTTCTCCAGTATCCCCGGTACGTTGAACAGCTGGCCCAGGCAATTGCAGAACACTTCCAGGGAGAAAAAATCGACGTCGTTGTGGGTCCGGCGGTAGGCGGTATCGTGCTTGCCTACGAGGTGGCCCGGGCCTTTGGAGTCCGCATGGCCTTCACCGAAAGAGAGGAAGGCAGGATGCGTTTCCGGCGGGACTTTACCCTCGGTGAGGGGGACAGGGTGCTCATCGTGGAAGACGTCGTCACCACGGGGGCTTCTCTTTCGGAGGTTATCGAGGCTGTTCAGGAGAAGGGAGCGCACATCGTGGGTATTGGTGTGCTTGTTGACCGGAGCAGTGGTCGGGCTTCGTTCCCCTATCCCTTCTTCCCCCTCCTGCAGATGGAAATCCCTGTGTATACACCGGATGAGTGTCCTCTCTGCAGACAGAGTATTGCCCTGCAGAAGCGGGGAAGCCGGTACTTGGGCTGAACATGGCAGACTGGAAAGCGCTACTTGACAACGAGTTTGACCTTTTTGAACCTATAAGCCTTGCGCAGCGGCTGGTGCGCATCATGAGTGTTTCCCGAACCGAGGGCGAGGTAGAGATTGCCCGTTTCATTGCCAACTATTTCATCGACAACGGAATCCCGGTGGAATGGCAGGAGGTTGATGGGAAGCGAGCGAATCTCATCGCAGAAATCCAGGGAGCCCTGGGTGAGGGACCGGTGCTGCTTTTCAACGGGCACATGGACACGGTCCCTGTGGGGAGTGGCTGGACGTATCCCCCTCTGGGGGGAGAAATCGTGCAGAACCGCCTCTACGGGAGAGGGGCCTGTGACATGAAGGGGGCCCTCGCTGCTATGATGTACGCAGCGAAAATGGTGGCACTCTTTGCCCACTCCCTCTACGGGAAGCTCAAGGTGGTCTTCGTGGTGGACGAGGAGGAAGAGAACGCGGGCATCAGGGAATGGATGAAGGCGTACCGGATGCGACGGGAAGTCGTGGACTACGCCATTGTAGGGGAACCCACAGGTCTCAACATCAGCCTGGGACACCGGGGTGTGGCGGCGTATCGTATTGAGGTTCGGGGGAGATCCTGTCACGCGGCAGTGGCAGAACAGGGCATCAACGCTGTATACTATGCGGCCCTCGTCGTCAGAGCCCTGGAGGAGAAGCGAAAGGAACTCTCTGCCCTTGGGGATCCTGATCTTGGGGCGCCGGCAGTGAGCGTGGGAAAGATTCTCGGAGGAGTAGCGCCCAACGTGGTGCCCGAGACCTGCTTTCTTGAGGTGGATGTGCGAACCCTTCCCTCTTTCTCTCTGGAGAAAATGGAGGAAGTTCTCCGGGAGGTTGTGGAGGGTGTGCGGGAAAGGGAAGGAGCATCCTTCGAGTACACAATCACCCAGTGTATTCCCCATCTCCCTCCAGCCAGAATCTCCAAGGACTCGGAGCTCGTGGAGTTTCTCTCCCGGTCCATTGCCGACATCCCGGGAGAAGTTCCCACTTTCTCTCCCTTTCCTGCTTCCTGTGAAGCGTCGTTTCTCGTCGAAGCAGGAATACCCACCCTGATCTTTGGTCCGGGAAGAATCGAAGAGGCCCACTCGGCCAACGAGTTCGTCCCTGTGACCCAGATTGTCACTGCCGGGAGGGTTTACGCCCTTTTGGCTCTGCGCCTTCTGGGGGGAGAGTGAATCTCAGTCTTTCAGCGTTTTGGCCCATTCCCGACCGCAGATCTGCAAGGTCTTGGGGTGCCTCAAGAGGGTAGGAAAGGCTCGTTCTTTCTCCACCCTCGCCCCTTTATTCTCGAGGATTCTCTTAAGATGCGTCAAGGCTCTCCGGCCGCCGAGGAACGCTTCGCTGACAAAGAGGTGGACTTTCTTGCCGCTCCAGTTGACGTGTTCTATGAAGCTCAGAACTGGTGGAGCAATATCAAACCCCCAGACCGGTCCCCCGAGGACGATCTCATCGAATTTCCCCAGGTCGGGGAAGTCGGTGTGAATGGCAGGGAGCTCGCCCTTTTTGAAGCCCCTGAGGATCATCCCCGGGGTGGGAATGCGGTTTTTGAGTTTTTTCAAGCGAATTTCCTCAAGTTGCGCACCCAATTCCCGGGCGATGCCCTCTGCCAGGGCCCTGGTTCTGCCGCTACGGGAGAAAACCACCACGATGCAACTGGCCACAGGTGTCACCCTCCTTCAGAGCCGGTAAATTTCCTCATCGCTCAGGAGTACGAATCCGTTCCGCTCAAGGACACTCTGAGCGTGAGGTTCGTTTTCCACCTGAATGACGAGAACCGCAGTCTTCCCTTTCTCAACAACAAAGCCATAGGCATCCTCAATGTTGATATCGTTCTCGGCAAGGATTCTGGCTACCCTGTGGAGGCCTCCGGGGACGTCTTCGAGCACCACGGCGATGACCTCCTGGAGGTAAGCAGGAAGGCCGTGTTCTCGCAGGAGTTCAAAGGCCTTTTGGGGCTGGTCGGCAAGGATTTTCACCACTCCAAAGCCATTAGCACTGGAGATAGTGATGGCCCGAATGTTCACACCTTCCTGGGCGAGAATACGGGCGATCTTCTCAATGCGCCCGGGCTTATTCTCCGCAAAGACCGAGACCTGGTGAGCCATGCTGCTCCTCCTCTCTCAGAGCCTTCGAAAGTCGAAAACCCTCTGGGCCTTCCCTTCCTGGGTGGGGAGGCTTCCGGGTTCCACGAGGACCACCTCGGGGGTGACGAGAATTTCGGCCCGGAGTTCGTCTGCAATCCGCTCTCGCAGGCGTTCGAGTTTTTGGAGATCGCCAAAGAAGAACTCGGGCTTAATCTCCACCTCCACGCGCATTGTGTCTTCGTACTCTTTCCGCTCCAGAACGATGCGATAGTTCGTTCCCACCTCAGGGATGTTCATGAGGACCTTTTCAACCTGCATGGGGAAGATGTTCACACCCCGGAAGATGAACATGTCGTCGGTTCGTCCCTGGATTCTTGTGATTCTCCGGTGCGTTCTCCCACATGGGCAGGGCTCATCAATGAGTGCTGCGACGTCCCGTGTCCGGTAACGGAGAATAGGTGTAGCATCCCGGAAGATAGTGGTGAGCACAATTTCTCCCGGTTCCCCCGGTGGGCAGGGTTCCAGGGTATCGGGGTTGACGATTTCCACGATGTAGTAGTCCTCCCAGATGTGCATGCCGTTCTGGTAGAGGCATTCAAACGCCCCTCCCGGGCCGTTCATCTCCGAGAGACCGTAAGAATTGTACGCTTTGGCGCCGTAAATGTCCTCGATTCTCCGGCGGGTTTCTTCACTGTGGGGTTCGGCACCAAGAAGGATGATGCGGAGATTAAAGTCCCGTCGAGGGTCGAGCCCCTCTCCCCGGATGATGGTAGAGAGCAACAGGGCATAGCTCGGGATAATGTGGATGACCGTGCTTTTGAAGTGCTTCAAAAACCATATCTGCCTTTTGCTGTTCCCGGCCCCGATGGGAATGGTGAGAGCGCCAATGCGTTCTGCCCCATAGTGCATACCTAACCCCCCGGTGAAGAGCCCGTAGCTCATCATGTTCTGGAAGATATCGTTTTTTCGAACTCCCACCATGTAGAGGCAGCGGGCCACCTGGTTTGTCCAGCGGTCCAGGTCGTCTTTCGTGTGGTAGATAACGGTAGGAGTACCAGTGGTTCCAGAAGAAGAGTGCAGACGGACAATCTCTTCCAGAGGAACGGCGAGGAAGTCAAAGGGAAACCCCTGGCGGAGGTCTTCTTTGGTGGTGAAGGGAATGTAACGTAAATCTTCAGGGGTCTTAATCTTTTCGGGGTTGATCCCCTCCCGGGTGAAGAGTCGCCGGTAGAAGGGAGTTCGCATGGCATTCTGGATAGTTTTCTGAAGCCGCTGTTTCTGGAGTTCGTAAAGTTCCTCCCTTGGTAGCGTCTCTAAGTCTTTTTCCCAGTACAACTCCTGTACCCCCTCTCAGTCTTTTCCTCTTTTATAGCACAAAGCGACCTTCCTGGATACAGCAGTGCAGAGTTTCCGGGAGAACTTGCCCCAATTTATGAGTTATGCTATTATTTTTATAGACTTACTGAATGAAGGGAGGGAGGAGTCGTGAAGGTTTCCACCCGACTCCGGTACGGTTTACGGTTCCTCGCGCGGCTGGCAAAGAGCTCTGTACCTCTGAAGGTACGGGAGGTGGCCGATGAGGAACACCTCTCGGCGGACTATCTCCGCCACATTGCTTCAATCCTTGAGACTCGTGGTCTTGTACGGGGTATCCGAGGGAAAGAGGGTGGGTATGTTCTTGGACGTGCCCCCGAGGACATCACGCTCCTTGAAGTGGTTCAGGTTCTTGAGGGGCCGATTCACCCTGTGGAGTGCCTGGCAAATCCCTCGTACTGTTCTCTTATCACCTCCTGCAGTACCCGAAAGCTCTGGGAGGAGACGGCGGCGTGCCTCCAGGGGTTCTTCGCCTCGAAGACACTGAAGAGCCTGGTCGAGGAGGGAGGAAATCCATGATCTACCTGGACTACAATGCCACCACACCCTGTGACCCAAGGGTCGTTGAAGCTATGCTCCCCTTTTTCCGGGAGCATTTTGGCAATCCCTCATCACTCCACCGTTTTGGTCAGGAGGCCCGCCAAATGGTGGAAAAGGCGCGCTCGGTCATTGCCCGTTCCATAGGGGCAAGGGATGAGGAAATTGTCTTCACCTCTGGCGGGACGGAATCCAACAACCTCGCCATCCGGGGGGTTGCCCAGGCGCTCAGGAAGAAGGGCAACCACCTGGTGACTTCCTCTATCGAGCACCATGCCGTGCTGAACGTTTTTCGGGCTCTGGAGAAAGAGGGCTTTGTGGTCACGTACCTTCCGGTCGATCGGGAAGGCCTCGTTCATCCTGAAGACCTGAAGAAGGCCCTTCGTCCTGAGACCATTCTCGTGTCCATCATGCATGCCAACAATGAGACGGGGGTCATTGAGCCGGTTGAGGAGCTCTCTCGCGTCGTCCGTGAGCATGGAGCGGTCTTCCACACCGATGCAGTTCAGACGGTTGGGAAGATTCCGATATGGGTGGACGATCTTGGCGTCGACCTCCTTTCGGCTTCGGCCCACAAGTTCTACGGTCCCAAGGGGGTGGGGTTTCTCTACATTCGGAAGGGTACCCGTCTTGTTCCCCAGATCCTCGGCGGGCATCACGAACGGGGTAGGAGAGCCGGAACAGAAAATGTTCCGGGTATTGTGGGGATGGCAAAGGCTTTAGAAATCGCTCAGGACGAGATGCACGAGGAGGCCAGGCGGGTCGGTGCCCTGCGGGACCGACTCGAAGAAGAACTGCAGGCCCGGATTCCAGACATTGTCATCGTAAGTCGGGGGGCTTCTCGGCTCTACAACACAAGCCTTGTGCTCGTGGAGTACGTTGAAGGAGAGTCGCTGCTTTTGAATCTCGATTTTGAGGGTATCTGCGTTTCAAGCGGTTCTGCCTGTACCTCGAGTTCCCTTGAGCCGTCCCATGTGCTTTTAGCCTGCGGGTACCCCCATGCACTCGCCCATGGTTCCATCCGGTTCAGCCTGGGGAAGTGGACGACAGAAGAAGAAATTTCCCGGGTGGTTGCAGTATTTCCGGGAATAGTAGAGAAGCTCCGGGCGATTTCTCCTTTTGGAAAGGCGAGGTGAGACACAGTGTACACAGAGAAAGTCCTCGAGCATTTCCGGAATCCCCGGAATGTTGGCAGAATAGAAGATGCCGACGGGGTTGGGAAGGTTGGGAACCCCGTCTGTGGCGATGTCATGGTCATGTACTTGAAGATCAGAGATGACCGCATCGAAGACGCGAAGTTCGAAACCTTTGGTTGTGGCGCGGCTATCGCCACATCGTCGATGGCCACTGAACTCATCAAGGGGAAGACCATCGAAGAGGCTCTTAGGGTCACAAACAGGGCAGTGGCTGAGGCTCTGGGTGGTCTTCCACCCCATAAAATGCACTGTTCCGTTCTTGCTGAGGAGGCCATTCGAGCAGCCATTGAGGACTACCAGGCCAAGAGGCGAGGGAAATGAACAGCCGAACTTGCGAGGACGTCCTTGACCTTCTCGAGGAGAAGGAGGACTGCACCGAAGAGGAACTGACGTTGCTCCTTCGCTGTGAAGAACCCCAGGTGGTGCATCGACTTTTCACCCTTGCTGATGCCAAGCGCCGGAAGTACGTGGGTGATGCGGTCCATCTCCGGGGGCTTGTGGAATTCTCGAATTTCTGTCGCAAAAACTGCCTCTACTGCGGATTGCGGAAGGAAAACCGAAAGCTTAAGAGATACCGTATGTCCTGGGAGGAGATGTACGCGCTCTGTGAGCGCATTGCCCGTCTTGGGGTGAAGACCATCGTGCTGCAGTCCGGCGAAGACCCGTGGTATGAGGCGAAGCCCTTTGCCGAGTTTATCCACCGGGTGAAAAAACTCCAGGTGGCCATCACTCTGAGTGTGGGGGAGCGAGAACCCTGGGAGTACGCACTCTGGAGAGACGCCGGAGCCGACCGTTATCTCCTCAAACAGGAGACCTTTGACCGGGAGCTCTTTGCCCGTTTGCACCCCGATGACGACTATGATACCCGCCTTGAATGTCAGAAGGTTCTGAGGGAACTGGGGTACCAGGTGGGAAGTGGGAATATGGTGGGGCTTCCGTATCAGACGCCGGAAGCCCTGGCCCTGGATATCAAGAAGTTCCAGGAATGGGACTTCGATATGATTGGTATTGGGCCCTTCATTCCCCATCCGGACACGCCTCTGGGGCACTTCACCATGGACCCGGAAAAGAAGTGCCTGCTCACTCTCAAGGTCCTGGCGCTCACCAGGATTCTGACGAAAACCACAAACCTCCCCGCCACCACGGCTTTGGGGACGCTTGTTCCCGGAGGACGGGAACGGGGGCTTCGCTGTGGTGCCAACGTCCTCATGCCCAACTTTACCCCCCATCCGTACCGGAGCCAGTACACCATTTATCCCGGGAAGATCTGTGTTCAGGAAGCCTGGGGAGGATGTCTCTCTTGTATGAAGGAGATGGTGACAAAACTTGGGCGGACCATTGCCACCGATTACGGAGACAGAGTCCGCCCCATTCGGTGAGGTCTGGAACCCCCAGGTTGTCTATGCTCCAAATTTGCCAAGTCGCAGGGCTGCAGAGAGGATAAGGCTCATGAGGGCCTTTGCAGGGAAATGCCCAAGGTAACCCCGGGTGCACTCTTTTTCAGTGAACCGTTCTCCCGTTGGCACACCTCCGTAAGGAGAGTGGAGGAGTACCGGAGACGGGTGCCAGGAGTGACCTCGAAGAAGTGCCGGTGTTGAGTGGTCTCCGGTGATGACGAGAACATCGGGGGAAAGGGCAAGGATTTCAGGGAGCAGGGAGTCAAAGTACTCGATGCACTGGACTTTTCGCAGGAAGTCCCCATCCTCTCCTGCTTTGTCGGTGTCTTTGTAGTGGAGGAAGAAGAAGTCATAGTCGTTCCACTTTGCCTTCAGGAATTCAATTTCGTTTCGTAGATCTCCCTCAACGTCTGGGGTATCGAAACCGAACAGCCGGGCAATCCCCTTGTACATGGGGTAGATGGCGATGGCCAGTGCCCGAACACCGTACCGTTCCGGGAATTTCTCTAACACCGGGGACTGGGAGAAACCGCGAAGGAGAATAGCGTTAGCCTTGGGCTCATCCTCAAGAAGGGGTGTAGCCTTTTCCAGGAATGCCCGGACGATACGGGCGGTTTTTTCGGAAGGTTCGTCAAATCCCTTTGGTTCGTACGGTGGCAGCCCCTCTTTCTGAGGGTCGGTGTCCTTGAGATGATCCCCAAGTCCTTTCCCCCGCAGGACAAGAACAAACCGGTGCTCTTTTCCCGGTTTGAGGAGGATTTCCACATCCTCGATTTTCTGAATATGTTGCTGGAGTTTTTCCACAAGCCGCTGGCACTCCTCGGTAGAAATCCTTCCTGCTCTCCGGTCGGTGATGATGCCCTCGGCGTTTCTGGTAGCAAAATTCGCCCGGGCTGCCACGTCCCCTTCTTTGAGCTCCATCCCCACGCCCAGGGCTTCCAGAACTCCCCGTCCGATGACCAGTTCCTCAGGGTCGTATCCAAAGAGTGCAATGTGTCCGGGTCCGCTTCCCGGGGTGATGCCGTGGTTCACCGGGGTCATGAGGCCAAGAACGCTTTTCTTTGCCAGGGCATCGAGGTTTGGAGTTCTGGCTGCTTCAAGCTCTGTCTTTCCGCCGAAGTCCGGATGAGGAATGCCTCCAAGGCCATCCACGACGCAGAGGACCATCTTGCTCTCGCCCTTTTTGAGCAAGGTTTTCAGGTTGTTCAGGATGCTCATCGCAGTCTCTCCTCCTTTCGAACTTCAGAATATGTTACCCTATGGCCCTGGGGAGAAACAAGGACCTTTTTCAGGCGTGGTGTTTGAGTAAGGCCCGAGAAAATCGCCGTTGCTAAGTGTATTGACAAAGAGGGGAAAATCGTGTATACTACGTTTGATAATAATTCCATGTTATTTTCAACACTTTCAGGAGGTTCTCCCATGAGCCAGGAACCACTCGCCCCAAGACCAGAACTCCTTGAAGGGCTCAAAGAACGTAACCCCGACCTGGAACTGTGGTGGGATGCCCATCCAGGGTACTACCAGGTTTTCCTTGCCAGCCTCAGGGAAAGGGGTGTCGATGACGCCA